>Ga0131853_10026625_pt1 | contig 10400 bp, 7 predicted proteins | sample TergutLab28metaG_FD_92764 | JGI IMG/M metagenome (GOLD analysis project Ga0131853, IMG submission 92764) | Labiotermes labralis P1 segment gut microbial communities from Petit-Saut dam, French Guiana - Lab288 P1 (version 2) (version 2) | ecosystem: Host-associated > Arthropoda: Insects >... | reverse complement strand
TCAGGCCAACATCTGGGTCTGAGTTTTTCGACACATTCACGAATATTTTTCTCCTCAGAATATTTCCACTATAAAACATTTATTAATGAAAATTGCTTAGAAAACTAAAATGACAAATTCCAGGATAACCTCTCGCGGCCCGGTATAGTTGATTACAGGGCCCGGTATAATTGATTACAGGGCCCGGTACCGGGCCGCGGCCCGGCGGTTGAGAAACACTGTTCTACACACTTCGGCGAAGAGCGAATTGTAATTAATTGGTCCAGCCCTTAGCATGATTAGTAGACTGTTGCATGTGCAGCTAGGCATGCGCAGTTTAACACGGAGATAAGTCATAACCTTTCATACAATTCTGTGTAAAACTTACTCTGTATGTCAGAAATTACGGACGTTACCATTATATGGTGTGCCCGGTAGCTCAGTCGGTATAGCGACTGACTACGGGCTGGACGGTCCGGGATCGAATCCCGGTGTGGACGGAATTTTCCGTCCGTCCATACCGTCCCTGGGGCCCACCCAGCCTCCTGTACAGTAGGTACCGGGTCTTTCCCGAGGGTAAAGTGCGGCCGGGGCGTGCTGCTGAACCACTCACCTCCTCCTAGTGCCGCGGTCGTGGAAGAGTAGAGCTATACCTCTACCCACCCTCTGGGTCACACCGGGCCTGTAACGGGATCACTTTACCTTTACCATCATATGAAACTTTGTGTCTGGAGACTTAATTGTTGGAGTCAGTACTAGTTGAACTAGTACACGGAAATAGATCAGAGATTTGTTCAGTATTGCATGTAATTCCTTCTTTATCGTGGATTATTAATGGTAGCTTGCGGAACGACATAATACCGTGTTACAAAAATGCTTTTATGAGATTTACTGATGGTCTAAGCACTGATTCCCTCATCGTAGGTCTAAACCCCCGTAAGAACAAGAAGTGAGCTCGCTATGGCAAACAAACCTGTGAGATAAAAACAAATTCTACAAGAACTGTAAACCCAATTACAGTTGATAAAGTGTCAACATCGTGTCACTCGGTAAATACGTTTCCTTGTGTCAACCACCCCCCCCCCTTTTTTGTCACGAAAATCAATTATGTTTGCTTTTCAGGAACGCTGTGCGTTTGTTATTCATATTTTCAGTCAGTTTTGACCTTTAACCTACAGGGCAGCTCACAAAATGTTGAACCATTTTGAATTTAATATGTACCATGTCCGTGGATTAAGATGTTTTTACACTTATGTAAAGGTATAATGTAAAGTGCACCCTTGTACAGGCACTGAGGCTCTGTACAGGCCGTACGGCACATAGGGGGAGTAGGGGTATAGCTCTACTGTACAGGCACTGAGGCTCTGTACAGGCCGTACGGCCCATAAGGGGAGTAGCGGTATAGCTGTACTGTACAGGCACTGAGGCTCTGTACAGGCCGTACGGTCCATAGGTGGAGTAGAGGTATAGCTGTACTGTACAGGCACTGAGGCTCTGTACAGGCTCTACGGCCCATAGGGGGAGTAGAGGTACAGGCACTGAGGCCCTGTACAGGCCATACGGCCCATAGGGGGAGTAGAGTTATAGCTCTACTGTACAGGCACTGAGGCTCTGTACAGTCCGTACGGCCCATATGGGGAGTAGAGGTATAGCTGTACTGTACAGGCACTGAGGCTCTGTACAGGCCGTACGGCCCATAGGTGGAGTAGAGGTATAGCTGTACTGTGCAGGCACTGAGGCTCTGTACAGGCTCTACGGCCCATAGGGGGAGTAGAGGTACAGGCACTGAGGCTCTGTACAGGCCATACGGCCCATAGGGGGAGTAGAGTTATAGCTCTACTGTACAGGCACTGAGGCTCTGTACAGTCCGTACGGCCCATAGGGGGAGTAGAGGTATAGCTGTACTGTACAGGCACTGAGGCTCTGTACAGGCCGTACGGCTCATAGGGGGAGTAGAGGTATAGCACTGCTCTTTCTTGATCACGGCACTAAAACGGGGTGAGAGATTAGCGTCACGCCCCGGCCGCTCTTTACCCCCCAGGAAAGACGCGGTACCCATTGTACAGGAGGCTGGGTGGGCCCCAGGGCCGGTCTGGACAGGTGCGGAAAATCTCGTCCCCACCGTCCAGACCGTAGCCAGTCGTTATACCTACTACGCTACCCGGCCCACATTTACGCTTATATAGTAAACCAATAATTTAACACTGATAAAATATATTTTATCGTATATTACAATTCACCTACGTTTGGTTAGTTATAGTTTACCTGTACTCCTATAAAGCACGCTGATGATGGTCGCAAATGGGCCGAAACATTTACGTGTATTTTAATGTATGATGAAGCATAGTTTATCAGTGTGCTTTTTGTTGGTTTACCGCATAAGTTGAAACATTTAGATTTTGTTTGGCCCCTCCTTTTTGTGGGAAAATGTTACGTGTCATCGACTGATGCACAGAAATATGGTGGAGAACTGTTTTCAGTACCCGGTATGTGCTGTGTAACCACCATTGTGCCTCAAGACGGCTTCTAGACGCTCGTGTACGTTTAAGATCACCTTGCGATACAAATCTTTAAAAATTATCTGGTTCAGTTGTGTAATTCAGTCTTAGCCTGCCTGACCTCTTCTACCTATTCATTGTACGTGTAGAGGGTTATTGTTGCACCTGATCACACACACACACACACACACACACACACCACTCAGTAGGACTCCTCTGTACAAGGGGTCAGGTCGTCTCAGAGACCTCTACCTGACAACATAGAACACTCACAAGAGACTGACATCAATGCCCCGGCGGGATTCGAACCCGCAGTCCCAGCAAGCTATAGACCGTAGACCTACGCCTTAGTCCGCGCGACAACCGAAATCGTCTACAGTTGGATAATTAATGCCTAATTATATCGGCGTGAGTTCAAGCTTGATTGTTCCATGATTTGCATGGTAAAGAGTGTCTCGGTCTAGTAGCCCACAGGAGGTGTTATCGTGGTTCTGCCCGTAGTTACCAAACCCTTAAGTACATTCACTAACCATGTGTCATTAAGACATGCAGATTTAACACCGCTAATGCGGAAGCCCACGGTTCTGTTGTAGATCATCTACTTGACTCGGCGCAACGTTACTACCTGTCCTAGTTGAAGCAAGGACTTCCATTTGACATTTAAAGAGATGGTACACCACCAGATTTGTCTCCGTTCTTTGTTTCCTCACAGGCACCTTTCCTGCGCAGTCCAAAGCATAAATTTCACTATTCTGACAACCGTAGATGGCCGATCCCTGTGGCCGCGCAGTCTAAGGCGTGGCGGTGCGCCCTCTCGCTGGCTGGGACTGCGGGTTCGAATCCCTCCGGCGGCATGGATGTCTGCTGTGAGTGTTATGTGTTGTCAGGTGGAGGTCTCTGCGACGGACCGGTCCCTTTTCCAGCGGAGTCCTACCGAGTGTAAGTGTGTGTGAGTGTGATCTCGAAACCTCAACAGTGAGGAGGCCTATGCCCACTAGGATAAACGAGCCATAAAAAAAAGCCATATATGAGCTATATAAATCACGTAGTTACTTGTTGTGTGATATCCTAAATTGCGTGTTTAGCTACCTGCGTCATCGGTGCGAATGTCATTCCTGATAGGTAGTTTCATGTTCTCAGGTTTTTTTTCCGTCTGTATTTAATGTGAAACTTCGGCTTTCGTAGTTTAGCCGCGTCGTGTTTTGACGTTTCATTGCTTCGTGATTAACCCTCTAAAGACGGAGCACAAACTACTTTATTTAAAGCTCCAGTCCGTACCGCGCTGTAAACACTTTTCATCTCGGTTATAAAAACCAATCAGTTTATGCTGTAAGTGGCACAAGTCGCTGTTTGTTCTCAGATGAATACAAAACATAAATACAGTGTGGGCAGAGCCTACAGTTGTTGAATGTTAAACTGTTGGTGCATCACGTAACCGGTAGGCTTTAAATGGTTAAGATAACGTGCGTTGAACGACTTCAAACTCGGAGTAGGAAAACATCAGTTATTCTTTGTTTCCAGGTTCTTTGACTCGAAATGTTTTGCTAGAATCACCGTTGTGGGTTGTAATTTTAACGTTTATCACTCAGGATGGATACAGTTAACAGTAATATGATTCTAGTTTGTTTTCTTCCAAAGAATATTGATGGACTGATCATCTAAAGAAGTTGGGCGTGTTATCATAAATAAATCACTGGTCTCTGATTTATTATGGAGGAACGTACATCGCTCAGCTCTGTGGGAACTCCCTGCCTTGTATGAAACTCTGAGTTTCGTTCCCGTGTTCACATTAAGCCCGTCACTTGACGGTGGTAAGATATGACAAATGTCGTAAAGGAAGGTATGAAACCAACTGGAAGACCTAAGCGTACATGGAGGGTGAATATTAAAATTATATTAATAATATTAACATTGTTAATATATTTTTTTGTGTTCTATGTATTTGTTTTGTGTCGTTCTGTGTATTGATTGTGTGTAAATGTGTACTGTACTACTGCGACCGGGTGGCTACTGTAACCGTCTGTTTGACTTGCCCGACTTTGGTTACAACTGTAGTGTATGTCGGAAAGGGGCTGGATTTCCACCACATCTTATATCGACAAATACTACAGGTTAAAGGTCGTATAGCGTTTCGCTGGGTAGTTTTATGCTGCCACCAATCAGATTACTTATCTGATAAAAGAACTCCAAGACAATATAATAAAATCGTCTTACTATATATTCTAAATTACTACGTTCACAATATATACAGTGGGAATGAAGAAATAAGTTCTCAAATAAATTCGTAAATACTAAAAGTTAGCTTGCCTGAATATAAACCAAATTACACGAATTTAGAATAATTAAATCCGAATTCAATCCAAATTTACGCAACTCAGTGTAGTCAAGATTTCCGAAACAATCTGCACGGCTTACCTGGTAAAATTAGCAGACTGAAGATCAATGCAAGTTTCACAACCAAACTGTGTACTGCCTTCACTTATGATCTACACCAACTCAGGATACGTAACTGCAGTAACAATATACGTAAACGTTGCGTATTAAATGCGTATTGAGAGGTCGTTTACCGTGCTGATGGGTTTATATAAAGGCGGAGCGTAATGTCAGCTATTCCTAAAGTTTTAGCGAACTGTCACGTCACTTTCAGCCGTACGATGCCTCTAAGTCCAGTGAACGTCACCGGCATGTGCCGAAGAAATGAAAGTGCGCGGCTGTCGTTTCCTGTCTGCATGTAACAAATAAAATTCCAATTCCAAGTTTCAAACCAAATGTTAATTAAATATACAGGAGGAATTAGAAGCCGCTGTGATCTTTCAGTGCTGTTTATTCAGTGAGGTTCCAGCACCACAACTTTTGGTTGCTCGTTCATCTAGCATTCACAACGGCGAACAGCGTACGTCTGACCACAACTGACTGCCTCATATGCAAACATCAAATCATATATGGAAAAAGAAAGGTGGCAGCATTCTATCCTTATCTCTCTCTCTCTCAGCCTACTGTCAAAGAACAAGCCATAGCTGATGCCGCAAACAGAGAATCAATTCATATGTGTGAGGGGCAACTCAGCAGTCTCATTCGTGTAGCCTGGCAAGTGCACGTGTGCACACCAAACAAACTTTACTTCATCCTTTTCATTATATAAATTAGCCAATGCTTGACGACCAGTGTATCTCCTCAAATTCTTGGTTGCCTAGTCCGGGATTTAAACTACGGACCCTGGACGGTTACACTACCCCATTGCAGTTTAACAAATATGTAGTATCCTTGATGAATGGTGCTTGAAAAAGATGACAGGTGAATTACGTATACAGGACTTGCACGGCTTTTCTGTTCGTGGTTTGGTAAGAGGTGACACGGCATTGGTGCTGTGCAGAGTCCAGGGCTGACGACTGGACAGTCGGTAGGTGTTTTAACTGATGTGGGTAGCGTAGGATGGGGTTCTGCCTGGCGCTATGACGGATTGTGACCCATTCCTACAGCTTCCCTTTCCTCCACTTTTCCCCACTACGTAACCCCCAGTTTCACATTATCAACCCCCAGTTTCTAATTATCAACCCCCAATTTCTAATTATCAATACTATACTGTACCTATAGGTCTGGTCTCAGCTTTGTATGAGTTAAGGAAATTACATTGAAACAGAGCCACAGATGAGTCCTGAAGTGTACCGGTATTACGCAGGCACCGCCTTTTGCTCGAGTATGCCTGTTTGATGAACTCGACTTTTCGCGACTTGGCCCGACTTTGCCTTCAACCGACTGAATGGTCATTTCGAAATTAAGGAATGGTCGCAGACGAACCTTAGAATGATCGATAGTATTAAGGCCTAACTCTTGATGATTGATGATAATGATGATGATAATGGAAAATTTTCCACCAGTTTTGATTAATTAAATTATTTTTAACGATTTTCTTTCATTTAAAAATATTGTACGTATGTTTTATTTTAATACATGCACCATGCATCATTTTGTATTTTGTACCGTGACCAAAAGAGCCGGGTAACGTAGTCAGTATAGCGGCTGGCTACGGGCTGGACGGTTCGGGGATCGAATCCCGGTGGGGGCGAGGTTTTCCGCACCTGTCCAGACCGGCCCTGTGGCCCACACAGCCTCCTGTACAATGGATACCGGGTCTTTACCGGGGGTAAAGAGCGGCCGGGGCGTGTCGCTGAACCCTCACCCCCTTTTAGTGCCGTGGTCAAGAAAGAGTAGAGCTATACTACTCCTTCTTTGGGGCGTAGGGCCTGTACAGAGCCTCAGTGTCTGTACAGGAGTGCACTTTACCTTTACCGTGACCAACAAATGCACGATTATTTCACAAATTATCACACTCCTACATGTTTCGACACTATCGTGTCATCCTCAGGAAGCTTGTAATCAATACCTTGCCAAGTTACACAAGTATTTCAGATGTAGATGTGGAACATCTTAATTGTAAATGGTATTATAAAACAGCTGCTTTTGAAATACTTTTGTAACTTGGCAAGGTATTGATTTCAAAGCTCCCTGAGGATGACACGATAGTGTCGAAACATGTAGGAGTGTAATAATTTGTGAAATAATTTGAATTTGTTGGTCATTGTACCAAAATAAAAGAAACGTACTTTGATTTAGAGGATTGGTATGGCGCTCATGAATGGAAAGAACCATTCGGGATTTGACACTAAACTGGAGAGGTTGAGGAAAGCCAATGAGAACTTCAGTGGAGATGGCTTCCTCGTCGTCGTTAACAGATTGTTTGATTTGAGCTGTGGTTTTGGCGTGCAGAAACAAGACAGGAAGTTAAATGAGAAGACTCTTCACTGGGAGAGGGGAGAAGAAGAGAGAATGAGGGTGCAGAGAGTGCTAGCGGTTCGTGTAACAGATTGAGACAAGATAGGCAGTGGACGTTTAAACGTAACATTGTGGGGCGTTCGCGTAATGTTTGTACCTCCTCGGGTACTCTCAGAGCCTGGTATCATTTTACTAGAAGCCATCGCATTTATGGTGATTAAATTTGGCTGAAGCAATGAAATTTACGTAAAGTACACGATATTTTCCTCAGGTTCTAATAAAATTTGGATTTTCTCGACGGATGTTCATAAAAACACCCAACTTTGTCTGAGACATGAAATGAAGTGAAATGCCAACTTGATGCAACTAGGGAATTTTATTGATGTGTTCTTAGCTCGACATGTTTGGGGTACATACGTCCATCATCAGGAGCATTATTATATGTTGAGTTGCAGCATATGGTCTTCTGCACCGAGTTTTTGGATGGGTGGTGGTCTGGAGAGCCTTTGTGTAGGTCGTGTTTACGGCGTGGATGGTGCCGTGCCGTGCGACGGCACGGCACGGCACGACACCATTGCGATTATAGATATAATACCGTGAAATAAAGTGAAATGGCAACTTGATGCAACTAGGTAATTTTATTGATGTATTCTTAGCTCGACATGTTTCGGGTACATACGTCCATCATCAGGAGCTTTAGATACTGAGTTGCAGCGTATGGTTTTCTGCACTGTAAAGAATGAGATAATATGAAGTGTGTGTGTAGTGGCTGTATGCCGTGTTATATAGGTGTTTATCGGTGCGGTCTATGGAGTATTGTACAGGTCTGTTTGTGTGGGGACTGGAGTTTGTCGGAGACATTTCTCATTCTAAGAATAACTAAGCGAGATATGATCAAAATTTCATTTATTGGTCTTCATGTAAAGTACACGTTATTATTTTCGGATTTTAATAGGACTTGACCTTTCTGGACAGATTTTTCTAGAAATGCTCAAATATCAAATTTAATTGAGATTCGTCCAGTTGGAGCTGAGTTGTGCCATGCGGACGTACAGGCATGGCGAAGCTAGAGGTCCCTTTTTTTTGTTGTTGAAAATCTGGGAAGGCACATAAAAACACACGAATTTTAATAATGAAGCAGTTAATTACTCTGAACATTTCTGGAGGTTAAATGAAACGAATTTAATTTAGCTTCAGGAGAGTTTTGCTGATTTAACGAACCTGACGTTTAGTATGTCGGTTTTGGCGTGCGGGGTTAAAGGTCAGAGGCTGTAGCCTCTGTCATTGCACTGTTAATAACGAACTGTGACTTCATTTCTAATTCATCATACGTCGTAATTACGTTTTTGTTCGTTTGTCGGTGTTCTGTATGAAATTAGTTTGAACGCTTAAGTTATTCATAGCTCTTGGTTACTTGCACCTATACTCTTTCTCATACCAGCTAAAGTTACGCATTAATTAGCAGACAGGCGTTACGCTGTTGATATATCGGTGTCACTTTGTCTTCAGTGTAGGCTTTTCTAATTACGGTCAGCTCATTATGTTTTCCTCTAATTAATCATACGGATAATTGGTACATATTCCGATGTGGTTGGAATGCGGATCCAAGGATTATTTATAGGACCATAACATGAGGTTAGTTTGTTTTAGAAGGAGCTGAAATATTTTAGTGGTTATGGATTGTGTGGGGAAGAGTTTCGCTGAAAGCTTTCTGATTTAGACTAGAAGATACGTGACTTGTCAGCGAATGTTCTGGCTTGTATTTGGTAATGCTTATGTAATATTTCATTATACACCAGGGGCTATTTTTTTTATTACCATGGCACAACAGCTCCCAGTGGGCCAAGGTCTCCTCATTGTCGAGACTTCATGCTGACACTCAGACACACTCACACTCGGTAGGACTCCTCTGGACGAGTGATCAGCCCGTCGCAGAGACCTTTACTTGACAACACACAACACTCACAAGAGACAACCCTCCATGCCCCCGTCGGGATTCGAACCCGCAGTCCCGTAAAGCGAGCTCCCGCAGACCTACGTCTAGGACCGCGCGGTCACTGGGACCGGCTCCAGCAATGTTGAGTATTTAATATTTACGAGGCGGGTAATGTGCGTGTAACGTAATATTGAGGCGCGTTCGCGTAACCATTGTTGCCGTGGAAAAATCAGTAAGTATTACGTATTATCGATGTGTGTTTGTAGCCTTAGTTATCCAACATACAAAGCGCATGCGCTGAATTATACTGTTTTCTGTGGTCAGTCCGTCTGTGCCATAATTTTCCGCATTATCTCCTACAGTTCACGATTTCCGGGGAAAAAAAGTTCTTGAACATAAAAGGTTTGTTTTGATTTTCTCTACAATTTGTGTATGGAACATTTCCAATTGCAAGACGAACTGAGCGAGGTTTTGTCATATATGTAGGAACACCGCCGTGAAAATTATGCGTTATTCGTATCAGATTATAATAAAACTTGGTTTTTTGGACAGATATTCGTAAAAAAACCTCAATTATCGAATGTTACGATATGTATGAAAATACGTCCATTGGGGGCCATGTTGTTCTGTCCGGACAGACGGACAGACAGCGGGCAGCATGACGAAGCTAATAGTCGCTTTTCGCGATTTCGCGAATTCGTCTTTCAAATATATAAAATCGTCCAGGGCATACCGGCATTGAGTAGAATGGCTAGACCTTATGTTGGACGGATCGATGTTTGATTTCCACCAGAAGTAGAAGCGCGAGGGCCAGCTGTGGAGCCCACCCAGCCTTCTATTCAGTGATTACCGGGGGGGGGGGCCTCTTTCCTCGGGGTTAAGGCAACCGGACCGTGAAGCAAATTATAAGAGTAATTTATTCAATCAAAACACACACATATATATATATGTGTGTGTGTGTGTGTGTGTGTGTGTATAATCATTGTGAGCCGGGTAGCTCAGTCGGTAGAGTAACTGACTACGGGCTGGACGGTCCGGGATCGAATTCCGATGGGGACGAGGTTTTGCGCCCGCCAAGATCGGCCCTGGCGCCCACCCAGCCTCCTGTAAAATGGGTACCGGGTCTTTCCCGGGGGTAAAGTGCGGCCGGGGCGTGCTGCTGACCACTCACCACCTTCTAGTGCCGCGGTCATGGAAGAGTAGAGCTATACCTC
>Ga0131853_10026624_pt1 | contig 10400 bp, 5 predicted proteins | sample TergutLab28metaG_FD_92764 | JGI IMG/M metagenome (GOLD analysis project Ga0131853, IMG submission 92764) | Labiotermes labralis P1 segment gut microbial communities from Petit-Saut dam, French Guiana - Lab288 P1 (version 2) (version 2) | ecosystem: Host-associated > Arthropoda: Insects >... | reverse complement strand
TACAACTAAATCAGGTATGGCATGACACTTCACTTGCATACAACTAAATCAGGTATGGCATGACACTTCACTTGCATACAACTAAATCAGGTATGGCATGACACTTCACTTGCATACAACTAAGTCAAAATTGCTGAAATGAATGACAACTGATTTTTCGCCCAAACCACATAATACATCCCTTGAAACGTTTTAATTAATAAATATTTTTATGGGTACATTAAATTCCAACAGAATAGCATTCTGCATGTGACCATGCTCCTAAGAGCACAATATGTGATTCTTTAAGTCTAATAAATATCTGATACTAATAAATTGTATTTGTATTTTCTCTCAAGTATAAAAGTGTAGAATTTGTGACCGGTAATTGATTTGTCACATCAAAATCCACGCTGATTCACAATCATTTTGTCTGTATATTTGTAGCTGGTAACAGTGACAAGCCTCTTTAATGAGTGCAGTCAGTTTCACTGTCCTTATTACAAATAGGTATAATCATATATTCATTGCACTGTTGACGCAATTCTTCTTTATTCCAAAGATAATTAATAATTTATGAATCTCACAATATATGGTCTTACCTCTTGACTTCATGCCTGTAGACACAATTGTGATGATTATGTCACATTAGACAGCAGGCTTTTCCATTCATAAACATTCCTGATAATTTCCATTTCCTTATTATTGAGGAATGGGCAATATCCCAAATATCGTTTCAGTGGCCCAAGCGAGTGATATGTAATGAGGTATGGGAATGTCTGGACTGTTCACTCTAATGTTTGGGCCCCTGAAACAACACTTCAGACATTGCCAAATTCACAGTACTGAGGTAGTGCAAATAGCTGTTGTTCAGTGATTGTAAAGCCCAATTTCCAACACAATGGAATTTTTAAACTTGTGTCAAGATGGGAAAAATGTATCAAAAATTTCAAGGACTATGCTGAAAAATAATAATACTTCAGCAGGATAATGAGCAGCATTTAACTTTGTAATGACTCCTCATTTAATTTTTATGACTAAGGGGCACTGATCTTCCTCTATGTAACTTACAAAGTGGAAAAAGTGTAATTAAATGAACTAAAGAAAGAGGCTGTGCATGTTTCTTCAGTATATATTTTATTACATAATTTTATTAGTTGTTGGTTGAATCAATGTTAAACCAATTTATGTAAAATCTTGAAAACCTATATGAAACAGTACGTTCATACATATATGCAGATTTGGATCATGCACAAAAGACAGAAAATGGGTTCCTATGCTTGTAAATTTATCATTTTAATATTTATCTATTCATATCAATTTTGAAGTGTTGTTTGTATGGTGAAAAGAGACAACATGGTATCAATGTACTGTCTGCAAAATGAATTTGAAGAACCCTTCAGTATATCACAACTAGACCACTCAAATTTTGTTTAGATCCTGTTACAGTGAAACTAGTTTTCTGCTATCCATTTCCTTTTTTTTTCTGTCTCCCCTGCCAAAAGGCTCTGCTGTCCAGTGTGTTGTGTGTGTATGTGTGTGATCAACTAACCAATTTGAACAGATTTAGATTTGATTGTTATGTGATCAGACTAATGATAAATGATGACATTACATTACACCACATTACATTACATTACATTACATTACTGCACACTACTGCATACCACCATAAAAACACTGTATCTATCCCATGTCTCTTCTTCCAATTTAACTGTAACCACCAATTATTTTTTGTTGTTTTTTGCAGGATGGCAATGAAAAAATGGTTTCATCAGCTACGACCTGTTCAGCTGTATCTAATGCTTGGCCTCACCATTTTCTTCTTTCTTGTGCAACTTATAATGAGCCATATGACCCACGCACTGACTTTACTCGTCGACTCATACCACATGTTGTGCAATGTCATTGCATTAGTTGGCAGCATAATCACAATAAAGGTAAACAGTAACAGTTATAATACAATGAGAAATTGGTGTCGGTTATGTGGCACATACAATGAATCTTCTGGGGCAATCAACCATAAGAAAATTGTCTGTATCCAATGTTAAGGAGACAAGACAGGCAAAAATTGGATTGGTATGTAATGTTAAGCAGACACTCTCAGCCTCCAACATCAGATAATGAGGGGAAAAAGAAACTTCATTGCATATGGCATCTATGAAAACGTTATATATAGTGCATCCTGTTTAAAGGTACATATAAGTGAAGGTTAAAATGACATGTTACAAGTTCAGTATCTCAGCAAATCTCAACAGATTATGTTCCCACAAAATTAATGAGGTATTTTAACTATTCTGATAGCATTACCATGCATTATGTATTACCAACTCTGACAATCGTTATGGCATGTCCTTTTCTTACAGTTTCAACACCCTAAGAGAAATTATGTGTAAGAAATGAATACCTGAGTAAGTCGCAGTTGAAAGTAAAAACTGTGGGCAGCCTAAAATTTCATTACATTACTTTGCCACTAAAAATTAAGTAATATGGAAATATAAATAGTGTAAAATGAGATAAGTGACCCAGGTAGAAAACTTCCAGGTAGAAAAAGGAGGAGGAGAAAAGAAAAACAGAAAAAAGAAAAGTTTGAAGAAATTAGTTGTCAAGTGAAAGTTACCATGCAAGTAGTTTGTAACAGACAGCACCTATCTCCATGTATTTAACCCTTTGAAGGCCAGTGGATACTATATTTATTGTCAGGTTTAACATTAAAGAACCCTATGTTCTGCTGACACAGTATATTTATGTGTTTTGTAAGGATTTTTTATTTTCCTTATACAGCATTAAATTACTGGTTTTTATAAATTACACAGAATTTGTTTAAAATCAGTTAGAAAGTGGATACTTAATAATACAACTCAGGTTAACCTTATTCTGTAAAGGGTTAAGTAAGTAAGTTAGTAATAAGTTACGAAATTCTTCTTACTACACGTTGCAGATCTGCCATCCTGTCTATCAGTTAAATGTAGCATGATTGTTTCCTAGTTGTAACAGCAGTTATTGTTACTATTGTGTCTTTTGACTAACCATAACACACATGGCATTTTCATAAATATGAGGGTCTGAAGAACGTTGAGATGCTTCTTTCTTTGGGTGATGTTCTGTCAGCCTTTCCTTTGTCTGTTATGTGCATACAGTATGGAAGTGCAAATAAGGGAAGAGAGGAGGATGGAAGTAGCAATGTGCTTTCCAGCAACAAGATTCCTCTTGCTTCCTCCTGCTACAAACATAATGCAGCAGCAGTGGTAAGCTTCTCTTATTGTCTAACACTTTTCTTAATGTGTTTGTCTCCAAGTATTGACCAGTACTACAGCAGCAAGTAAAGTTCTGGCTTTTATGTGAAAGTGAATGCAGATCTTTGCTCAGATTTTACTAAACAGGGCACACTCTTCTAATAATTTTCACGCTACTGATAACATTTGAATACTCCATTAGGATTATATTCTTCCCTGTATGACACTGTGTGGCATGGTTGTATGCAGTGTGGTATATGTGTACATATACCACACAAGGTGCCACATGTCAGAAGACAACAGCCATACTACTCACTGCCATCAAAACATGTCATGCATATTCAAGCCTTCTGGGATGTTATGCCATGTTGACTGGTAAATACACAGTTACTGGCATTATAAAAGATGGCAATGCCTTCATGTTCAGGGTCAAGCAGTACAAGAGTCAACACCGCAAAAAAACCCGAGAGGACTTTGAAACTTCAGTGACACTACTTTGAGAACCGCATATCTCTCAGTAAATGTTGTATTTGCATTTACTTTTAATGGGAATGCTTCTGAATTTTATTCTTTTTTTAAGGTTAATTTTATTAAGTTTGATTGTGTTTTTTTTTTCTGGTTTATTTTGGATTAATCATTTTATGTGCTGCTGGGGAACATTAACAAAACACACACGGACAAATTAGAGGAACTGAATGTTCAAAAATATAAACAACTGGGTACTGAAAAATTAACACAGTTGATTGCTCTAAGAGCTGTGGGTTAAAATATTAAGGTCATAACCTTCCACAAATGTAGCAGAACCAATAAACATTGCTAAAACTCCTTCAGTTGCAAAACAAATTCTACTGTACAGGATTTATTTAACACAGTTCATAATTCTGTATACAAACAAGACATGAAAAATTTCGTTTATACACTCCTACACAGAACAAGTTCCTGTGGAGAAATGAGCAATAAAATTAAGTAAGCTTAACAATGTTACACATAGACCTCTGATACTAAATTTTACCTAACTTCATCAAGGGGCTTGGGGGAAAACCCCAAGTGCAAAATGGGTTTTAGGATTTACTCTCTGCAAAGACAGGAAATCTAAAATACACACCCACAAAAAGGACACTGTGCATATTGGTGGTGATAACTTAAAATATGTGTGATGCTGTAAGTTTTGAAAATCTCACAGCAGTGAATATGAAGACAGTCACATTCTGGCATGTGATGTGCCGTGCAGTCTGACATTTCAGAGGAATCCTATAATCTACCCTGACAATAGAAATGAGTTCCTCTGAAATATCAGCACATACCTACCAGATTACATATGCACAGGGGTGGATCCAGGTTTTGTGTGGCCTGAAGCTTATACAAATTCTGGAGACCCCTTAATAAAACACACACAAAATAACAAATACAAAATTAGGTACAAAAGTGAATATTTATTTAGGGCCCTTCCCAGGGCCTTGGAAGGGGTCCATGCAAGTGAGGGGCCCTGAAGCTTAAGATTCATTATCTTCATGGTAAATCCATCCTTGCATATGTATCACATTCCAGAAGAGAAACATAACTTTCAAATAATATTGTTACACTTACATACCCTTATTATGCACTTGTTATACCAACAATTTCATCTCTGCTGGTGGGAGGACACTTGTGTGTCCATAAAAATCATCTTATCTGCAGTGTTGGGTGGTCACTGATGTGTGTGTGCAGCAGTCAGCATATGGTCTGAACTGTTGGGACATCACTGATATGTTAACACAGCAGTCTACTTAAAAAGTCTGCACTGTTGGGAGGCAACAGATATTAATTTTTGGCAGACAAATGGGATGTCCGGTTAAATGTACACCCTTTCCAACTGAATGAGAAAATGCTATCTTGCAGACAGCACTTAAATTGAATAATGCTTTGGCCAGAGCAGAAAACTGGTATTTAACAGGTCATATGCTAAAAAGTTTAATACAGTGGTCATTTCAGGGGTCTACACTACTTGAACTTTTGGGAGACAATCAGCTTTGGGCTCCCATTACATCACATTCTTACCAAGTAAAGATGAGTTATGTGTCAAATATTGAAACACACAGGACATAAGACATCTTCACATGATACAGCTTTGTACCTTGTTTGAAAGGTTTAAATGGAAGATAACTGTGAATATTACATGCAGATGAACTAAATGTCATTTATTCTGACATAATGCTTAGGGAGAGTACTTGTGACATTCATCATACAGGGATCACACCGAAGTATTTAAAACCATTTTAAAGTGAGGAAGGCTCTTTTGGCCCACAAAGCTTCGCCACATAACAATGACCACATTTAACTTCTTACTGCACACTAAAACTTAACACAAGTTTTCTTGAAAACAGAAAATAAAATGTAACCATTTGAAGAATTTTTACTTTTATAACAACTGCAAACCAATGCACACATGCATGAATTCAGCTATCATGGGACATAATAACTATTTCTATAACATTTTTATAAAAATCTTTACTGAATGTTAAAACATACCAGTACACTTTCGGTAAATTTTCACTAAATTATGGTGCTATATATTAAATATTATAGGAAATAAGCCTTTACTGGGCTTTTTCCTGTGCAATCAGTTATTCTGAGGTAAAGTTACACTAAAATCTTAATTCACCATCATTTTAAATGTGATCTACTTTATGATATACAAATAAAAGATAGCTCCTCTGTTACCTACTTCCATACAGTGTACCCAGCATCATCATCTTTACCACCATCACAGCCAAACCAGCAGCTCAGAAGAAAATAAGCTGAAAAACACATTTGGCTGGGCTAGGATTGATGTACTGGTTATGCTGAGTGGCTGTGTGTTCCTTGCATCCCTGTGCTTCTCACTAGTGGTGGAAGCTCTGCAGACATTGGTGCACATTGAACATCATGATGAGATGCATCACCCCATTCCTGTGATGTGTGTGGGAGCTTGTGGTTTGCTGCTGAATGGGCTCTGTTATCTTCTCATAGGCGGTATGTACTGTGGCACTGTTATGTGGGTACAGACACACCAGTAGCTGTGCAGAAACATGAAACTTTGGTTTCAGAGATGCCATGGTGGTAAGCAAGACAGTGATAAAAAGATACCACAGTACTGTTATAACCCGTGGTTGGAACTTCCGATATTTACTGTATTTTAAATGTTTTGTCTTGTACACAGACAGGCACAGAAAGTTACAAATAATAACACACAAATCAACAATCTTTTTGTTAATATGCCTATGGATTTCCAAAACTGTATTTGTTATGCATAACCTCACAGCTGTATGCAATCACACTGTTGACAGTTTGCAAAACAAAAGAAAAAGCTTTATGGAAAATTTATAGACACATTTAAAATCGCTGTTCTAAATTCCATATGCTTACTGAAATGTTTCAGTAATTATAACCATCCAACAGATATTCTGGTCACAAAACAAGAGACTGTGCCAAAAGCTGCTTCTATTTGAAACACATCTCCATATATCACAGCTGCACTAAACAGCAAGTGTTTATGTCTGTCTTAGACAATCGCATGGCTTTCCACTAGTATGAATTAAAAATGCATGATTATAATATGGTCTTCAATAGCATAAATTTACAATTCTTTATCAACTGGTGCCCCACATTGGTTTTTTTTTTTGGGGGGGGGGGGACATCTTCTAATGCAACTGTCTTATAAATTAAAATAACTTTAAATATTACACACTGAAATTACCATTCATAAAAGACTGGCCTTGGACAATCTGAAATGTTCCATCTTAACATGGGAACCTTAAATAGGGTATATGTGTAACATTGCAGGATACACTTCCCATCAAGGAAGCTTCTTACATGTCACTGCAAGTGGTGACCTTGTTTTGGATGGTACAGTAACTAAAGGGCAGCAGAATCAGACAGACGAGACCCGTAAATCTGCCACAGAACCTCTGGTATCACAACGTCAGGGGATACGTGAAATGTGTCGTGATATTTCAGGTAAGGATGTCTTTACATATATTAACTGAAAAGAAACAGTTTAAATGTGGCTGATACATTTACCTGACAGTAAAACTTGTAACATAAAAAGCATCTATCAAATAGATCAGAAAAAATTCTGAAATTTTAGACATTTTTCCACAATGTTTAATGCAGTTTTATAAGATAATAGGAGGTCTCAATTTGTGAATACTTTTGACAGAACATCATTATGCAGTCACACCACTAAAATATTGTTCCAGGCTCTTAAGGCTTTTGGTTGGGCAGAATGGGTAAATGTAACATCTACCCTTCAATTAAATTAAGGAAAACCAGTTCAGGTAAACATGGTGATCATTCAACAGTATCTACCCAATTTAATGGGCAACACTGTGCACAGTACATGAACAAGGCTTATAATAGAAAATCTTTTAAAAAAAACTGCAGACAACAAGTAGAAACAAACTTCAAGAAGGACAACTAACCACATCACAAAGAAGACAAATAAGAAAATGTGGGGACACCCACATGTCATTCCATCTCCTATTCAATCCCGTTTCACCTCACAGCTCTCCTTCCTCTGTCCGCACACCAATCAACACACCGACCTAGTCAACAGCAGCTTAACCACCACAGCACATCATTCTCTCACTCCCTCCTTCTCTGTCTACTTCCACGAACAAAGAAAACGGCCAAGCCAAGCCAAGCCAAGCCAAACCAAAGTGTTAACTGGGGGCTTCGCGCAAGTCGACGTCCCCCTGTCTGTTAGCCATTCCTGCGTTTGACCGCATCGCTGGGCTCAGTAACAGACACCTAAACTCTAACAGAGGAATACGCTAACGCAAACGATTTCGAAGTCAGGCTGAGGGCCCTGACTGATTGAGCCAAAGACTAGGGCCTAGGTTGCCCTGGACTAAGTATGGCAAGGATAAGCTTTGGTTAGTTGGCTTACTGTCTGGGTTCCAAGCCCAGACTGGCTCTGTCGCATACTTGAGATTATGCGACGTTCGTCGGGCGCTTAGGTGAAGCCACCGAATGGCACTCGGATGTTCAGCGCCGAACGCGATTCGTTTTGTCGACTTGGCCATTGCGGGCGATGGCCTCGACTGGCCTGCTGTCCCCTACCGCCCTTGGCTTTCGCGTCACGCGGCGGGGTCAAGCCTCGGTCAGCGTAAGTATCTGTTGAGTTGCCGTACTAGGGGGTTCCCTGCATCAGCTAACTTTGAGTCAAAGCTGTCGGTCAGGGCTCTGATGTTGTCGGCAAACAGCGAAACGCTCAGATCCTCGTGTATCTGCCTGTTACTTACATTCCATGGGACATCAGTAGCGAGGCGAAGACACTTGGATTGTAACACCTGTAACCTCCGGACGTGGGAGCGGGCAGCGGACCTCTACGCGGGGCACGCATAGTCCATCAGGGGCTGCATGAGCTGCTTATATAGCAGGACTCTGTTCCTGACGGATAGATCACTTTTCCTATACAGAAGGGGGCCAGCATACCCATTCTTTGAGCAATCCTCTTCCTAACCTGGTCGATGTGAGGCGACCAGGTGAGTCGTGTATCTATGGTCACCCCAGATGAGTAGTGTCGAATTATACGATTGGTTCACCGAAGAGTGTTACTGGTCGGCGCTGGATAAAGCGCCGTCCGGTACGCGCGAAGATTATCGCGGTGCTTTTAGAGACATTAATGGCGACTCACCATTCACTCAACCACCGATGAAAGTCGTTGAGGTATGACTCCAGGTAGCTGACAAGCAGCGTCGGCTTGCAGGACGTGACTATGATGGCCGTGTCGTCCGCGTAGAGGTCCAACTCGACGTGGTACGAGGGTGGGGGCATATCGTTGACATACAGACTGAAGAGGACAGGGGAGATCAATCCACCCTGAGCTATCCCAGCCCGCATGCCTCGACGAGATGACGTTGCCGTCTGGAAGGACGCTTCGAACGCCCGATCCCTGAGCTAGGATAGATTGTATGGACTATGTAAGACGGGAATTTGATGAGTGTTAGCTTGTAGAGGAGGCCATCGATCCAGACGGTATCGAAGGCTTTGGCCACGTCGAGGAAAACTACCCTGGTGAGCCTCTTTTCACCGAAATTCGTGGTTATTCTTTCAACTAAGTTCGCCAGCTGCAAGGACGTGCAATGTCTGGGTCTGAACCCAAACTGCTAGTATTGCATCAGTCCGCATTCGTTTACAACATGTAAGACCCTAGCTAGTAGGATCTTTTCAAATAATTTACCAATCGTGTCCAAGAGACTAATGGGCCGATAGGAAGAGGGGAGTGCTGGACTCTTCCCCGGTTTAAGGATAGAGATCACCCGAGCGTGCTTCCACGTTTGGAGATAGTGATGGGTACGCAGAACCGCGTTGAAGATAAGGTCGAGGAGGGAAACCGCTCGCTTGGGAAAAGCTTCAATGCCCTGTTCGATATACCGTTCGGAACAGGAGCCTTGCTGACCTTGACACCCCTGATGGCTTCGTGAACCTCGTCAAGGGTGGTTAACTGGGGCTCGCTGGCGGGGCTTAACAAGTAAGATCTCAGCGCCACGTCAACCGTTTCAATAACTGCCGGGACCGAAGGATCGATCACCGGCTGAAACTGAGCTGCCAGGTTGTCTGCAAGGGGGGCTTTCTCAGAGTCTGAGAGAGAGATTCCCCCTGGGGTGACCAGGGGGTGGGAGATGGAGTAGGAACTCTCATCACTCGCTTGGTCAAACTCCACAGCGGTTGATCTTCAGGATCGAGGGATTCGAGTGTAGCGCTCCACTGGTCGTTTCTCCGACGTCTGTAGGCGGTTGACTTCAGCTTTCAGAGCGGGGTCCCTAGTGATCTGTCACTGCCTCCGCAGCAGGTTTTTCAGGCGTATCTCATTCTGAATGCCGGCCGGTATCTGAGGCCGTGGGTCGTCACGCGGGCGACGCTTGGTTGTTGACGCTGCCAAAGCCTTCAGAACGGCGCCGGAGAAGTTCTAAACGCATGTGTCGATTGCACTCTCGTTGTGCAATTCCGGAACGAACGGAATTGTTAAAGTTGTTCCCAAATATTTAAACTATTCCACCCTCTCGAAGGTGCTATTATCAATCCTCACACTGATTTTGTACTGCATTCTGATCTCGAGACATGACCATGTACTTAGTTTTATCAGCACTTACTTCCAGTCCAATCTCCCTAGTAGCAGCTACTAAAGCTTCTGCGTTTTCCTTTAAAGTATGTATACCTCCT
>Ga0131853_10026621_pt1 | contig 10402 bp, 8 predicted proteins | sample TergutLab28metaG_FD_92764 | JGI IMG/M metagenome (GOLD analysis project Ga0131853, IMG submission 92764) | Labiotermes labralis P1 segment gut microbial communities from Petit-Saut dam, French Guiana - Lab288 P1 (version 2) (version 2) | ecosystem: Host-associated > Arthropoda: Insects >... | reverse complement strand
TGATCGTCTATGACGAGGTGCACCTCTTGCCGGCGCCGATCTTCCGGATGACCGCGGACCTGCAGGCGCGGCGGCGGATCGGGCTGACCGCGACGCTCGTACGCGAGGACGGTCGCGAGGGCGACGTGTTCTCGCTGATCGGGCCGAAGCGGTACGACGCACCGTGGAAGGACATCGAGGCACAGGGCTGGATCGCGCCGGCCGACTGCGTCGAGGTCCGGGTGACCCTGCCGTCCTCGGACCGCCTCGTCTACGCCACGGCCGAGCCCGAGGAGCGGTACCGGCTGGCGTCCTGCGCCCGGGAGAAGGTGTCGGTCGTACGCTCCCTGGTGGCTCGTCATGAGGGGGCGCCGACGCTGGTGATCGGGCAGTACCTCGACCAGCTGCACGAGCTCGCCGCCGAGCTGGACGCGCCGGTGATCTCCGGCGAGACGTCGGTCAAGGAGCGGCAGCGGCTCTTCGACGCCTTCCGCTCGGGTGAGGTGGGGCTGCTGGTGGTCTCCAAGGTCGCCAACTTCTCCATCGACCTCCCCTCCGCCGAGGTCGCCATCCAGGTGTCGGGGTCGTACGGAAGCCGGCAGGAGGAGGCCCAGCGCCTCGGCCGGCTGCTCCGCCCCGGTCCCCCGGGCCCGAACGGCGAGGCGAAGACCGCGCACTTCTACACCGTGGTCTCGCGCGACACCGTCGACGCCGACTTCGCCGCCAACCGGCAGCGGTTCCTCGCCGAGCAGGGGTACGCCTACCGGATCGTCGACGCCGACGACCTCTGATCCCCGATCGGCGGTCGTCTGGACTACGGCTACCGGATGCTCACAGCCGGCGAGCCCGGCGACTTCGAGTACGAGGAAGTGGCGCAGGACAGCTTCCGCCACCGCGCGACGCGGTCCACCGGATCTGATCTCGTCGGCCCCAGGCATCGAGGCCCTGTGCCGGAGGCCAGGTCTGTTCATCTACTCAATCTGTCGACGGTTCCGCCCTTCCTGAGACAGACATGACGGTCGGCAAGCATCATCGGCACGCAGCCGACCCGATCCTGCAGACAGGCGACCCATGACCGGCGACACCACGTCCGCACTCACGTCATCACCGTGGAGCGCTGCCGCGCTGTCGGTCTGGGGCAAGTCGTCCGGGTACGACGGCGAGTTCTCGATGCCGCTCGTACAGCATCTGGCCGACTCGGGCGACGTCGCCGGTCTTGTTTGGGACTGGCTCCCCCGCCACGTCCGTGACCTGATCGAACAGGCGCTGCCGGAAGACGTACGGGACGGGCGGGTGCTGTTGACGTGGCTGGCCGGCATCCACGACATCGGGAAGTGCTCACCACCGTTCGCCCGCAAGATGTCCGTCCTGACCGAGCCGATGCGCGAGCAGGGGTTCGTCTTCCCACGCGACACCACCGACGACAGCAAGGCGCCGCACGGCCTGGTCGGCCAGATCGTCCTGACCCGCTGGCTCCAGGAGCGCCAAGGCTTCGACCGCGCCACCGCCACGTCGTACGCCGTGGTCGTCGGTGGCCATCACGGGACTCCCCCGTCCCTCAACCAGCTGCGGAGGATGCGACAGCGTCCTGACCAGACCGGCGAGGGCACCTGGGCGAGCGTGCAGGTCGAGATCCTGGACGCCATGGCCGCACGCACCGGAGCGGCCGACCTGCTCCCGGCCTGGGCGCAGGCTCCGCTGCCTCCCACCGTCCAGGCGGTGCTCACCGGTGCCGTGATCGTGTCCGACTGGCTGGCGAGCAACACCGAGCTCTTCCCCTACCAGGCCGAGGAGCAGGCCGCTCGCGTCGATGAGGCCTGGCGGAGCCTCGGCCTCCCCGCGCCGTGGCGGCCGGGCGCGCCTCCAGCGGACGTCACCGAGCATCTGGCTGCGCGCTTCCCACACCTCGCCGAACACTCCCCGCGCCCGATCCAACAGCTCGCGCTCGACGCCGCCCAGGCCGCGGACTCGCCAGCGCTCCTCGTCGTCGAGGCCGCGATGGGGACCGGGAAGACCGAGGCGGCCCTGCTCGCGGCGGAGGTCCTAGCGGCGAGGTTCGACTGCGGCGGCGTGTACGTCGCCCTGCCGACGATGGCCACCTCGGACGCGATGTTCGGTCGGGTCCAGGACTGGATCGAGAACCTGCCCGGAAGCGGCCCCACCAGCACCTACCTCGCGCATGGGAAGGCAGCGCTCAACGACCGGTTCAACCTGGTCCGCCAGCGGCGTGCCGCCTCCATCTGCGACGACGACCTTCCGCCCGACAAGGTCGAGGCCCGGGTGCTGTCCTGGCTGACCGGCCGGAAGAAGGGCGTGCTCGCGAACATGGTCGTCGGCACCATCGACCAGCTGCTGTTCAGCGCGCTCCAAGCCAAGCATCTGGCCCTGCGCCACCTGGCGTTCGCCGGCAAGGTCGTGGTGATCGACGAGGCCCACGCCGCCGACGACTACATGCGGATGTACCTGATCCGCAGCCTGGAGTGGCTTGCGGCGTACGGCGTCCCGGTCGTGTTGCTCTCGGCGACCCTCCCCCAGGACCAGCGGCAGCAGCTCTCCGACGCCTACCGCCGCGGACTCCGCGTCGGTCCCGTCGCGATCGCCGCCGACACGCCCTATCCAGCGCTCACCAGCGTGTCCGCCGCGGGTGTGGCCGTGACGTCGCCGGCAACTGCCGACGACGCGACCCACGAGATCGAGGTCAGCTGCCTCGATGACGACCTGGATACGCTCGCCGACACGCTGGCGGAGCTGCTGGCAGACGGCGGTTGTGCCGCGGTCATCCGGAACACCGTCGGCCGGGCCCAGGAGACGGCGCGCCACCTGCGGGAGCGGCTCGGCGACACCGAGGTCGTACTCCACCACTCCCGGTTCGTCGCCACCCACCGCGCCCGCAAGGAGGCGGCCCTGCGCGAGCAGCTGGGCCGCGACGGGTCGAACCGTCCCCTCCGCCAGATCGTGGTCGGCACCCAGGTGCTGGAGCAGTCGCTCGACGTCGACTTCGACGTGATGGTGACCGATCTCGCTCCGGTGGACCTCATGCTCCAGCGGGCCGGCCGACTGCATCGCCACCAGCGCGGGGCCGGCGAGGCCGAGCGCCCGGCGGCGCTTCGGACTCCCCGACTCTTCGTCACCGGGATCACCGAGTGGGGCGAGGACGGTCTGCCCGTGCCGGATCGAGGCGCCAGCACCGTCTACGGCGTGAGCCGGCTGCTTCGAGCCGCGGCGGTGCTCGAGCTCCGTCCCGGGGCCTCGCGCCGCCTCCGGTTGCCGAGCGACATCCGCGGGCTGGTGGAGCGCGCGTACGCCGATGCGGTCCCGGGGCCGGATGCCTGGCACACCGCCATCGAGGAGGCTGATCGCGACCGCGCTCGTGTCGTCGCCGACCAGCGCCGGCGGGCGGACGACTACCGGATCGCCGCTCTGGACCAGCTCGAGTTCGACGACCTCGTCGGCTGGCTGGAGTACGGCGGCGCCTCGGAGGCCGAGGACACCCGCTCGCCCGGCGCGAGCAGGGTGCGTGACAGCGAGGACGGGATCGAGGTCATCGTCGTCCAGCGCCGTACTGACGGCACGGTGGCCTGTCTCGACCTTCCGGGGAGCGAGCACGCCGGCGAGCTGGCGGTCCCGCTGATGGGCGCGCCCGACGACCGGGTCGCGCGCACGCTCGCCGCGACGACCGTCCAGCTACCGACGTCGATGACCAACGACCGCGACTTCGACGCCACGTTGAAGGCGCTGGAGGCGAACGTCCACGAGGGCTGGCAGCAGTCGCACTGGCTCGCCGGCCAGCTCGCGCTGCACCTCGACGACGACTGGACCGCCCGGGTCGGCGAGTGGCGGGTGTCGTACGACGTCGACCTCGGGCTGATGGCGACGAGGAACGCATGAGCACGTCGATACGCTGGAGCCTCCCCGCGAGGGTGGGGATGAGCCGTAAGTCTGTGCCAGGCGATGCGGCGATGTGCTCCCTGCATTGCGGGGTCGAGATACGGTTCTGGGCGACATAGAAATTCTGAAGTAAGTTTCTGCAAACCGTTGTAACCTCGAATACCTCGCAGTAGCGTGCTTCTCACTGACGCATGAAAGGAGCAGCGATGAGTTCAACTTCGTTCGATCTCGTCTCACAGCCGTGGCTGAGGGCACGGGAACGCGACAGCAGCGTCGCTGAGCTGTCGCTCCTCGACGTCTTCGGCCGCGCGCACCAGATCGTCGGCCTGGCCGGCGAGGTGCCGACCCAGGACGTGGCGCTGCTGCGGTTGCTGCTGGCGATCCTTCGTCGAGCGTTCCCCGCGATGCGCTCCCATCAGGATTGGGCCAAGGCGTGGCAAGCCGGGCACTTCGAGATGGCTCCGATCGAGCGCTACCTGGACCGGCACCGGGACCGGTTCGACCTGCTGCATCCCGAGACGCCGTTCTTCCAGGTCGCGGGGCTGCACACCGCCAGGGGCGAGATGACCGATCTGGCCCGGCTCATTGCGGACGTGCCGGCAGGGCATCAGTACTTCACCACCCGAGCCGGAGCGGCGCTGGAGGCGATGAGCTTCGCGGAGGCCGCCCGGTGGATCGTGCACTGCCAGTCGTTCGATGCGAGTGGCATCAAGTCCGGAGCCGTGGGCGATGACCGCGTCAAGGGTGGCAGGGGCTACCCGATCGGCATCGCCTGGTGTGGCTGGCTCGGTGCGGTGGTGGTCGAGGGGACGAACCTGTTCGAGACCCTGCTGCTGAACCTGCCCCTCGGGAAGTCGCTGCCCGACCCTGACGTGGACCTGCCGGTCTGGGAGCGCGATCCGCTCGGACCCGGCGTCGAGGAGCGGCCCGGAGCGCCGTACGGACCCGTCGACCTGCTGACCTGGCCGAGCCGCCGGATCCGGCTCGGCCACGACGGCCGGCAGGCCACCGGGGTCCTGATCGCCAACGGCGACCCGCTCCACCCGAGCAACAAGTTCCACCAGGAGTACATGACCTGCTGGCGTCTGAGCGAGGCGCAGATGAAGGCGCAGAAGACGTCCGATCCGGTCTTCATGCCGCGTGCCCACATCGCCGACCGGGCGGTCTGGCGCGGCCTGGAGAGCCTGCTCACCCCGACCGACGACGGCAAGCGCACCAAGGCCGGCCGCTGGCGGGAGTGGCTCGCCGAACTCCAGGAGCACGAGATCCTGCCGGAGTCCTTCCCGCTGCGGCTCCGCACCACCGGCATGCAGTACGGCTCGCAGAGCGCCGTCATCAACGACATCACCGACGACATGCTCCCGCTCCATCTCGCCGTGATGACCGAGTCTCGCCTCGCGGCTCTCGCCATCAACGGCGTCGACGACGCGAGCACGGCCGTCCAGACGCTGGGCCAGCTGGCGAGCGAGCTCGTCCAGGCGGCCGGTGGCGACCGCGATCTTGCCGCCGCGGCTCGCGACGAGGCCCGCGAGCAGGGATATGCCGCGTTGGACGCGCTCTACCGGCGCTGGGTCGGTCTGCTGACAGCGCAGTCCGACCGCGATACGCAGCGGAGCCGGTGGCAGGTCCAGGTCCGACGCACGATCAGTGACCTCGGCCGAGAGCTGCTGAACAGCGCCAGCGCCGCTTCCTGGGCGGGTCTCCCGACCGGCCTCGACCGGCCCCAGCCCCTCAACGCCGCCACCGCGGCCAACTGGTTCGCCATCAACCTCCACAAGGCGCTCCCCCTGGCGTACGACGTACCGGAAGGACAGGTGTCATGACCGAGACCACGACAGCGGACGACTCTCCGGACGATCCGCTTGAGAACTTCGTGCACTCCCAGTGCGCGCGCCTCTGGAACGGGTATCAGGCAGATCGCGCGAAGGAGGTCGCCGATCTGGCCCAGCTGCGCTACACGGCGCCGACTCGTGGCGTGCTCAGCCAGGTGTCGTGGGAGTTCTTCGCGCTCAAGCCAGGGCTGCCGGAGCAGCGGTACGACGCCGGCGACGACCCGGCCCCGACCGAGCTCGCGGCGGCCGCGGCTCTCGCCTTCTACGCGCTGCACCAGCAGTCGCGCCGGACGATCTCGATGCACCGGCGCGGCCGCGACCACACCCTCGGAGCCGCCGCGTTCCGGGCACGCCGGGCGTCGGACACCCAGGGGGTCGAGCGGCGGATGCAGGCGCTGCTGCGCTCGCAGAGCATCGACGCGATCCTCGATCAGGTACGGACACTGATCAGCCTCCTGCGGGACGACGAGATCCCACTGGACTACGCCCGGCTGGCGACCGACCTGCGCATGGCGCAGTCCCCGAACGGGCTCCGCGCCGTACGCATGCGCTGGAGCCGCGACTTCTACCGTCCCGGCGGCAGGCCGGCCGACGACACCGACACCACCTCAGGAGCGACAGCATGACCACCTTCATCGACATCCACGTCCTCCAGACGGTGCCGTCCAGCAACATGAACCGGGACGACACCGGCCGGCCGAAGACCGGGTTCTTCGGCGGCTTCACCCGGGCACGGGTCAGCTCTCAGGCATGGAAGCGGGCGACCCGCAAGGACTTCGCCGCCTACCTGCCCGACTCCGATCGGGCGGTCCGCACCCGCCGGATCATCGAGGACCTGGTCGCCCGGCTCACCGCGCTCGATCCGGCGATCGCCCAGGACGAGGCGATCGCGCTCGCCAAGGGCGTGATGGAGGCCGCGGGCATCAAGTTCAAGGCCGCGCGAGCGAAGAAGCCGGCCAAGGGCGAGGAAGCAGCACCCGTCGACCCGTTCGACCTCAGCGAGTACCTGCTGTTCGTGAGCAACCAGCAGCTCGACCGGCTGGCCGAGCTGGCTCTGGCCGGCCGCGACGGTACCGTCGACAAGTCGGCCGCCAAGGCGGCGCTCCAAGCCGACAACGGGATCGAGGTGGCCCTCTTCGGCCGGATGGTGGCCGACGACGCCGCGATCAACGTGGATGCCGCCGTCCAGGTGGCGCATGCGCTGAGCACGCATGCCGTGGAGCCCGAGTTCGACTACTACACCGCCGTGGACGACAAGAACGCCGAGTCGGACCCGTCGGCCGGGATGATCGGCACGATCGAGTTCAACTCCAGCACGCTCTACCGCTACGCCACGATCAACGTCGACCAGCTCCAGAAGAACATCGGCGACGTCGAGGTCACCGGCCGCGCCGTCGAGGCGTTCGTGAAGTCGTTCGTCCTCTCGATGCCCTCGGGCAAGCAGAACACGTTCGCCAACGGCACCGTCCCGGAGGCCGTGATCGTCCAGGCGCGCTCGCGGCGCCCGCTCAACCTGATGGGGGCCTTCGAGAAGCCGATCATTGCGGACGAGGACCACGCGATCTCGACACTGTCCGCGCGAGCGCTGGCCGGGCGATTGAACTTCCTTGACAAGGAGTACGACTTCAAGCCGGAGGTGAGCTACGTCCTCGCCGGCAACGAGGCGGTCCGCGATGAACTCGAGAGCGCCGGTGAGGCGGTCAGTCTCGGAACACTGGTCGGCCGGATCCGCGAGCACGCCGTGTCCTCGCTCGGGGGCCCCGCGTGAGCGTGCTGCTGCTGCGCCTGGACGGGCCGATGCAGTCCTGGGGCGACGCCAGCCGGTTCGTCCGCAGGCACACCCGCACCGAGCCCACCAAGAGCGGCGTCATCGGACTGCTCGCCGCGGCACAGGGCCGGCGCCGTACCGATCCGATCGAGGATCTGGCGGCGCTCTCCTTCGGCGTACGCGTCGATCAGCGGGGCCGGCTGCAGCGCGACTTCCAGACCGCGATCCGCTGGGGCCGGAAGAACGAGTCGATGCCGCTCTCCTACCGCTACTACCTCGCCGACGCGGTCTTCGTGGCGGGCGTCGAGGGCGACGCCGAGCTGCTGCACGCGCTCGACGAGGCGGTGCGGTCGCCGACCTTCCCGCTCTACCTGGGCAGACGCGCGTGCCCGCCCTCGGACGAGGAGATCAGCCTCGGCGTGCGCGACGCTCCGCTGGAGGAAGCACTCCGGTCCCAGGAGTGGCTGGCGCGCGACTGGTACCGCCGCCAGCAGGGCCGGACCGTCCATCTGGAGCTGGTCGTCGATGCGCCGCCCGGCCTTGCCGATGCCGATGCGGAGACCTCCCGCGACGTCCCGCTGAGCTTCGATCCGGTACGCCGCGAGTACGGCTGGCGCGATGTCGTACGGCTTGCTCCGGTCGCGATGCCGAACAGCGTCGGCCGGGCCGAGCCCGACTTCATGGCGGCTCTGGGGGGAGCCTGATGTATCTGACCCAGATGCACCTCAATCCGTCGCGGCGCGGGACCCGCTGGCTGCTGGCCTCGCCGCAGCGCATACACGCCGCCGTGCTCTCCTCGTTCCCACCTGGGACCGCTGCCGAGAGCCCGGACGGCCGGATCCTGTGGCGCGTCGATCACGCCGCGGCGGACAGGACACTGACGCTCTACGTCAGCAGCCCGGGCAAGCCGGATCTGACCGGCATCGTCGAGCAGGCCGGCTGGCCGGCCACCGATCACGGCTGGCGGACCGCTCCGACGACGCCGCTGCTGGATGGCCTGAAGTCCGGACAGCGTTGGGGCTTCCGGCTGACGGCGAATCCGGTGCACAGCGTCGCGGTACCGGGCGAACGAGGCAAGCGGTTCGGCCATGTGACGGTCGAGCAGCAGGAACAGTGGTTCCTGGATCGGATGGCGGGATGGGGGTTCGCTGTCGAGGACACCGGCGGGGGGCTGCCGTTGAAGCTGCACTCCCGTCGCCAGCTGTCCTTCTCCCGGCGCACCGATGGGACCGACCGCACCGTCACGGTCGCGGTGGCGACGTACGACGGTGTCCTCACCGTGTCCGATCCCGACCTCCTGCGTCACGCGCTCTGCCACGGTGTCGGCCGGGCCAAGGCGTACGGCTGCGGGTTGCTCACCCTGGCCCCGCTGTCGTGAAGCCGATCCCCGGCACACCGCCGGTCGACATCTCCGAGCTCGTCCGAGCGCAGGACCGGGTCAGCTTCGTCTACGTCGAGCGTTGCCTCGTCAACCGCCAGGACAATGCGATCACCATCCAGGACGAGCGTGGGACCGTTCATCTCCCGGGAGCCACGCTCGGCGCATTGCTTCTGGGGCCGGGTACGAACGTCAGCCACCAGGCGATGGTGCTGCTCGCCGAGAGCGGCTCGACCGCCGTCTGGGTGGGCGAGCGGGGCGTCCGCTACTACGCGCACGGACGCGGGCTGTCGAACTCGAGCCGATTGCTGGAGGCACAGGCTGCCGCGGTCTCGAACCAGACGAGCCGGCTGCGGGTGGCGCGGGACATGTACGCGATGCGCTTCCCCGAGGACGACGTGTCGCGCGCGACCATGCAGCAGCTCCGTGGCCGGGAGGGCGCGCGCGTCAAGCGGCTCTACCGCGCCCACGCCGAACGCACCGGGGTGACCTGGACCAAACGGCAGTACGACATGCAGGGGTTCGAGAACGCGACCGAGATCAACCAGGCGCTGTCGGCCGCCACGACCTGCCTGTACGGGATCACGCATGCCGTCGTCGTCGCGTTGGGCTGCTCTCCGGCATTGGGCTTCGTCCACACCGGGCACGCTCGCTCCTTCGTCTATGACATCGCCGACCTCTACAAGGCCGAGGTGGCGATACCCGTCGCCTTCGATGTGGCTGCGCGAGGCGCTGACGACATCCCGGCCGAGACCCGCCGGTCGGTGCGCGATGCCGTCCGAGACGGCCGGCTGTTGGACCGTTGTGCCCGCGACATCCGCAGGCTGCTGCTGCCCGACTCCGACGAGGACGGGCAGGAGTGGAACGTCGTACAGCTGTGGGACGGCGGCAACCGCAGCGTCAGCGGAGGCACGGCGTACGCCGACGAGGACGTCCCGTGGTAGTGCTGGTCCTGACCGCCTGTCCGGCCGGACTGCGTGGACACCTGACCCGATGGCTCGCCGAGATCAGCCCGGGCGTCTTCGTCGGGCAGGTCACAGCCCGCGTACGGGATCTGATGTGGCTTCGCGTGCTCGAACTGTGCAAGGACGGGCGCGCCATCATGGTGCACTCGGCCGACAACGAGCAGGGCATGGCCTATCGCTTACATCGTCATGACTGGGTTCCCGAGGACTTCGACGGGCTGTGGCTGATGCGACGCCCCGATGAGATCGCCACGCCGGCCATGCGACCCGGCTGGAGCACGGCAGCCCGCATGCGGCGTGCTCGCCGGGCAAACCGTCAGAAGTGATCCCAACCGGCCGATACCCCGGATATCGTCCCAGGTCAGGAAGTGTGCTCCCCGCCCAAGCGGGGATGAGCCGTCCTGGACCAGCCGAATGTCGCGGCTCAGTAGGTGCTCCCCGCCCAAGCGGGGATGAGCCGTGCCCGACCTGCTCCCCGTGGGTCGGGCGTGAGTGCTCCCCGCCCAAGCGGGGATGAGCCGACAAACCGGACACGGTGAGTTTTGAGGACTTGGTGCTCCCCGCCCAAGCGGGGATGAGCCGTAGCCGCCGG
>Ga0131853_10026619_pt1 | contig 10402 bp, 9 predicted proteins | sample TergutLab28metaG_FD_92764 | JGI IMG/M metagenome (GOLD analysis project Ga0131853, IMG submission 92764) | Labiotermes labralis P1 segment gut microbial communities from Petit-Saut dam, French Guiana - Lab288 P1 (version 2) (version 2) | ecosystem: Host-associated > Arthropoda: Insects >... | reverse complement strand
TGTTGCTCTTATTGTATTTCCTTCTTCATGATATTCTATTGCTCTTTTTTTGTAATTTTTATCATATGCCATTCCTTAATATTAACATATTTTGTTACGATTTTATGTTGAAATTAGTATATTGCATACCCTAATTCATGGAATGCAACAAATGAAATCCAAGTAGCTGTAGGAAGAGGAACTGGAAATCAAAATAATTTAGATGGATCGACAGTTGAATTTTATGGACGTGTGGGAATGGGATTTGATCCTGGAAATTATAGATTGATAAGACTAATCGTAAGAGATAATTAAAATATATCCATAGCATATGTTCTAATTAGGAGGTGATAGTTCATGTATAAGAAAACCACTATGCTTGTAATTTTTTCAGTATTATTTATAACAACTTGTCAAGTAAAAGAAAATATTATAAATGACAATCTCTCATATATTGAATTAGTATATGAAAATCTAGTTACAGAAAAAGTCCAAGAATTTGAAAATAAAACACATATACTCAAAACTTCACAATATGAAGATATTCCCTATATAAACAATGAAACATTTGAAATACTAAGAAAATTCTATAGTAATCTTAATTTTGCTCCAGAGTTTGAAAGAGGTAACTTAGATTTACATGATTTTTATAAAAAACAGTTTTTAAGGTTAATTAATCTCGAAGTACCTTTTTTTGATAGGAACACACAAAAAGAATTTTATCTTAATGAATTTGGAGAAATGAACTATTCATTAGGTAATGTTCTTACTTTTGCTGGAGGCATGAGTGATTTCTTTAATCCAAAAGATTTTATGTATTTGTTTTTCGATATGAATGGGGACGGAACACCGGAACTTGGAATAACTAATGGTTCTAGATTTACTTATATTTTTCAGTATGATTATGAATTAGATAAGTTTATTTTATGGTATGAACTTGTGCCAGGAGCTAGACTTATAATGGGAACTCGAACAATTAGAGAGGGTGGAACATCTTCTCCTATACGTATAAGTTTAATATTGTTAGGTGAAAGTGGAGAAATAGAAGCTACAGTAAAAACATATAGTGCAAGTTTTAGATTACGTGATGGAGAAGAAGGAACTATTTTTTTAGTGTCATTCCCAGAATTTGTTAATAGAAATATTAAGATAACTTCTTACATTAAAAATCAATCTGTTATAGATGAATGTGAAACAATGATATTTCAGAATGAATTTATTAGGTATTTTAGAGTAAATGCAGATCAATTCAACGAACTAACATACAATTTTACAAAAAGACCACTATAGCAGTTTCGGCATAAAACTTTACCAGAATCATCTGAAAAGCACCTTGAAGCATCGTAACTAATTCAGACTCAACCGGTAAAGCTTTGTACCGAAATTACTATATCTCTTACTAGATAGTTTTCTGACACTAGGTAATCTAAGCTAAACATTTCTATTTGGTACTTATCTATCGTATTTTTTATTCTCATCATTTTCATTCACTTCCACTTATAGTATACTGAATTTGTCAACATTATGTCAATAATTTTTACAAAAAAACTGCCGACCTTTTTTTAGTTGTCGACAGTCTGAGGGATAGAGACTATCCCTTTTTAATACTCTTTCACAACACCAAACCATGTACAATCGTGAGTAAACTCCATATAGCCGAATTTCGTAATCAACCCCAACGATAACATATTGTCCTGCACAATTTGAACATAAGGTGTCATTTTTTTATTGATTAATTTTTCTATAAGGTGTGACGAAACCACTTCTGCTAGACCTTGCCTGCGAAATTTTTCTTTTGTGTATAACGGCCCAAGAGAACCATCATTGCTATGTACAAGACACCAACAAGCAAGCTCACCGTTAATACGCACACACGCACTGTCCATATTTATTATGTCATTCCTTATTACTTCGACTGTGCCTTCGTCACGGTAAGTGTAATACTTATCCACTTCTTCCGCATCTGTTGGTTGTAAGCTTTCGCAAATGTATTTATCATTTTCAGATGGCATAAATTCGCCTACTGCTGCGTAAACTTTGCAGGGACTTGCCCACTCTGGCTCTCTATTTTTCAGAAAAATGTCTGCAATGTCACTTGGCACACCCGAAAAAAACTGGTGGCCTTGTGGCAACGTATCCCAAAAATCCATCAAAAATTGCAAATTATGAGTTGCCAAAAATATAATTTCTCCTTCTTTACCTGTTACAATCACACCGTTTTCTATATCGTTATTATATACATAAGCCAGAGATTCACCATTGTTTTTTAGAAAGTTTATGGCATTAAGGTTTACATATAGGTCTTTTGAAAGGAAGTTAGTGGCGGCTGTTTTATCTTGCAAAATGCTTATCATTTTAAAAATCCTTTTCTTGTTTTCTTAATACTATATCATACTTTATAAGCATTGTCAAACAAGACTTTTTTAGTTAGGTCAATTTCACAAAAAAATTAACATAATTATCCTTTAACATGATTTGCGGGCGAAACAGTTCGCCCGTTCAACTCAACGATATTTTAAATTTGAATTATAAGAAGGGATAATTCCGAAAATTAATCTTTATTTTTAAGTATTTTAAGATTTTCAACATTAGCCATTATATACCTTAACTCTCTTTCATTTAAACCAGTTAAAAGTGCATATAATGACTTCAGTTTTCTTTCTTCTAGCGTTAGTTTAACAGCTAAGCTTTCACCTGTATCGTAAACTAATTCGTTAATATCTACATCAAAAATTTTTGTTAGACATACCATGTTTTTAAGACTCACTCCTCTCTCACCCCTTTCTATTAAACCAACGAAAGTTGCACTAAGTCCTAGAAGTTCCGCTAATTCGTTTACTGAGAGGTCATATGCGAGTCTATATTTTTTTATCGTCTTCCCTAAGTTTTCTTTGTTAAAAACTCTGTCTTTATAAGGATTCATCTTGTCTCCTCTTTCTTTATTTGATTTTTTTGGATAGAACTAAACTCTCTCCACTTACTTCAAATTGAAGTTCGTCCCCCGTGTCATAATCTAAAGAACTGCGTGTTTCTTTTGGAATCATTATCTGCCCTTGTTCGTCCATCTTTTTCGTTCCTCTATATTCTACTTTTCCTTTGGTAATAACCAGTTTATTGTTTTCAACTTTGAAATCAATCTTACACCATATTTCCCAACCTAATCGCTTTCTTACTGCCTTAGATAATTTCACTCTACCTATTGCATCAATTATAATCACTTTTGTCTCTTTCATTCCATTCTCCTTTATCAGTTTATCTTTTATTATCAATTTTCTGATTTCTAATATCATAACATACGCCACAACAATTTTTCAATACTCAAATTGTTGGAATGTGGAAATGCGAAATTCCCAAGAAATTTTAAATTTTTATATAAATTTCTTGACAAAAATCCTTAAATGATGTATAATATTATATAAAAAACAACATATAGAGATTTTTCAATATATACAAAGTTATATATCTGAAGTTTTTTTAAAATTGAATGTCCACAGATACAATATGAAATTAAAAGTTAAAAAAATTTTACAATAAAAAAGGAGCAGGCGGTAATGAAAACACAGTACAAAACTATTATAACTATAGTTCCTACAGCCGATACAACCGTTACAGGAGGTCTGTAACTATGGAGAAAATCCAAATGATAAAAAATAAACTTATTGAAGAATTTCTTAATCTTGGAGGTAATTATAAAAATTTTGATAAAGTAGAAGCTATAGAAAAGAAAATAGAAAAATTTTTTAGAGATACAGGTATAGCTGATCCTCAATTATTAGATATTTTGGAGTTATTAAAAGTTTATAAAAATTCAAATTCTCATGAGGCATTTGAAAAAAACTCTCAACTAGTATCATCAATAGAAAAAAGGCTTAAATATACCGATATATCCAATTGGGATATAAACGACCTAAGAATATCTCAAGCTACTATTTCTTACATTGGAGATTTTAAAGACTCTAATGAATTGGTGGAAAAAACTTTATTAGCCTTAGAAAAACATATAAAAGATAGACCAGTTGATATGTTTAAACTTTTGTTACATATTAATCTACTAGCATGTTTTATAAAATCGGCTTTTTTCCAAGTAAATATTACGGACGATTCGGAAGAGTCTAGCCTATTGAAAAAGCTTTTTAAATCCTGTTATAATCACATTTCAGAAATATGTGACAAAAACAAAGAAGAATTTAAAGCATATAAACTTATGGCATTAGTTTGGATTGCATTATTTGAAAGAAACTCTGAACAAGCCATTGAATGCCTAGCTAAACTTAAAGAAACAGAAGAAAAAGAACTTTATAAATCCGTGAAACAAGATGTTCTAAAATATAGTCCTTACTTTGGGTTTGATATAACCGAAAAACAACTTAGTATTATGACTGGGGCACGTATAAGAGAGCTTCGCAAGAAATTAGGGTTAAAGTTAGAAGAATTCGCACAAAAAATAAACTATAGTGCATCCCATATGGGCATGATAGAATTAGGTGAGCGAACTGCATCGATTTATACATTGGTAACAATATGCAAAACATTTGATATTCCATTAGGTGAGCTTATCAATGATGGAACTGAAGGAAAAAAGAAAAATAAATAAGATACATAAAAAGCCTTTTGAGATTTCAAAACTCATTAAGGTTTTTTATATGGTTACTCTGTTTTTTAGTCTAAAAAATCAAAAATCAAAGCTTTAAATTTATTTTTTTTACTAAAATTCTATATCAAACCAAAATCCTTAAAACTATTAATTATAATTAAAAATGCTCAAAATAATATAGATATAGTCAAATCATTGTGATACACTAGTATAGTGGAAATATGCCTTAAAATCTAACTATGGAAAGGAGGTGTCAACTATGAAGAAATATTTGGCAACTTTTATGATTTTAATTTTAAGCTTTAGTAGTATAATAAATCTACAAGCTTATGAAGAGGAGAATGAAGTAGAAATTTATTACCAAAATCACCAAAATTACCAAGCTTATCAAGAAGAGGAAACAACAGAATTTTATGCTGAAACTTTCCAAGACGAAGCTCCAACAATGCTCCATTTTCAGGAGCCAACAATGATTTATGCCGAAGCTTCCCAATATGAAGATGAAACTCCAACAATGCTCCATTTTCATGAACAAGTTACATTCTTTCCAGAAGTTGGAGGGATAACTAAATGGAGCGGTGTCACAGAGGATGGCATAGAATTTACTGCAACAGATGGAATCCTTATTGGTACTGGAATTACAGACTGTGGTATTCCATTTAGAGCTTTTAAGCCATCTAATGGAATTTCAAACATATCCTCTCGTCAAATAGGAGATTCACGATATACAAGTACAATTATTGAATTTCCTAGCAATATGATTCCACCTGCTACAATTATGTGGAGTGAAAGTGTAGGCGGTAGAATGTGGTCAGGAACTTTACAGAGAAGAGATTTTTTCTATTGGAATGGACAAAATGTAACGCTGTTTTCAGGTATTGTATGGGCAGTCAATTAGCCTAAATGTAACAAAAACTCGTATATAAACCAAATTTAAAACATTAGTTTAAGGCATATTTCCGCCATTTATAGCCATTATGCACAGATGTTACATGGATATAGCAAACGTACTTCAAAATCGTGATTGCCTTCATTTTAAAATTCAGCTTGAAGCCGCTGAATTTTAAAAATTGCCATTCACGTTTTTCAGATACGTTTGCTATAGATAGAAGTTTTCACTAATTTTTTTAAATAAATACTTGACTTACCAATAATTTTATGGTATAATTCTATAAAATAATAATTGATAACAAGAGTAGGTGCAACGCCTGCTCTTGTTTTGTAGTATCAAAAGGAATAGAGATGAATAATAAAAAAATTTTAGAAATGATTTCAAAAGAAATCAAAGAAGAACTTGAACAAAACACCCTTATGCTCTGGGATATAGAGCTTATAAAAGAAGGGGCTTCGCAAATTTTGCGAATCTATATAGATAAGCAAAATAAAGATGAGCGTATAGATGTTTCAGAATGCGAACTTATTTCAAGAAAAGTAAGCCAATTTTTGGACGAGACAGACCCTATAAAAGAAGCCTATATGCTAGAAGTTTCAAGCCCAGGCATTAATAGGCAGTTGAGAAAAGAAGAAGAATATAACAGATACATAGGCCATATGGTAGATGTTAAGCTTTATTCAAAAATGCACGGTGCCAAAGAGCATACTGGACAACTTTTAGCTTTTGAAGGTGATAAAATACGCATCCAAGGGGTGGCTTGCAAAGCTAAAGAAGAGCTAGTATTAGAACTTAAAGATATAGCAAGCACACGTCTTGCTATATTAATATAATTGTGAGGAGTGACATGGAAAAAGAATCTTTAATAGAAGTAATGCGAAATGTTGCAGAAGAAAAAGGAGTTGATTTAGAGCTTGTTTTAGAAACGCTAGAAAATTCTTTAGTGCTAGCTTGCAAAAAACATTACAATGCAGAACAAGAATTTAGAGTAATGATTAATAGAGATACTGGTAAAATAGAATGCTATGCAAAAAAAGAAGTTGTAGAAGAAGTGTATGACCCAGCTATTGAAATAAGCCTAGAAGATGCAAATTTGCAAAATTCAGCATATGAACTAGGAGATTTTGCTGAGGTTAGCGTTTCATTTGAAGGTTTCAGTAGAATCGCAGCTATGACAGCAAAGCAAGTAATTACTCAAACTTTTAGGGACATTGAAAGAGAAAATCTTTACAATGCATTCCTTGAAAAAGAGCACAAATTATTAGTAGGCAAAATAGAAAGGGTAGAAAAGATAAGAAGAAAGGATGATGATGGCCCACCTTCTGTAAATGTTATAGTAACAACTGGGAAGCTTCAAGGCATCATGACTCCTATGTCTCAAATTAGGACAGAACAATATTTTCAAGGAGACCGCATAAAAGTTTATGTTTCAGAAGTTAAACAAACTACTAAAGATCCTATAATGCACGTAAGCCGTGCTGATCCAGCACTTATTCGTTTGCTTTTTGAAAATGAAGTGCCAGAACTTGTTGATGGCGTAGTGGAGATCAAATCTATAGCAAGAGAAGCAGGATATCAAACGAAAGTTGCTATAAACTCTTTAGATGATGATGTTGATCCAATAGGTACTTTAGTTGGTCCTAATGGCTCTCGTATAAATGTAGTTGTGGATGAATTAAATGGTGAAAGAATTGATTTAATACCTTATAGCGAAGATATTGAAATATTTATAGAAAACGCACTTTCGCCTAGCAAAATAATAAGCGTTACTGTAAATGAAGAAGAGAAAAAGGCGGATGTGATTGTCCCTAAAGATCAACTTTCGCTAGCTATAGGAAAAAATGGACAAAATGTACGCTTGGCTGTTCGTCTAACTGGTTATAAAATAGACCTTCAAAGTGATGAAAAAATGAATATAGCTAACGATGAAGAATACGAAGAAGCATATAGAGAAATGTATGATCCATATGAAAACAATGAATAGGACGATGGAAAGAAGATGCGTTTCATGCAGAAATATGAAAGATAAAAAAGAATTAATTAGAATAGTGCGTTTTAAAAATTCTTTTGAAATAGATTTAACACAGAAAAAACCAGGTCGTGGTGCTTACATTTGTAAAAATGATGAATGCTTAAAGAAAATTTTTAAAAAGAAAAGTTTGGAAGCTTCTTTTAAATCGACCATTCCCCATGAATTATATGAATCATATAAAAGTTTGATGGAGGAAATGAACATGAGTTAGTTATAAAGTGGGTACAATATAGGAGGAAACATGCCAAAAAAGAGAGTATATGAACTAGCGAAAGAGCTAGGATTATCAACAAAAGAACTTATAAATATATTAGAAAAACAAAATATAGAAGGAAAGAAGACTATGTCCAGCTTGAGCGATGATGAAGTAGGAAAGGTAAACAGTTTCTTTAGAAAAGATAAATCTAAATCAGATTCCAAACCTACAAATGCTTCAAGTAATAGAAAATCTCCAAGTGATAAACCAAGAACGGAGAGACCTCAGAACGATAGACCGAGAAGCGACAGACCTCAAGGGCAAGGTGATAGAAAACCATATCAGGGTGACAGACCGAGAACTGATAGACCTCAAGGACAAGGTGATAGAAGACCGTATCAGGGCGATAGACCAAGAACTGACAGACCTCAAGGACAAGGTGATAGAAAACCATATCAGGGTGACAGGCCAAGAACCGACAGACCTCAAGGGCAAGGCGAAAGAAGACCATATCAAGGCGACAGACCGAGAACCGACAGACCTCAAGGACAAGGTGATAGAAGGCCGTATCAGGGCGACAGACCAAGAACTGACAGACCTCAAGGACAAGGTGATAGAAAACCATATCAAGGTGACAGACCAAGAACCGACAGACCTCAAGGGCAAGGCGAAAGAAGACCATATCAAGGCGACAAGCCAAGAACTGACAGACCTCAAGGGCAAGGCGAAAGAAGACCATATCAAGGCGACAAGCCAAGAACTGACAGACCTCAAGGACAAGGCGAAAGAAGACCATATCAAGGTGATAGGCCAAGGACTGACAGACCTCAAGGACAAGGCGAAAGAAAACCATATCAGGGCGATAGACCAAGAACTGATAGACCTCAAGGACAAGGTGATAGAAGACCACAAAGCGATCGACCGCAAGGCGACAGACCGAGAACTGACAGACCTCAAGGTGATAGAAGACCGCAGGGTGATAGACCAAGAACTGACAGACCACAGGGTGATAGAAGACCACAAAATGATAGATCAGCATCAACAAAGCAAGATCCAAGGCGTTTTGAAGAAAAAAGGGCTAATAAATATAAAAAGTTTGGCGAGATAACAGCGACTCAACGTAAAAAAGATAAGAAAAAAGCTAAAGATTTAAAAGCAAAAGAAGAGTTAGCATTAAAAGAGGCAGAAGCATTAGCAAAAGAAAATGATATTAAAACAATACAAGTTGGCGAAAGTATTACTGTTCGCGAACTTGCAGAAAAATTAGGCCGTAATATGAGTGATGTTATCACTCCATTAATGAAAATCGGTATAATGGCAAATGCAGGACAGGAAATAGATTACTACACAGCAACTAACATAGCAGAACAGTATGATATTTTAGTTGAACCACTTAACGAAATAAATATTTTAGAAGAAGCTTTTGGTGCAGAAAATGATAAAGCAGAGGATACTGTGCCAAGACCTCCTGTTGTTGTAGTAATGGGACACGTTGACCATGGTAAAACTTCTCTTTTAGATGCTATTCGTTCGGCTAATATAACAGCTAGTGAAGCTGGAGGAATTACTCAAAGAATAGGTGCTTATCAAGTAAATACACAATCTGGACCTATCACTTTCTTAGATACTCCAGGACATGAAGCGTTTACAGCTATGAGAATGCGTGGTGCGAAAATTACAGATATTGCAGTGCTAGTTGTAGCAGCTGATGATGGGGTAATGCCACAGACAATCGAAGCTATCAATCATGCTAAAGCTGCTGAAGTTGAAATAATTGTTGCAATAAACAAAATGGATAAACCAGGTGCTAACCCTGATAGAGTAAAACAAGAACTTTCAGAATATGGAATTGTAGCTGAAGAATGGGGTGGTACACACATTTGTGTTCCAGTTTCAGCCAGACAGCGTGAAGGTATCACAGATCTATTAGATACAATTTCATTAGTTGCAGAACTAAAAGAGTTAAAAGCAAATCCAAACAAAAAAGCTAGAGGAACGGTTATAGAAGCTAACCTTGACAAGGGGCGTGGTCCTGTTGCAACTATTTTGGTACAAAGTGGAACACTAAATGTAGGTGATCCGATCGTTGCAGGATCTGCATATGGAAAAGTACGTGCTATGACTAGCCACGAAGGAACAAACTTAAAGAAATTAGGTGCAGGGCCAAGTATGCCTATAGAAATTACAGGCCTTTCTGAAGTTCCTAAAGCTGGAGATTCTCTATATGTTGCTAATGATGAGAAACATGCAGCCTCTGTAGCACAAAGTATGATAGCGAAAACTCGCGAAGATATGTTAAAAGGTGCTGGTGCAAAAGTTTCACTAGATGAGCTTTTCAATCAAATACGTGAAGGAAATATGAAAGATCTTAATATCTTAATAAAGGCTGATGCTGGTGGTTCAGTAGAAGCTGTCCGCACTAGTTTAGAAAAGCTTTCAAACGAAGAAGTACGTATTAGAGTTATTCACGGTGGTGTTGGTAATATTAATGAATCAGACATTATGCTAGCAAGTGCTTCTGGTGCTATAGTTATAGGATTTAATGTTTCAAATGCCGCAAAAACTATGAGCGATTCAGAAGGGGTGGATGTCCGCCTATACAAAGTTATTTATAATGCAATAGAAGATATAACATTTGCAATTAAAGGAATGCTTGACCCTATATATGAAGAAAAAATAATAGGTCATGCTGAAATCCGTCAAATTTTC
>Ga0131853_10026618_pt1 | contig 10402 bp, 7 predicted proteins | sample TergutLab28metaG_FD_92764 | JGI IMG/M metagenome (GOLD analysis project Ga0131853, IMG submission 92764) | Labiotermes labralis P1 segment gut microbial communities from Petit-Saut dam, French Guiana - Lab288 P1 (version 2) (version 2) | ecosystem: Host-associated > Arthropoda: Insects >... | reverse complement strand
GGGCCGGCCTCGCCCCCCTGGACCCCCGGCGGGGGCCCACCCCAAATGAGCCGTGAAATTTCCCCCCGCCCCCCCCCCCCCCCCCCCCCCCACACACACTAACTCTCTCTCTCTCTCTCTCTCTTATTGTAAACAGTATTCAAGCACTGACGTGCAGCAAGTTCGTAATGGGATGGAGCACCGGTACGATCACCAAGACTGTCAAAACGTGTATGGGAACACCCCACATATCCAGTAATCGTTTGTTCTCACAGCAGCTCTCTCTCTCCTGTCTCTGCTTCTCGTACCGAATCAGGCAGCAACCGTTTTTTCCTCACAGCATCTCTCCTTCCTCTCTCTGCTCATTATACTGCACCCAGGAATTTTGTTCCGGGGGAGGGGGAGGGGGGTTTCAATAAATTCAGCTGAGGACAGAGAGAAAGGGGATCTGGGGGCGGTAGCCCCCTAGTCAGGGGTTCTGGAGGCAGCTGTAATTTGGTACAAGAAATTTCATTTCATATAGTAAAATTTTCTTAACTTTTGGTACTTTAAGACTACTTATGATGACAACCAATTTATTTGTCATTGCTAATGTAAAACAAATGCGAACCGGCGGTAGTTTTAGAATTTTACTGCCTTTTTTCCCGAACATCTTGGGGCGTTGGCGTCCTAAATTCAGCAATGTTTAACATTTTTCACAATCGGGTTTAGTTTGGCACGATTTTGGAGGGCCTTCGGAATTTGGGGGGGTTTGAACCCCCCTCGGTACGCCACTGACTGCACCCTTCACTGAGCCAAACAATGGCTTGCACCAAAGCAAGTGACGAAAATCTGTGGCCTGCCACGGAGTCAGACTACAAGGCCTGCTCTAGCAAAGCGGCCCTTTTCAGGTCCTCCAAGCCAAGCCAAGCCAAGCCAAGCCAAGCCAAGCCAAGCCAAGGTGTTAACTGGGGCGGAGTGTTGCGCCAAGCGCAAGTCGATGTCCCCGTGTCTGTTAGCCATTCCTGCGTTTGACCGCATCGCTGGGCTCTGTAACAGACACGTAAGCTCTAATAAGGGAATATGCTTACGCTAACGATTTTGAAGGGCCTTGACTGATCATGCCAAAGATTAGGGCCTAGGGTGCCCGGGACTAAATATGGGAGGGATAAACTTTGGTTGGTTGGCTGTCTGGGTTCTGAGCCCAAGCTGGCTCAGTCACAGACTGGAGGTATGCGACGTTTGTCACGCTTTACGTGAAGCCGCCGCGTCTGAAGGAGCGAAGTGGGGGCCGTGCCCCGACTTCATATCGTATACCCTGGTATTTGCCTTACAACTGAGGAAAAATCACGGAAAATCCTCAGTCAGGATAGCCAAAGGGTGCTCGGCTGATCAGCGCTGAACGCGATTAATTTGGTCGACTTGGCCATCGCGGGCTATGGCCTCGACTGGCCTGCTGGCCCCTGCCGCCCTTGGCTTTCGCGTCAGGTGACGGGGCCAACCCTCGGTCAGCGTAAGTATCTGCCGAGTTGCCGTAGTAGGGGGTTCCCCACTCAGCTAACTTTGAGTCGAAGCTCTCAATCAGGGCTATGATGTGGTCAGCAAACAGCGGAACGCCCAGATCCTCGTGTATCTGCCTGTTACTTATGTACCAAGGGGCAACAGTAGCGAGGCAAAGACACTTGGATTGTAACACCTGTAACCTCCGGACATGGGTGCGGGCAGCGGACCTCCACGCGGGGCACGCATAGTCCATCATGGGGCGGATGAGCTGCTTATATAGCAGGACTCCGTTCCTGACGTAGAGATCACTCTTCCTATTCAGGAGGGGACTCAGCATACCCATACTTTTATGAGTACTCTTCCTGACCTGATCGATGTGAGGCGACCAGGTGAGTCGTGTATCTAGGGTCACCCCCAGATAACGAGTTGTGTCGACCAACTGGATTGGTTCCCCTAAAAGTGTTACTGGTCGGGGCTGGATGAAGCGCCGTCAAGCACACGCGAAGATTATCGCGGTGCTCTTAGAGGCATTAATGGCAATTCTCCATTCACTCAACCACCGTTGAAGATCGTCGAGATATGACTCCAGGAAGCTGACGAGCGGCGTCGGCTTGAGGGACGTGGCTATGATGGCCGTGTCGTCCGCCTAGAGAGCCAACTCGACGTGGTGCGAGGGTGAGGGCATGCCGTTGACAGACTGAAGAGGGCAGGGGAGATCAATCCACTCCGAGCCACCCCAGCCCGTATGCTTTGACGTGATGACGTGGCCGTCTGGAAGGAAGCTTCGAACGTCCGACCCCCGAGGTAGGATGAGATTGTGTGAACTATGTATGAGGGGAAGTTTAGGAACTTTAGGTTGTAGAGAAGGCCATCGATCCAGACGGTATCGAAGGCTTTGGCCATGTCGAGGAAAACTGCGCCGGTTAGCTTCTTTTCGCTGAGATTCCTGTTTATTATTTCAACGAGGCGGGCCAGCTGCAAGGACGTGCCATGCCTGGGTCTAAACCCAAACCGCTCGTCTCGCATCAGACCGCGTTCGCTTACTACATGTAAGATCCTAGCTAATAGGATCTTTTCAAATAGTTTACAAATCGTGTCCAAGAGACTAATGGGCCGACAGGAGGAGGGCAGTATCGGATCCTTCCCCGGTTAAGGATAGAGATCACTCGAGCGTGCTTCCACGCCTGGGGAAAGTGATGGGTGCGGAGATGCTTATCACCTACATAAGTAATTCAGTACATGTGCCAATACCAGTGCACTTTTCCTGTGTTCAGTCCATTTGAACCACATATTCCTGTTATGGTTTAATACATTTAATAAAAACTGTATACTTTTTCACTATTTTTATCATCATCATTATTACGAATGGTTGCCTCAGATCTTTGTTGTTGTCCACATCATTATTTTTATCTTAGAAGATAATGAGTGTCAATAGCATCCACCTTTCCCTCCTGTATCTGTTCTGTGCCAATTACATGTATGGAGTAAAACCATAGTGTGTCTCATTTGTGAGTTTCTCCAAGCAACTCAAAGAGAAGTTCTCAACAGTATTATCTTCCCACACATACTGTTTCACTTTTGTCAGGTAAGCTCAGCAGGGTTTAGACCATACATGTAGGATGTGAACAAAGCATAATTTGTCCAATTTGTCCATTCTTTACTCTACTATTTTGGCTTACCATGATTCACTAAGTTGTATAATCTCCCTTCTCATACAGCTCCAACACAACACCCTTTCCTCTGCAGTTGTGTGACCATGTACACACTTCTGTCAGTTAGAAAGATGGTGGTATGCCTTCCCTTCAGTGGTAGGGAGTATGGTAACAACAATAACAGAAGCAACAGAGCATTAGACAAGACCCAAACTGTCTCAAAATCGGTTGATCTTACTTTTACATGGTAATCCCTATTGGCAGTTTATGTTCTTTGAACTAGCCAAGCTCCTTTGAGGAAAGTCTCTTGTAATCAAACGTACATCTACTAAAACAAATATGTTTTTCACACTTCCCTTTGTCATCATTTCTGTGAGCAATTGTGCAAAGTTAAACTGACGTCTAACCAAGATTCACCAAGGTAAAATTAGCATCAGGTGTCTCAGTCACCAGTTCACTATGTCAGTGCACTTCAGATAAAACAATCTGTTTCTCTGTGACCTCTGCCACACACAGCCCATTCTTCTTAGAGCACTGACGCACAGAAGAGGCATTCCATTGCCATCTGATTCTCTCTTTCAGTAAGAGGAGGAATTTCTTTACTGTGGGCACAACTTCAACACACAAAATTCTTTAATGGTATTTCAAATCACTTTGTTTCTGCAGCCACCCAGTTAGATCTTGCCTGAAATTCTGATTCTGTCCCAAACTCGTTCACTTCCTTAAACCCGCATTATCCTTCGTGTATGTAAAAATTAGAACACATCACGGTCCTTTCCATGCTGCGAATTAACTATTTTCCTCAGCGCTCGTGTTATTGTTACAAGTACACACTACTGGTCACCATAGGCTTCCTACTGAACTGCTTTACAGAACATATTCACCACATTCTGATGATTCCAGTTCCTGTCGTCACAAACCCTCCTGTTACAGCTTAAGTAATCTGACAATGACAGTAATACTACCATCAAATCCATTTCACTTACTGACTGAACTCTACAGACAGACCAACTCATCTGAGGTTTGACCACTCTAGTGGCTAGTAATGAAACTTCTGTAACCTGATATTTAATAACTGGCTCTGTACTGCTTAGTTTTTCTGTATTCAGTCAGTTGTACAAGTCTCGCACACAAGTTATATTCTCGCTTAGTGTGTCTATTGGACAAAATAAGTTTATCATTAAAGACACTGTGTGAAATGTTTGTATTTACCAAATGTATCGATGACTAAATTGGGTGTTTTCCATCCCGTTGTGTTAATGTATTATTAGTTTGTAAAACATTTTTATTATACCGTCGTTACACAATGTGGTTCAGTTGTCTGTATTATTGCACTATCTACTAAGCTTAGTAGATACGGCAATAATACAGACAACTGCACCACATTGTTGTGTAACGACGGTATAATAAAAAAGTTTTACAAACTAGTATTTATGACAGCATTATCAACAACGATGATCAAGTTCAGATTGTTTAAAATGAATATGGACAACAATTCAGGGACACTTCTCAAGCTGTTACAACTCTGGATCCTGTAACAGTTTTTCCTCTGATATCTGCAAATGCCAGAAACATATTGTGTCTGAAGCAGTCTATGCTTTCTTTATAAATACGCACAGAAAATTGGACTTACTCAAAACAACCTCAGATATAATAAAACCAATCCAATAACCAATGTAGGATTTACATAGAGGATTAAGTATGTCTCCAGCATGTCATCAAGAGATTATACGAAGAAGGTAAAAAAGAATGAACATTTACATAATAATGGGTCAACCATGAAAATATGCAACAAATGAACACACAATTCATATAATGAATGCCATGCAGAAGAATGTGTTAGAAATCTAAGAATTTAACTAATAATGTGTATGTCTGAATGTGCAGTGATGCAACAGATGGAAGTCACAGTTTAATTTTCAGTGTTCAAATTCATACTTGCACAACGAAATTATTTCACATACTTGCACAACGAAATTATTTCAAACAGTCAACCATTTTCTCCTGCCTATTAAGGACCACCCAATAAATGCTGAGAACAGAGCTACATCGTCTTATGTTTACTGGACCGTGCATCATCTTGATAGTTGAATAAAAAGAGAACAACTTGACGTCACTTGCTTTATTATTTCATTATTTAATGCTCAACATGGTTCGAATGTTAGTACATCCATCCTCGGGAGCTTGCTACTTATTTGTTGAATTATTTCATGGGTTGTATTGCTCTGATTCGATGTGTGTTGGTGTTATGGTGTGGTTCGGCTGGGGTGGTGTGGTATCCTTATGCAGGCTGAAGCACCACCCCAGCCGAACCACACCATAACACCAACACACATCGAACTAGAGCAATACAACCCATGAAATAACTCAAGAAATAAGTAGCAAGCTCCCGAGGATGGATGTACTAACATTCGAAACATGTTGAGCATTAAATAATGAAATAATAAAGCAAGTGACATCAAGTTGGTCTACCTTTATTCAACTAGAGCTACATCAGTATGCACACATCTGGTTTAATGCAAATAAATAGAGAAAAAAGAGTTTAAATTAAAAATTTATGACTGTGCAGTTGAAGTTTTACTACACAATACACAAAAGGAACTGAAAATATTTTTATATGTCATATGACCATATGAAACACAAATCAGATGCAAATGCAGCGTGTATCGAAGCTTGAGTGAGTCAGAAAGGTTTTTTGTTTCAAGAAAGGTTATGGTTGTTTTGGTAGTGGATGTTGTTGTGGTGATGAATAACACAGAGTTACATGAGGGGGTATGCTAGTTCGAACCCCAGGAGGCAAGGTGGCTTACCACAGGGCGGTGGCCATGACTGTGGCGCTGTTGAGTGCGCTGGTGCTGAGAACGGTTCATTGCAGTGCCAGAAGGAAGCACATTGGTGGTCCTCACCTCCAGTCGAGTGTGTTCCCCCGTTGGAGCCAGCACCACCAGACTAGGAGTAGCTGCCAGAATCTCTCGTAATTCTCGTAGGAATGCTCCAAAGAAAGGGACCACATGACATTCAGGCATGGCCAGTGCCCGACCCAGCGCCCGTTCATACTCAGCAGAGAGCAGTGCTGCTGAAAGGAAGTCCAGCACTGGCAATACTTCCTTCTCTGTGATTGACAGCCAGAATGGTTTCAGCTTGTTTGACCTGTCACGAGAACATGCAGTCTTCTAGCATAACAGTCATGAGTAGTAAGACACAGTATATATTCCAACCGCATTGCCAGTATTCAGATTTGTATACAATGCTAATCAAATTCGGATTGTATACTAAGAGTCCTGATGGTAATTTAATAGAAGTTCTTAACATTGAACCAATCTCAAACCCTTCATATATGCACATATGAGAAACATAGTTACATCTGAAAATAGCCAACATACTCATAAAAGAAAGTCAAGTTCTTCCAGCAGCAAAAGTGCGCCGTTAAACAGAGTGTCAAGCCACTAGGCTGACTAAGGATGAAATGAGCGGGATGTACCAAACACATGCTTCAAACCAATCAAAACTCTATCATAAACCTGTGGGACAGATTAAGAGAAAAATGCTCTAATTTATTGTCTGAAAGTTATAAGCTAGGCCAGCTGACATCTGAAACACAAAATTTCAGTTACAACCACAAACAGAAAAATAAAAATAGATTTTTCTCAGCTAATCTGCCATATGCCCCACTTTCTTGGCACTCGTCCACTTCTTTGATGGTATTTCTAACTGTGGAAGTAAAATTACATAAGAAAAGCAATTTGCTAATTACTGTTCTAATATGCTTCATTACCCAGCAGAAATTATTCTTAGGAAAGTGACAACTCAGCAACAATAAACGGTAAATCGTTCTTAAGTATACCAATATTCAGTACAAACATGATACCACGCAATTCATAATACAATCACGTAACACAGCGGTGTCAGTATCATCTGCTGACACTCAGGTTGATTGATGAAGAATGGTGATGCGTTCGGTTTGTGGCTCAGAGGCAAGTAGTTTCCGCCGGCCTACAACATTCCATGTCGGCTGGAGGCCGAAAGAAACCCCTGCCCCTGAGCCGTGGCCTGTGTTGCTGTCGGTTTTAGGTCTTCCAGTTAACCATCCCCTGAATGACATCAGTTTCCTCAGTGAACATTAAGATGGTGGCCATCTGAACTGTAAAATGATCAACTACAGTCATAATCATAATCATAACCTAATTTTAAAAAAGTGTATCATTTTACTGAAGCAGCTCAAAAATGACCAAAAATGTTGTAATTATATTAGTAAATACAGCAATAGAGAACAGAGTCTACACACAACTTTGATTAATCATCATTTCAAACAATTATCAGCAACATGTTTCAACTTTTAAACAGCCATCTTATTAATATTATAATTATTATTACAATTATTTACCAGCATGCTAATTGCAGATTGTTTGCTTTCCACCCATTACTTTTTATGGCACAACAACAACAACATCAACAACAACAACAACAACATCAACAACAACAACAACAACAACAATAATAATAATAATAATAATGCAGATGTTTAATTGCATTCATAAAAATTGCATGAACAGACAATATGTACAAAACTCACAGCATGAGACATAAGTTATATTTCAAAATAATATTTACTTGGAACACTTTGAGGGTGGAAATTTAATGTGGCCATATTGCTGTAAGGCCCTTACAATACATGTTTAATCACACAAATCACACAACACTAAGCAATATGAAGCACCACCTATGAGCAGTCGATGCACACAACAAATTATATTTTACACTTTGACAAACAGCGTATATGTTCTTAACAATTTACGATTTTTTAAGTCTCTTCTCGTTCATTTGTTTATGTCAAGTTAGTTTGCATGAAGGTACAAGGAAAGGGGTTGCTTTTAAATTTACCAACTTACAGTACAGTAGCAAGTGACAAACAAACAGCACATGATGTAGGGAAATATCACATCATACAGTCTGTTACTCACTTGAGTCCAGCAACAATCTCCATAGCACCGTTAAAGTTTCCAATGTTCCAACATGATAGTGCCACTCGAAGAATACAGGATAGGACAGCCTTGCGATCCTCATGTGTCGGCTGTGTGATGATGAGGTGTGTAACCCACGAACTCACCTGAACAGAGAGATTATATAGCTTTACATCTGTTTGGAATTCCTGTGATTTCTGTCATTTTCAGCCACAAGCTGCATTCTTTCCTAATGTACCATTTATGGTTTTGGAACAGCCAACTGGAATTAATTAATTTTGATTCCAGTTATAAATGCAAGGTAGAAAGCTGTTCCTTTGACCAATCACGGTGGAATTAAGACATGAAAAGAGTCGCCAGGTAAAGTAAGAAAACACACCAATTCAGGGCCGATCTGTTTTACATCTGTCTACTCTAAGCACTGGGTGAGTCCATCTGTGGTCTTACGGTACAGTAAAAAAGATAAGGTGATCCCATTACAGACCTGGTGTGGCCCAGAGAGTGGGTAGAGGTATAGCTCTACTCTTACATGACCGCGGCACTAGAAGGGAGTGAGTGGTCAGCAGCATGCCCCGGCCGCACTTTACCCCAGGAAAGACCCGGTACCCATTGTACAGGAGGCTGGGTGGGCCCCAAGGCCTGTCTGGACGGGCGGAAAATCTCGTCCCCACTGGGATTCGATCCCGGACCGTCCAGCCCGTAGTCAGTCGCTATACCGACTGAGCTACCCGGCCCACATTATGGTACAGTACCAAAACATTTTCAGGATATTAACCAGTTTACTGGCCCATTTACAACCATTTCTTGTGGTCTTTACACTTAGATTTATAGAAATTATGTCAACTCGTTTGGTTTGTTATTCGTATGTTGGAACAAAAACTACAAGAATATTTCTACATTGTCTCTTTCAGAATCTACACAGTGTTCAGCAAAGCAAATTTATTTTATTATATTGACTACAGTATGCTGTATACCCTTCAGTGTGTTTGAATGTTAGGTCTTATGGGATGTGTGACACCTTGCAGTTTAGGGCAGATGACTAATTTTCATACTCACCACTGACAGATCCGCAAATGAACAAATCTTTGGATACTAATTCATACTTTCTTTTTAAATAGTTACAAAAATATTTAATGTAATATAAATATCACAAATTTTTGTATAACACATTTGTTCGTCTGATGGCTTAGTTTTCTTCATGTTAAATTCCACATGTAGCAAGTGCATGGTAATAACAATAATAGTTTTAATGAAATATATATATATAGAGCACTCTGCAAACACCAAATTCCTTGGTTTACAAACTGACAACCAGCCACATCAACTGGAAGAATCATGTTTACCAAATGATCCCTAAGTTATGTACTTTGGGCAGAGTTTCATATCAGCAACACTGACACAAGTAAAAGGTAAAAAAAAGAGAAGTTTACCCCAGAACTCCCATGAAGGCACGGGGGGGGGAGTAAAATTTCATCGTCCATATATGCATGAAAGTGGGTACTGTATTGGCCTCATAATATTCAGTATTTTACCATGTAGATCCAAAACTCTTATGAAGGAAAATGTTCGAGATATTTACTGCTTTCTCCTTTTGCTTCCTTGATGTCTTCATAGGGTTTAACAAGACAGGCAATGTACATATAACGTAACATCGGGGCGCGTTCGCATAACCATTGTTGCCGTGGAAAAGCAATATATATTACATATTCTGAGTGTGAGTCTGTAGCCTTAGTTATCCAGCACGGTTAAGTGCACGAGTTGTAGCGTGGCAGTGACTAGCGTGCACGCGCTTCCATGCACGTCCGTGCGATTGACGTTTGCGTGTCCTGCGTGGCAGCGACTGGCTAAATGGCATCACTCTTAGGGAGCAATCTGTTTCTGCTGGGTAAAAATGCCTTAAAATTTGATTTAAGTGTTGTCGAGAGGCGAAGCAAACATGACATATTTAAAAGCCGATATAAATTAGGGGAATTCCATCGTCTCTGTAATGAGCTTTGGAAACATTCCACCAAATTTGAGTACTGCAGAATGTTGCCTTCATACACATTTCTATTACCCTAACTAGTTTCGCAGGGATACCAAGCTCAATGAGGATATTATACAAAACCTCCCTCCTAACTGAATCATAAGCTTTCTTGAAGTATATAAACAGATGAGGCACTGCTTCGTTGTATTCCCCCTTTTTCTCAAGTATTTGATGAATGCAGAATATATAATCAGTAGTTGACCCGTTGCGTCGAAATCCACACTGATGATACCCAATAATTTCCTCTGCATATGAAATTAACCTAGACAGCAGGATGTTGGATAACATTTTGTACATAGTAG
>Ga0131853_10026617_pt1 | contig 10402 bp, 7 predicted proteins | sample TergutLab28metaG_FD_92764 | JGI IMG/M metagenome (GOLD analysis project Ga0131853, IMG submission 92764) | Labiotermes labralis P1 segment gut microbial communities from Petit-Saut dam, French Guiana - Lab288 P1 (version 2) (version 2) | ecosystem: Host-associated > Arthropoda: Insects >... | reverse complement strand
TGTAACAGACATGACAAATATGTTTTGGCTTGAACCGGGCATGTCTCGAGCTATGGTTTCATTAGATGTATCCAACTGGGATGTAGGTAATGTACGTGATTTTGGTAATATGTTTTTGCAGAATGATCCAATTGGCAGTAGTCTGACAACGCTTGATGTATCTAATTGGGATACTCGCAGTGCAGAAAACATGGCGATGATGTTTTGGAATGCAAGTAGCTTAACAACGCTTGATGTATCCAATTGGGATGTTAGCAATGTAACGAATATGTTTAGAATGTTTGCAGGTACAAGTAGTCTAACATCGCTGGATTTATCTAACTGGGTTACCTCTAGTTTAACAACGGCTTGGGAAATGTTTTTTGATGCAAGCAGTTTAACTGTGCTTGATGTATCTGGTTGGGATACCAGTAATGTAACAGATATGTGGCGAATATTTCATGGAACAAGCAGCGTTGAATTGCTTGATTTGTCCAGTTGGGATACTAGTAGCGTAATAGCTGGAAACATGGGTAGTATGTTCACAGGCATGACAAGCCTGCGCACACTTATCTTGAACGATAATTTTGAATTCATTGGCACCCCGAATCTTCCAACTCCAACACTTGGCGGCATTTCTGCTTTTTGGAGAAATGTTGATACCGGTACGAGAACAAACCCACTGGGCGCATATCATTTAACCGGCCCCGGGCTAATGGCACGCCATAATGCAGCCACTGTACCAACAGCCGAAACTTGGGTTGTGTCAATACCGTCTGTAGCAGTTGGTAACCAAAGCGGCATATTGATGGCAGGACAGCCCGGAACGGTTACTTTCCCTGTTACAACAACAAGCATTGCAAACGGTAGTTATACCGCAATTGTGGCAAACTTGCCGGCCGGTGTAACAGTACAAGGCCCGGTAGTAATAACCAACGGTCAAGGTACGCTTACACTTGTTGGTGATACTTCAACGCTTGATGGTATTACCAACAATTTGGAACTTACACTCGAAGATGTAACGCACAACGGCACAACAGGCAGTGGCGTAACTTCTCCGGCGTTTGCGCTAACAGTTTCTGACCCGAACGCACCTAGCGTTTCTGTTGGCAACCAAGTAGGTACTTTAACAGCAGGGCAAGCCGGTACTATTACGTTCCCCATTACAACAGCAAACATTGCCAACGGCACTTATACTGTAACTGTGGCAAACTTACCGAATGGCGTAACCGTTCAGGGTCAAGTAACAATAACCAACGGTCAAGGTACGCTTACACTTGCAGGTAACACATCAACGCTTGCAGGCGCTACAAACAACCTGACACTTACGCTTGACGGTGTAACATCTGCACCGTTTACGCTAACTATTTCTTCACCGGGCGGCGGTGGAGGTGGCGGCGGTGGCGGCACACCAAGCTATAGCCTGGTTATTAACAAATCCGCCAATGCGCCAAATGGCGAAGTGAGCGGGGGCAGCATAGTAACTTATACTGTTTCTGTAAGAAACTCCGGCAGTGTTGCTTCCGGTAATGTTGCTATAACAGCAGATATTCCGGCAGGCATGACTTTTGTTCCCGGTAGCGCAGTTGTTTATATCAATGGCGTAGCTAACAATGCGCTTGTGCCTACAATCGTAAACGGCGTACCGACTTGGACTATCAGTTCTATTGCCGCAGGCGCAACAGTAGAGGTGCGCTACCAAGTTACAGTTGACGAATTGCCGGCAGACATTTATGAAATGTTCTACAGAAGCAGTGCGTTGGTTAACGGACGCAGAACCAATACTGTTGAACTTGTAGCCAGAATACCCGGTGCACCAAACGGTGGTGGAAATCAACAAAACAATCAAACACCACAACCACCTACACCAACCATTCCATTTAACCCAACGCATCACGCTTATATGGTGGGCGATGCCAACGGCATGGTTAGACCAAACGCAGGTATTACAAGAGCAGAAGTAGCAACCATTTTCTTCCGCTTAATAACAGACGATTACAGAGCACAAATGTGGACACAGCAAAACTCGTTTGCAGATGTGCAAATGAATAACTGGTTTAACAACGCAGTTTCTACCATGACTAACGCAAATGTATTTACCGGTATGCCTGATGGCACATTTCAACCGCAAAGGGCTATCACTCGTGCAGAATTTGCCGTGGCTATGACACGTTTCTTTGAAGGGTTGCCAATGGAAGGCGCAAACATGTTCCCTGACGTAGAAGGCCACTGGGCAGCACGTGAAATAAACGCAGCAGCACGCATGGGCTGGGTAACAGGTTTCCCTAACGGTAACTTTGCACCGGATCAAGCCATAACCCGTGCAGAAGCCGCCGCATTAATAAACCGTATTTTGGGTCGCTTACCACGCACAGCAAATGACTTGCTACCTGGTATGGTAACATGGCCGGATAACGCAAACGTAAATGCATGGTATTACTTGTATATCCAAGAAGCATCTAACTCTAATGCATTTGTTATGCAAGCAGACGGTATTCACAAAACATGGACAGAATTACTTGCCCCAAGAAACTGGCAAGTGCTGGAACGCCCGGATTCCAGTCCTTGGGATATAATCGAATAATAAAAAAAGCACAGGTATTATGCCTGTGCTTTTTTTATTTCTACTTTTATTTCTACGTCACACGACTCCTCTGTATTGGCGTAATCAAACAGGTGCGTTTCTACCGACTGCAAGCTGATATTTGTTATGCTTGCATACGGCACACCATTTACATGCGTAGTAGTTGCGTAAACGCCATCCGGTGGCAAAAATTTATCTTGCGGCGGGTAAATATTTAGGGTAGGGAAGCCAGCTGCTTTGCCCATTATAAAAAACGGATACCCCAGCAATTTGTTGGCTTCTTCAACTTTACAAGCGGCTATAAGCTCTCTGATGATGGAAGTGCTTATGGCTTGTTCGTTTTCTTGCTGCTGCATAGGAATAATCTGCACGGTTGCGCCGTAACGGGCGGCTTCTGCCTGCATAAACGCCGCATCGCCGGCTCTGCCGCTACCAAAACGGTAGTTTTCGCCAACGATTACATGTTTAAAGTCTCGGAAAATCATTTCGCAAAATGCTTTGGGTGATAATTTTGCAAACGCTTCATCAAACGGAACGGATATTACCGAATTGATTCCAATTTGCTTAAAAATATGATTACGTTCGTGGTCGGTAAACAATGGCTTGTACGATTTATCGAACAAAACCTTGTAAGGGTGCGGGTTAAAAACCATAACGGCAGATGCTTGATTAAGCAAAGCATTATGCCCAAGGTGCAGCCCTTCAAATTTACCGATTGCCAAAACGGCGTCTTTCATAGCATAACCTCCGGGCGCAGTTTTTCGCCGTCGCTTGCGTATAGTCCGATAAGTTGTTCGCCATCGCACAGCCAAAATTTTTCGCCCGGCAGACTGTCCCCCGGACAGTCTGCTAAAGCCGCAGAAATAGGTACAGGGTTGCCGTTCTTCGCCCACACCAATATTTCCCCGGAAATAACTTTTTTAGGGTAGGGGAGCAGCTCATCCACAGGCATAATTAAATCTGCCAGCTTTCCGTCTTCGGCAGCTTTTTTTATGTCGTCCAGCTTTACTGCCGTTTCTATCGAGAAAATTCCGCTTTGCGTGCGTACCAGTTTGCCCATGGTTGCGCCACAGCCTAAAATTTCGCCAATATCCACGGCAAGGCTGCGGATGTAAGTACCTTTGGAGCATGTAACTTGTATGGTAAACGCATTTGCCTGCGGTTCGAAGCTTGTTACGTGTATGTTGTGAATAGTCACGGGGCGGGCAGGGCGGTCGATAACTTCGCCTTTGCGGGCAAGCTCGTACAGCTTTTTGCCGCCAATTTTTATGGCGGAATACATAGGCGGAACTTGCAGATATTCATCTCGTCTTGCAAAAGAATTTACAACTTTTTCTATCGCAGCAGTGTCAAACTTTACCGGACGCTGCTTAGTTATTTCCCCGGAAATATCGCCCGTGGTAGTCTCTTTTCCCAAAATAATTTCTGCTACATATGTTTTATCCTTAGAAGCCAAAGCATCTGCAAGTTTTGTGGCTCGTCCCAGACAAACGGGTAATACACCTGTCGCATCTGGGTCTAGCGTGCCAGTATGCCCGACTTTTTTTGTTCGGGCAGCCCGCCGCACAATGGCTACTACATCGTGCGATGTGTATCCGGCTTCTTTATATACATTAAGAACTCCAGTCAGAGTCGTTGTCATAATTTTCAATTTCCTTTATAAGCAATTCTAATGCTTTATCCATCGAATATTTAACATCAAAGCCTGTGGCACCGGACGCCAGCAAGTGGCCACCGCCGCCCATTTGTTCGGCAACTAAACCCACGTCCACGCCTTTGGAGCGGAAACTTATTTTAACGGGGCTTGCATGTTCTTGGTTTGCCATTTCACTTTGCGCACGTTCGTAAACAAACATAGCGGCATCTGTGCCGTTGGTGTTTAACAGATATTCAACAATGCCATCCAAGTCGAATGATGTAGCCCCCATACTTGTTAATTCTTCTCCGCTAATGTGCGAATACGTAATGCGTCCGTCCAATAGTTGTTTGGCATTTTGCATGATAATTCCTTTTGCTTTTGCCCCGGCAAAACTATGACGGTGCAGCAATTCGCTGTAAATTTCTGTAAAAGGAATGTCCATGTTCATGAGTTTGGCGGCAATTTCCATTGTTGACGCGTCTGTTGAATCATATTTAAACCCGCCGGTATCGGTTAACATGCCGGAATACAGCCCAACAGCAATATCGGGTGTTAATTCCACCATATCCTCAATTAATCTGTAAATAATTTCGCATGTAGAAGATGCATTAGGCTCTATGATATTAAAATCGGCAAAGCCTTGGTTGGTTATGTGATGGTCTATGCAAACGGTAGTATTGGCCCTATCGAACAGTTGCTTTGATGCACCAAGCCTTGTTGCATCTGCACAATCAAGCGCAATAAGCACGTCTACTTCCAGTTTTTTATAACTGCCTTGATACAGAAATTTCTCCCCCGGAATAATCTTGTACTTTGTTGGATACGTACCCAGCACAACTGTTACTTTTTTTCCCATGCTTTCCAGCGCATACGCAAGCCCAAAACATGACCCCACAGCATCGCCGTCCGGCCCGATATGTCCCACAAGTACAAAGCTGTCACGTGCCTTTATCAGGTTTCTTACATCGTCCATTTTAACGCTCCTTACAAGAGTAGGGAGGGGATAGCACAGGGAAATTACCTATGCTACCCCACCTTAATTGTAGTGTAATTCTAGCGTAGTAAAAAAACGACTACTTAACTAAGCACTTTAACCTGCACTATGGTATGGCTGGTTCAACAATGGATTTTGTCGAGAGCGATTCTCGCATTAGAATTGAGTGTTTTTCTCAATTATCATGCGAGTCAAAGCGAAAGACAATTTCCGTTGGTGCGCCAGTCACTCCGCAGTACAGTTAAGCCTGCCCAGCTAAATAGCCATTCTTTTACTGGTTTAGTTCTTCGATTAATTTACGCATACGCATTCCATGCTCTATGGAGTCGTCAAAAATAAATTTGAGTTCCGGCGTTTGGCGCAGGTCAATAATTTCTGCCACACGCTTGCGTATGAAACCCGCTGCTTTTTCCAATGCAGCCATGGTTTCTTGTTGTTGCTGTTGTTCGCCCAAAACACTTACGAATAGCTTGCAGTGCTTTAGGTCGTTGGTTGTTTCTGCACGCAGTACAGTAACCACCGTGCCAATGCGTGGGTCGGATAATTCGGAACGGATTATCTGTGCCGTAACACGGGCTATTTCGTCATTAATGCGAATTAAACGAGTTTTCATAAGAACCTCCAACGCTTACCTTGGAATTTCTTCCATTGTGTAAGCTTCTATTTTGTCGCCTTCTTTAATATCGCTGTAATTTCTAAACAACATACCGCATTCGTAGCCTGTGGCAACTTCACGCACGTCGTCTTTAAAGCGTTTGAGTGTGTCCAGTGTGCCGTCGTAAATTACACGTCCGTCACGCACGATGCGCACTTTTGCGTTACGCAGAATTTTGCCTTCGGTTACATAACAGCCTGCAATTTTACCAATGTTGGATGCACTAAATACTTGGCGGATTTCTGCATGACCCATGATTTTTTCTTCAAACTCAGGGTCAAGCATACCTTTCATAGCGGCGGCAACATCGTCGATAGCGGAGTAGATTACGCTGTAGTAGCGGATGTCTACTTTTTCTGCCTCGGCAACAGCTTTTGCAACAGCTTCCGGGCGCACGTTAAAGCCGATGATAATTGCGTTGGATGCGGATGCTAGCATAACGTCGGACTCTGTAACAGCACCTGCACCTGTGTGGATAATACGCACACGTACTTCGTCGTTCGAAAGTTTTTCCAAGCTGCTGCGCAACGCTTCTACAGAACCTTGTACGTCGGCTTTTACAACTACGTTAAGGTCTTTCAACTGACCTTCTTTAATTTGGTTAAACAAATCATCGAGGGACACTTTGGTTGTAGATTTAATCATGCTTGTGCGTGTTTTTGCTATGACGCTTTCTGCAAGGCTGCGGGCTTGTTTTTCGTTTTGTGCAGTGTACAGCACGTCGCCTGTGGTTGGAACGTTTGTTAAGCCTGTAATTTCTACCGCACGGGAAGGCCCTGCGGTTTTTAGGCTCTTGCCAAAGCTGTCTGTCATGGCACGAACTCTACCAAAGCTTGCGCCCGCAACCACAGCGTCACCAATTTTTAGTGTGCCTTCTTGTACAAGAACGGTTGCAACAGGCCCTTTGCCTTTGTCTAGTTTTGCTTCAACAATGCTACCTCGTGCAGCTTTATTTGGGTTGGCTTTGAGTTCCTTCATTTCTGCGGTAAGCAGAATCATTTCCAGCAATGTATCTATGCCCAATTTTGTGCGAGATGATACAGGAACAGTAACGGTTGTGCCGCCCCAGTCTTCCGGCTGTAAACCATGGTCGCTAAGCTGAGTTTTTACTCTGTCAGGGTTGGCGTTTTCTTTGTCCATCATGGTGATGGCAACGATAATTTCTACCCCTGCGGCTTTGGCATGGTTGATAGCCTCTATGGTTTGCGGCATAACGCCATCGTCGGCTGCCACTACGATAATGGCGATGTCCGTTACTTGCGCACCACGCATACGCATGGCTGTAAACGCAGCATGACCCGGTGTATCCAAGAACGTAATTGGTTTGCCGTCAAGCTCTATGCTGTACGCGCCAATGTGCTGCGTAATACCGCCGGCTTCGCCCGCTTGCACGTTAGATTGTTTGATAACGTCCAGCAAGGAAGTTTTACCGTGGTCTACATGACCCATTACAACAACAACAGGCGGGCGTGTTACCAGTGCAGTTTCGTCATCTTCTTTGGAAGAGAATGCCTCTTCGAACACGTCTACTTCTACATATTCTTCCACCAAAACGTTAAAAGATTCCGCAACTAACGTGGCGGCAGCAAAATCTATCATTTGGTTGGCTGTTACCATGATGCCTTGTTTCATCAGAACCTTGATGATATCTGCATTGGAGCGCATTAATTTTTCTGCAAGATCACGCACAGTAATGGTTTCTGCAACGGTTATCATGGATATATCAGGTTCTACACGCACTTTTTCAACTTTTTTGTTGGGCTTTCCGCCACGGCGGCTCAAACCTTGTGCGTTTTCGTTGCTAAAGCTGTCTTTTTTATCTTTTTTCGCACCAAGTGTTTGGGCATGTTGTTGCCTGTTCCAAATGGTACGCTTATCGCCTCTTGTTGAAGTTTCCGGCTTTTTGTCGTCTTTACCTCTTGCGCCGGGTGCGCCGCCGCCCGGTCTGCTACCGGGAGCTCCGCCCGGACGTCCGCCTTGCCCGGGTGCGCCACCCGGTCTGCCGCCGCCTTGATACGGAGGACGACTGCCCGGTGCGCCGCCTTGTGGTCTGCCTTGCCCTTGCGGGCGATTGCCGCCGCCTTGATAAGGAGGACGGTTTCCGCCTTGCCCTTGTGGGCGGTTTCCACCGCCATGCCCTTGATAAGGAGGACGGCTTCCGCCTTGCCCCTGCGGGCGGTTGCCACCGCCTTGATAAGGAGGGCGATTCCCGCTTTGTTGCGGAGGACGTGAGCCTTCCGGCCTTGGGCGTGGTGGTAAAGGTTGCCCGTCCGGCCCAACAGGACGAGGGCGTGGTGGTAAAGGCTGCCCATCAGGACCAACAGGTCGTGGACGAGGAGGTAACGGCTGTCCATCAGGTCCAAGAGGACGAGGGCGAGGAGGTAAAGGCTGCCCATCAGGACCTAATGGTCTAGGGCGAGGCGGTAAAGGCTGCCCATCGGGTCCAAGAGGACGAGGGCGAGGAGGCAAAGGTTTGCCATCCGGCCCAAGAGGACGTGGGCGTGGTGGTAAAGGCTTACCATCCGGACCTAATGGTCTTGGGCGAGGCGGCAACGGTTTGCCATCCGGCCCAAGAGGTCTAGGGCGAGGAGGTAAAGGCTGCCCATCAGGTCCAAGAGGACGAGGGCGAGGCGGTAATGGTTTGCCGTCCGGGCCAACTGGTCTTGGGCGAGGCGGCAACGGTTGCCCATCTGCCCCTACGGGACGTGGTTTAGGTTGAGGCGGTGCTTCAGGCTTTTTAGGCGCAAAGTCACTGCGTATTTTTGCTACGTCGCCTTCTTCTAAGGAACTCATATGGTTTTTTACAGGTGTACCATGAGCCTCCATTTTTGTAATAATTTCTTTACTACTCACATTTAATTCTTTTGCTAGTTCGTGTACACGGGTTTTTGGCATTAAGCCACCTTACCTTTCTGATACTTTTATTGCATCTTTTAACGTTTCATATATCTCTTGTGGTATGGCACATTTTAGAGAACGCTCCATACCTTTAGTTTTTTGTGCTTTAGCCAGACAATTTTCATCACAGCACAAGTATGTGCCTCGTCCGTTTGCTTTACCGGTTTTGTCTAAGCTTAAAATGCCCTCCGGGCTGCGTACTATGCGTACCAACCGAGTTTTATCTTGCATTTCTCGGCAGCCTACACACCTGCGCTGCGGGGTTTTACGTTGTTTGTTCATCGGCAGGGGCAGGAGGTGTTTGCTCGGATTCGTCGTAGTATTCCTCGTCGTAGTATTCCTCATCGTAATATTCGTCGTAGTATTCCTCGTCATAGTATTCGTCGTCGTAATACTCGTCGTCGTAGTATTCTGCTGCTGCCGGGGCTGCTTCCGCAGGGGTTTCTGTTTCTGCTGCCGGCTCTACAACTTCTGCTGCAACTTCTTCAACAACAGGAACAGGAATAGGGGCTGCAACTTCTTCTATTGTTTCCGGCATATCCGGGAACACAAGGAAGTCTGTATCGGCGGCTTGGCTTTCACTTTTGATATCTATACGCCAGCCTGTAAGGCGTGATGCCAAACGTGCATTTTGCCCTTCTTTACCAATGGCAAGCGACAACTGATTGTCCGGGACTATAACACGTGACGCTTTGGTGGCAGGGTTAACCACAACAGTGCTCACTTTGCTTGGGCTTAGAGACGAAGAAATGTATTTTACAGGGTCTTCGTTCCATTGGATGATATCAATTCTTTCACCGCCAAGCTCTGCGCTGATTGTATTAACACGGCTGCCGTTTTGCCCAACACACGAACCGATAGGGTCAACGTTAGGATTGTCTGTATGCACGGCAATTTTGCTGCGGTTACCCGCCTCACGTGATACGGCTTTAATTTCTACAACGCCGTCATTTATTTCCGGTACTTCTTGCTCGAAAAGGTGCTTTACAAGATCCGGATGTGTGCGGGACACATTAATTACAGGGCCTTTGTTGGTTTGGTTAACACTTAACACATACACACGAATACGGTCGTTAAAATTGTATGCTTCCCGTGGTACTTGCTCTGTTGCAGCAAGGAAAGAATCCGTTTTGCCAAGGTTAACCACTACGCTGCGGCGGTCACGCCTTTGCACAACACCGGTAACAATTTGCCCTTGTTTTGCTGTGTATTCGTTAAAAATGTTTTCTCTTTCCGCTTCGCGGAATTTTTGTACAACCACTTGCTTTGCTGTTTGTGCAGAAATACGCCCAAAATTGCTGGGTTTAATTTTAATTTCTACAGTGTCTTCCGGCTCGTACTGCACGTTAATTTTACGTGCGTCTTCTAAAGAAATTTCTGCAAGCTCGTCGGTGACTTCTTCTACTATAATTTTTGTTGCAAACACGGTGTACTCGCCGCTTTCACGGTCGATTACCACTCTTGCATTAAGCGTTGCGCCAAAATGCTTTTTGCAAGCAGAAACCAAAGATGATTCAATTGCTTCAAAAATAATTTCCTTATCAATGCCTTTTTCTTTCGAAACCATTTCTAAAGCAGCGATAAGTTCTCTTCCGTTGTCCATTCCAGGGGGTCCTCCTTTAATCAAATACCTTTAAACTACATGCGGATATT
>Ga0131853_10026616_pt1 | contig 10402 bp, 2 predicted proteins | sample TergutLab28metaG_FD_92764 | JGI IMG/M metagenome (GOLD analysis project Ga0131853, IMG submission 92764) | Labiotermes labralis P1 segment gut microbial communities from Petit-Saut dam, French Guiana - Lab288 P1 (version 2) (version 2) | ecosystem: Host-associated > Arthropoda: Insects >... | reverse complement strand
GGCTCAGCGGGAGGGACCAGCAGTCTGCGAGTAAGCGGTCTGCATGCGGTCATGCTGCGGTGCTAAATATCCCAAAGCCACGTGCAAGGGCTTAACTGAAGACTGAGGCGATCTGCGGGATTGGGGGATATCGTTGTTACATGGCTAAATTACAGACCGTGCGCTTGCAGTGCTTGATAAATCTGCTTGCTCTCTTTCATCTTCCCGACTGCTGTGTGAAGGTCTAAACATTAAACCAGCCAGTAGAGTCGTCCCTGCCTTAAGCAAATCTTTAAAGTATGAAGTATGCCTACTTGTAAGTAATGCTTAAATTTAATTTCCTACCTTAAATAAACATATGATTTCTCTATTGCAAAGACTAACAGATTAATACTGTGTAGGGAAATAATCGGTGTTTATTGAGAATAATGAAACATGTAGATATACTTTGTGGGAAAAATGAGGGGTTTCTAAATGTTAAAGCTGGTGGTACTCATCATCATCATAAACATCAATGATTGGACCCTTTGATCCGTTTCGTCTCCAGAGTTACAGCTGCTTGCACCAACGCTTCTTCGGTCTTCCAATTGTTCTCCTTTCTTGTGGTCTGTAGCAGTATGATTTCAAAGGGATTCGGTTTTGTGGCATTCTTTGCAAGTGTAATAGCCAGTTCCGTCTGTATTCGTATATCTTGTCTAGTATGCCTGTAATCCGTAGTTCGCGGCGTATGTAGTCGTTTTGTTTTGTGGTCATAAAGGGTGTAGCCTGCCAGACGTCTCAGTAACTTCATTTACTGCTGCTTTAGTTCTTCGTCTTTGTAAGGCTGTTAGAGTCCAATTTTCTGACCCATATAAAAATGTAGGTTGAACTAGTGTGTTGTATATTTTCAAAATAGTTTCCGTTCTCACTTCCCTAAAATAGTTCTCTTAATAGTACCTAATAATTGTAAAAATTTTGCCAATTTGGATTCTGGTACTTATAGTTGCCATTATTATTCAGATCTCTAATGCTGAAGGTATAGATACCATGTCTAGATGGGCAAAACGAAATGCTGCGATTTGGGAAAAACACACAGGTGGTTTCAATTTTATAAATCAGTCCCCAAAGTTTTAGTCTCTGCCGGTCCCAGTGGCCGCGCGGACTAAGGCGTGGGTCTGCGGCCGCTTGCTTGCTGAGATTGTGGGTTCGAATCCCACCGGGGGCATGGATGTTTGTTTGTTGTTAGGGTTGTGTGTTGTCAGGTAGAGGTCTCTGCGACGAGCTGATCACTCTTCCAGAGGAGTCCTACCGACTGTGGTGCGTCGTTGTGTGTGATCTAGAAACCTCAAGAATGAGGAGACCCTGGCCCACTGGGGGGGGGGGGCTGTCGTGCCAAAAACAAAAAAAAAAGTTTGAATCTGTAATCGGCGACGTTTTTTTGTGACGTTGAACAAGCAGACATGTGTGAGAGTAACCGGTCCAGCTATTGCTGTCGGTTCGACGGGGTTCAATACTAAAAATTACTGTTTGCTGACGCAGACTGTCGTATCGTTAAACTGCTAAAACCAACAACGGTTGTTTCCCTATACCGACCTCTTCTTGTATTGGAGACGGAGTGTGTTTAACCAACACAGGCTTAAAGGCAGTATTTGTAGGCCCGTAAGCATAAGCACAATAAAAAAATGCTTATGATCATGCCCTTCTATGACATCATGATATTTTATAGACAATAAAATAATGAAATCACTGATCAGTATTTGCCGCCTTTATCAGTGACTGCCTTGAAATTAGTCGGAACCTACTACTTACTCAGAATAGAACGAAGAAATTGAAGTAAGAAAGAGAAATTAGGCACAGAGAGCAAGTGAGGAATTTAAGCATAAGTGGGCAAATAAAGGGAGGAAAGAAAACGGATTAAGAAAGTAACAAAGAACGAGAGAAAGAAATACATTCTATAGAACATAGGCCTCGAGAAGCTGACAGTTGTCGAACTGGACAAAAAATTCTCTGCGTTTTATTGTACACTATATATATATATATATATATATATATATATAATCCCGTTCACAACACCCCGCCATTGATTCCTAGCCTCAGCCTGATGAATCCAGTCTACATCTTCCCATTCCACTTCTTAAGATCCGTGTTAATATTATCCTTTCATCTACTTAAAAATAGAAAAACAATTTCCTTAAAGGAACGAATAATCACGAACGCCTGTTCACGGTCATACACATTACTTCTCCTGTTAAATGGCGTACAGGGATATGTGTGCATTTGGGTGACAGGATGGCAATCGATTTTTCCCACGCTCTGTCCTGTAAAAGCATAGGATTGTAGTTCTTCTAAAAGCACATGCGCTGATGTGATCCCGCCCACCAGAACACTTACCTCTGCCTGCTGTATTGCGCGTGCGACGGCTTAATGGGTATCACATATCCAATCAGATCTGTAATTTGAAACCGTAGCGATACATGATTGGCTCTTTCCTTCACTCCTTTTAATTTATGTTGCAGTTTTCAGATAATTCTTTAAACTAGATCACGTACTCCAATTCCGGATACACAAATATTCTGCGTCACGTACATAGGGCTTATTTATAGTACAGACTTCATATTGTTTGTAGCACATACGTACAAACGTTGACGGCTAACCAGAAAAATCCATGAAGCCCTTGTTGCCAGACCTTTCTTTAAATGTCTGTAGTATCTCAATTGGTCAATAAATATGGACACCAAATGTCATGGTCATGTCCACACGGTGCCATAAATTGAACGTAGCACGAAGCAATTGAATCCATTCTCTTATTACTTACTGTTCTAAGATACATGTTAATATTGTTCTCCTATCTTTAAGCTTAGATTGCCCAAGTGGTCTCATCCGTTTGAAGTGCTACAAGTTCGCATATATGTAATGTCATTTTCTGCGGTTTTTTTTAACAAAATAAACCGATGCTATTCAGTTAAACACCATAGGCTTTATCGACAGTTTACGCTAGACTTACCCTTTATTTATTAAATTATTACTCTATATCAGACATGTTTCGGCCTCTGTTCGGTCATCCTCGGGGAAGTATTCAGTGTGTAATTAAAGGGCATATCTAGAGGCCTTACGTTTCTGAATCAAGCGTGATTGCAGGCATCCGACGTGATATAAATGAGATCTGCGCTCTTCTGGGTTTTTACGCAGTCTACAGTGATAGTTCCGAACCGATGTGTCGGGACAACCTATCGGTCCCATCATCAGGGGTCAAGGAGTCCAGTGACTGCTTTTCAAGAGTATGGCAGTCATTGGACTGATTGACCCTTGAAGATAGGACCGATAGGTTGTCCCGAAACGTTGGTATGGAACTATCACTGTAGGCTACGTAAAATCCCAGAAGAGCAAAGATCTTTTTCCTGCATCAGTTTATTTTATAATGTACGTACACATTATGTTACTGGTTATTGAAGTTAGTGCGCGGTAATTATGAATAATTAAAAGAGTAAATTGAGTTTTGGTCAACGATACAGATTTTGGAGTTTGTTAGGCACGAGTTCTCTGCCCTCCTATTGCTACTTTGCTTCAGATCCCAGTATTTCCCTCACCACCTGTTCTCAGACACCCTCAGTCTTTGCTCTTAGAGTGACAGACCAAGTTGCATTACACGCCATACATACACTGGTAGTCTCACATTGACCTACCTGTAATATCTGGGTCTTCGTGTAGGACAGGGAAGAATAAAAGATTGAAGAAATATGGTATAGATTACGGGCTTCTAGAGGTGTCAGTCCGTGCAGCTCGGTAGATGGGCCCAATGACGTGGAAGAAACTGCTGACTTCCCCATTCACAGTTGTAGAAAAGCGCTTCTACCCTGCAGAAGAAGAAGAAGAGCAAAGGGGTAACTGTGAAAACAGCAAGGCTCACAACATTCGACCTACTCCTGTCACGCGGGATTGCTGGGCTGTATGTGTGTTTCTGCGATGGAACAGGGAGGGACCACCTGGTTCTTGAGGACCAAGGACTGATGAAACAAATCTAGTAACAGCACCAGCTGTCTGACACGCGCCACCAACAGAGAGATGCATGTGATGCAGACGAGCAAATCTCCAGAGGGCGCCGCAAACATCTGATAGCGCATCGCTTGTCTCCAGTTACAGGCTCTTTGATCAGTGCAGTTTCTTCTATTTCTGTTTGTCTCATTGTTTCTTTTTTATTGCTAATTCCACGTATGCTAATAAATATCTAACACGAAACCTGTGAAGGAATTCTGTTTAGGAAACAAATCTGAGACCAACAAACAAGTGTGCAGCCGCATTGTTCACGCGTTCTTGGCACGTCTTCAGTCATAATGCTACATAATTATTAGTCTGTTAAAGCATATTGCGCCTCTGAATATGACGTCATGTAACCCGTGATAGTGGGGCAGATATCCTGGTTTGTATACTGGATATTTCTTTAGGGTAGTATCTTATTTCCTGAAGAAAGATGCAGCAGATTTATTCGAAATTTTAATGCATTTCTACCAGACTACACGGCGTCACATCGCAGAAAGAATTTTTATCCTTACGACACTGAGAACCTAAAATCTCATATAATCATTGGCTGGTTTTAGGTACAGTATAAGTGATCACTTTTGTCACCCGCAAATTGGACTTACACAAGAAATAAATTAGCAGAGGGGTATAGTGGGAATATGTATTGTGCTGAGACTTGGACACATCTGAAAGTAGATCAGAAATACGTCAAAGTTTTGACATGTGGTACTGGAGAAGGATGGAGAAGAGCAGTTAGACCGATCGTTTGAAAAATGAAGATGTATTTCACCGAGTCATGACAGAGGAAAGGAGTATCCTATAGACAAGAAAAATAGGAAAGCTAGCAGGATTGGTCATATCTTGCGCGAATACTGTCTTCTAACACATGTTATTGAAGGAGAGATAGAAGAAAGAAAAAGAAGTGACGGGAAGACGAGGATAAAGACGTAAGAAGCTAGTGGATGGCCTTAATGAAAAGAGAGGATACTGGAAATTGAAGGAGACAGCACGTGATCGCACTGTGTGTAGAACTCGCTCTGGAAGAGGCTGTGGATTGAATAGATTATAGGGGAGTTAGTGAAGATCGGCCTCTTGCACTCGTTTGGATCTTGAAAGGAATTGAGTTATAGACATAATGAAGGAATTAAATACATATCGAATTATGAAACTAGTAGAAAATTAGAGATATTACTGGGGAATATTTTGATTCTAATGTTCCACTCACAAGTCCATTTGCAAATTCTTCCTTACAAATAAAAATAACGAAGACGTTTCAGCAGACTGCATGTCCACTGGCACGTGACGCTGTGAGCTCACTGATTCTAACACGTGGAAGTTTAATGTTGGTGATTTTTGGTGTGTTTAAGCATGCTGCTTACGTTACGGGCAATTTAGGCCTACATTTTCATATGATGTGGTTCGCTTTTGTAAATGCTGAGGAGGAGAAAATTTGGAAAGGAATGACGTTTGTTTATTTTAGATATTCCAAGATTTGCATAGGCGTACATGCTAAAGGGAACCGCGAAAAATGTTGAACAGGCAGTCAGTAAACTAACCGTATTTTAAAATGGTGACAGCGACAAGGAATCTAGATATTTTGGTCTACTGTTGCTCCAGCCATGCTCACGACACGCACACATACAAGACTGGAAAAGTGCACTTCATAGTACGTAAATCAACGGTTTTCATATTAGTTTACTAATCTTACTTTATGAAATAACAAAATGCAAATTAATGATAGCTTCCATATTTAATTTTAAATTAATGTGTTGGACGCACACTAGGTGGGCTAGGTGTGATATTCCATTATGGCCTTATACATATAATGCTTCATTATAAATCAATTGACTGACTAACTAACTAACCAACCAACCAATCAACCAGATAACTAAATAACTAACTGACCAAGTAACTTACTGGCTGACAAACCAACAAACTAACTAACTAACCCCATGCAACAGTCCTTCTTGAGAAGCTAATACTTCTCAGGTTCAATAAATTCCCCTTATATTACGGAATCCGAAAGTTCATTACCTCATTCACAACAGCTGGCCATTTGGCCCTACGCTGAACCAGACCAATTCATTCCACGCCATCCAGCCTGTCTAATTAAGACTCGTTTTAATATTATCATGCCATTTTTTGCTTATGTCTTTCAAGCGGTCTCTTTCCTTTATGTTTCCCGATCCAAATCCTGTATGCATATCCCGTTCCTTCCATACGCGCCACATGCCTCTCCCACCTCATTCTCCTTGATTTGATTATCCTTGTAATATTTAATAAGAAGGACAAGTTATGAAGGTGTTAATTATGCAGTTTTTCTCCAATCTCCATGTGCTTCCTCCCCCTTAACATTTTGGCGCCGGAATTATTTTTTTAATTTTAGCACACTCTGTATATCAAATGTGAATAATACAGGAACCAAATACGTTAGAATTATGAAACAAACTGCATTTTAAAGAGAAAAAAGACGGAGAGTATGTACCATGTTTAAAATATACAGTACTATATTTGTTGAATAAATATAAAAAATGCAACTTTAGAGGTTAGCGGTGCGTTACGACCACTATAGTTGACATTAGGCGCCTAAAGGTTAACACAAATAATACATCGCCCCTCACTCTGTTCTCCAACATCCTCAGCTTTTGATCTTCCCGCAGGCCTGCTGTGAGAGACAAAGTTTTATGCCCACATAAGACGACATTCAACATTTTACTTCTCCATATACGTGTATGTTGTAACCTTTATATATTTTTGGACATGTAGCACGTAGTTCATACTGGTTCTGGTGGGGAAACCAGATTGGGAAGAGACTGGAAGACCTAGGCTTAGATGAGGGGATAAAATAAAAATGGATCTGCAAGGAGTGGAATGGGAAAGCATGAACTGGATTGATCTGACTTAGGGTAGGTACAGATGGCGGGCTGTTATAGATGCGGCAAAGAAATCCCGAGTGCCATCAAATGCAGGGAATTTGTTGACTATCCGAGGACCTGCTAGCTTCTCTGCAAGTGGTCTACTCCACGAATTTATTTAGTTATATTCTTAGATAACAAAGGGAAGGGAAAGATATTCTGGACTGAATACGGGCTAGCATTCACTGAGTTTAGCCTGATGCTAACGTCTTCATCAAATTAATTCCCAAATGTGTAAGATTTAATTAATCGACTCACGGCAGCGCACGACAACTTGTGCTGCAGGCCTCCAACAGCCAGTTTCAATATAATTCGTAAAACGGTTTGTGAGGGATCTGCATGGAGAAGTCCATTTTGGGCTTCATATGGATCAACAAGCCTGCCTATCGTAACGATGAGACAGCATGTCTTTGGTGTCGAATTAAAAAAAAAACTGTAATGTTGGGAGCTCAGATTACAGGCAGACAAACACGTGGACGTGAGTGACCTCCATATAAGACCTTCTCCCTATATTCTGTACATTCCGTAATCTCTTATAGGGCCTGTTCAATTATCAGTGAGGCAGTCTGGCAGCTCGTTTCTCAGATTTCCACAGACAGCAGTTTCTTTGACCCGCTCTTTTACTTCATAGCCACTAAAATATAGTATGGTTCGCAATTTCATGGAATATGCCTGTCATAAACTGAAAATTTTCTTGAGAGACAGCTTGACAGAATTAATGGCATTAATACCGACGGAAAATTCTATCGGCAAATATGGAGGCTGCTGTACCGACCGAAACATAAGACCGGTGGAATACTTCAGAACTTCTGTTCAACAATCACTGCCACCTGACAGAAGTATCTGTAATAAATCGACTGACTTATAACATGGTACAGAATAATGACATAATTTAAAACCATGGGCATTTATATAGTCTAATGGGCATAAAAGCGGAGTCCGTTGCCGATGATGATGATGATGATGAAGTACACACTTCTCCAGGCAATGGCCATGTTCCTCGCCATATCTGTTGTACAGAATCAAAAACTCTTGCTAACATACTCTCCGCTCCCCTCTATACACCCTCCGCCATGCGAGTAATTCATTCTGCTTTCTTTATCTGCCTGTGTTTCAATTTCTGTTGCCCCTCCACCCTGTAATATCGACTAATACTTGCGGGGCTTCCAACTTGAGCAGCTCATCAGAAATTGTAAGGTATCACAACCCCCTCTACCCCCCTGTAACAGCTGCCTTTACCAACTTCAATCATATTAACTACCACTCACATCTGTAAATGAATCGCATTGTTATAACCCAAACTCTTTACACTACAAAATGCTGAGAATTTTTTTTTTTTTTTTGCATTTTATAATTATTTTTCTAAGTAGGTCGAAACTGATGTTCGTAGAAGCCTGTACTTGTGAAAGTAAAAAGGGCTTTGGAGGCACAGCTTTCTTTGCGCATTATTAGCTTCCACAGTTGATGGAGGTATATTTGGTTACGTATGCTGTATTCTCTATGCAATGACCCGGTCTGTATTTCAGACTATATAGAAAAGAATCTGATGTTTATTGGACCGTGCATCATTGTGATAACTGAAGAATAAAAACCAACTAGATGCCACTTATTATTTTATTGTACTTCTTATAGGCTCAACATGTTTCGGGCACTATTATGCCCATCATCAGGATCACGCGACTCTGATGTTGATTACCACATTGGTCGTTTCGTTCTTGGTTTGCTGTAGGTTAGATGTTAGGTGAGGGTAGGCTGGAGTGGTGTCCGGGCTGCAGGCTGCAGCACGACACGTGCTTTAGCCTGCAGCCCGGAAACTCTAGCCTAACCGCACCTAACCTCCAACCTACAGCAAACCAAGAACGAAAAGACCAATGTGGTAATCAACATCATAGTCACGAGCTGCTGATGATGGGCATAATAGTGCCCGAAACATGTTGAGCATATAAGAAGGACAATAAAATAACAAGTGGCATCTAGTTGGTTTTTTATTCTTCAGTTATATAGAAAAGGTTGACTCCAGCGGTAGAAATTTTGACGTTTATGTACAGAATGTACGAACAGATCAGAATAATGTGGAGTTTTATACTGATATGTTCTATACTTCAGAAAGTCCGAGGTTCTGGCGGCGATAAATATTAACAGCGCAACCCGTTGGAGGTAGCTGCCTGGTGGGTGGAGGCAGAAGCTTCCACCAGAACACTGGAAACCATCTACAAAGAGTCACATTCCAGAAGAATTCGGTGTTAATATTATAGTATATTCGTTGCAGGGCTGAAGATTTAGACAAAGATACAAGGGTTCATAACCCGAGGAACACAAATCCAAAGGGTCAAGTCGTCCGAACGACTAAATTTTGTAAATAAAACCAACTTGGTGTACAATCTTTTCTTAGTATATTTATCAATCTCTGCATTTTTCGGGCGACTATGAGCCCATCATCAGGAGAAATAACTGTTTTTTGCGACACCCTGCATACCGGACAGTCATCCACATAGGAACCACGTGTCGTAAAACACAGTTTTTTTTTCTCCTGATAATGGGCACATAGTCGCCTGAAACATATCGAGATTGATAAGTATACTAAGACTAAGTTGTGTATCAAGTTGGTTTTATTTACAAGATTATACAGAGATGCACGGTCAACAGAACATAAAATATGTAGCGCCTACTGTTTGTGGGTACTCGGGGTAGAAAATATTCCATTTCACCTTTCTCGTGCCTGGAGTTTTGAGGTGGCTTATGGACACTTGGAAAATTTGCGCACCCCTGGTCATAATGTCCATATGTTGTGCTACTGTAACAGCATGACGTTGTACTAGTTCAAGGCTGTAATGAATTGGTCCAGCATTAATTCCGGCATAATCATAAAAATGCCATTTTTAGAGACGTTCGAATATTTGCGAAAAGCAACTATTAGCTGCAGCATGTCTGTCGTCCGTCTGCCCGTCTGTCCGCATGGAACAGCTCGACTCCCACTGGACGGATTTTCATTAAGTTTGGCATTTGAGTATTTTTGGAAAATATTTTGAGAACTTTCAAGTTTCATTAATATAGGGCAAGAATAACGGGTACTTTACATGAAGACCAATATACGTTTTTAAAATCATATCTCGCTCAGTTCTTCTTAGAATGAAAAATGTGTCAGACAAGAGTAGTAGAGAGAATCAAAACACACATTTCGTGTTCAATAACTTTCTTTTTTAATCGTGCTATTTATGAGACAATGTGGAAAAATATTGTACAGCTGTCCAGGCCACTAACGACAATATGACGCATGCGCATTGCGTGCTGGATAATTAAGGCTACAAACACACTCTTATAATATATAATAATTATTGCTTTTCCACTGCAACAATGGTTGCACGAACACGCTTCAATGTTACGTTACTTGTGTATATATATATATACAGGGTGTCCCAGGAGGAAAGGACCTAACTTCGGGAGAGTGTTCCTTAGGTCAAACTATACCGATATAACCCAAAACACCTATATCCAAAGTTCAATGGTTACGG
>Ga0131853_10026612_pt1 | contig 10403 bp, 8 predicted proteins | sample TergutLab28metaG_FD_92764 | JGI IMG/M metagenome (GOLD analysis project Ga0131853, IMG submission 92764) | Labiotermes labralis P1 segment gut microbial communities from Petit-Saut dam, French Guiana - Lab288 P1 (version 2) (version 2) | ecosystem: Host-associated > Arthropoda: Insects >... | reverse complement strand
AGAACTACTGGAATTGATTACAAAGCAACTGCTTTCCTCCTCAGTGATACACAAGTAAGTGAACTTGAATGACGAATATGGGGAAACACCAGTAACCATTTATTATGTCTACATCTCTTTCTCCAAAAATGTGTAGTTACTCATATACATATGGAAGGGTGGGATGTCTTGAGTATCTCTCATCCACTCCTTCAATTGCCTTAATTCGTAATTTATACCATCCTTGTAACTTTTTTTTTTATCTTTGTCAGGATTTCTCTGGGTCTATTTGTGTAGGTGTTCATATACACAACAGCTTTGAACATGTGAGCATTTGTTGTGGCATGTGGATTTCAATGTTTGCTCTTTAGATCAAAAATGGTTTACAATTGCAAACCATTTAGCCTTTTTCAATACGCCATTATCCATATGTGAGGTTAAATATTTTGACTTACTTTGCAGATTGTGCTCATTGCTCACTCTAGTGATTTTATTTTTGAAGTGTTGTGCTCTCATTTCACAATCTCATTACTTCCTGGAGGGAGAGAAATCTGTCTTCACACGTCAGTGTTAAATGTTCTCTATATTGCTATATCTTATTTGTGATGAAAGTTGGAAAGCTGCCTTATGAATTGGCAATAACTAAAGTAACACAGTTATTTGTTTACACTGTCATTATAGATGAAGATAATCCTCAATTTTCCACTGAAAATTTTATCATATTATTTGCTACCTTAGTAAGGATGTATTTTCTGTTCCTTTTGTTGACATTAATAATGGTATAGAACTTCTGCCACATTATAATGATGAGGGTCTGTTGCTGGGAAAAGAGTTTTTGGTAAAAAAAAATGCAGCTTCTTGCATATTAAATTCTGCTGACACTGCTTATGGTACAGATAGCATATATGTTTTCACATTCTGAACAGTATCAGGATAAACATCCATGTCTTCATATCAGACTCTTTTTGGATTTCTGACTTCGAGGTACTTGAAATTCCTATAATTCACAACAAATGTTTAGTTTTTGCACTGACTTTTCTTTCTCAGACTTAAAATACATTATAACAAATGTTGGCTTATAGAATGAACCAAATCCCTCGTTACACCATACAACACAGTCCTTATTTAAAATTTAGAACATTTCCATCTAATTTCTTAGAGTGTATTTTATATGACACAGAAATATAAACATCATTTCCCATAAGCATAACATGGATTATTCTAAGGATCAAAGTTTGATATATTTCGATGAATTGGGAGTGGAAAATTTGTTGTACTACCTTATTTTGCGTTATGTGAACAAGTTGTTTGGGATGTGACATGGTACATACATGTAGTTTCCAAACTATTTGGAGTCACATTCAAGAAAATTAATAATCTTGACATTTACTACTGCCATAATGTCAGGTCTTACAAAGTTACCTATATCATACATACACACGAACACAGACATTTGTACTATACCTGTATGTACTCCAGTGAGAAGAACTCAGGGATGCTCAGGCAGGAAAGAGGTCCTTAATGGTATCTAGTCAAATCCCATGTTTTACATTGTAAAGCTAAAGTAATGTAACATAAATTCACTTAACATGGCTGATCTTTCTTTAGGCCATGAACTGTGTGTAAGGAGAGGATCTATCATAGTAATAATTGCAATTAACAAATTACAAATATTGGGTCTAGTATGTAAAGTATGATGCATATATGTTTGAAGAAAAATAACATTTATGTGTGGTAACACAGTCCATCTGGGCTATGCTGTAGCTCATGCAGTTAATTTCTCACCTCTCACTATGGAGGGCTGGCTTTGATCCTGTGTTGGTCCATATGGGATTTGTTGTGGATCACAGGGTTTTACTCTGAGTTCTTTAGTTTTTCCCTGCCATCATTCCATTATTCTCCATTCTCTTGTTTTATTCATCTACCACTGATACTGTATAATCTTAGTAATGGACAGTGTTGTATAAAAGAAGGCATTTCTGTCTTACAGTCCACTGGTATGGGCCTAATTGACTCAAGATGTAGGATATCATAGGTTTTGCATATGTGAAATACAATTGGACTGTTAGGATAGATTATGTCCAATAGCACAGGCCACCAATTAAAAGCATGAACCATAAATATTTCCACATCTAATGGACTTTTTAAACAACAAGAGACCATCAAATAACCTTCATATTGTAACAGAGGGCAACAGTGCCTAATAGTGTGATGATCTGCGAAGCCTCTAATGTCAAGGCTGCCAGAACTTTCCCATTAGAGAAGGAGACAGAGCATTCTAGGGATATTGAACTCTGCCTGGAATAGTGCAGAAGGTTTGAGAAATGCATTAAGTGCTATATAAGGCCAGTGAATGACAAGAATTAGGACAGTCTTGTCACAGTGACTCAGAGTGTGTGGTGTACAGCAGAGCAAGGAGAGTAGATGATGGAGAATAAAGGGGATTCAACTGTATAGTGTGGAGGAAGGGAAGTGAATTTGTGAAGTACTGTGTTTGAGACCAGTGTCAGGGCTATGAGCCCAGAGTACTGAATGTATGAGTGCAGAGTTATCTGTTGAGAGTGATTCTTGAAATTATTATGTTCTTTTTTCATTAATCATCATCATCATCATCATCATGTTTGTGAAGGGTTAGGCGTGTTTTCTGTTCCAGTTTTGTTTTATCTGTAGTGTCAATGAATGCTGTTATTTTTCAAACCCAAGTTTATCTGTTACAATATTGCAAATTATTTACTAACCTCCATTACTGTAATAATGTTATGGTAGAAGTATTTAAATTGAAGAAGGAGACTGAATGTCTTCATACTTCATTAGCAGCCCTGATGATGAAATCTGTAAGGGCATTGCAGTATTTGAGAACTGGTATGAGACATAATGGTTTTCCAGTTAGTTATTATAGATGTAATACTATGTTGTATGAGACATCTTGACAATCTTCTCACTTTCAGATTACAGATGAGGTTTTCATTGAAATCATCAGTAACATATTGAACAGTGGAGAAGTGACTGATTTGTACAAGGCACATGAATTTGAGGAGGTAAAATGACAAACGTTTTTAATACATTTTTCCTATTGGACTTATCTGATAATTTCATTGTGAGCAGAGTCGTAATTTTGTGATACCTTGTGCAGAGTATTTTACAAGTTAACATGGTTTCCACTGTCATGATTTTTTATTGCAGTTTGCTGAGTGGAATGTGATTTGTTTATAATTATTGTACTACCTTATTATTTATTGTATGGTAACTTGTGTGATAATTTCTGGAACCTAGAAGACACTGAACTTTCCAAAGTATCCACTTGTGGAAAATGCAGATCCTTCACTTTTTTGTTACTTTTGAGAAACATTTAGTTTTTTCCAAAATACTCAGGCAGGTGGCTTTTCACTTTCTTTTATTGTGTTTCCATATGGAACAGAACACTTCTGAGGGAACCATATGATTATTAACAGCTACTTGTGATAACATTATGCTGTCAACTGGAATGCTCGGATTGTCCACTTCAGTAGTGTTAATTACATGTAATAACAGATGGTAGCCTAAGTAAGGGAGAGAGTAAGCTGAAAGGAACAAGGATGTAAATGGTAAAAATAAATATTAAATTGGATTTTAAATTGTTTAAAAAATAACCAACACGATGTCACTTGTGGACTATCCTTTATTTGACATCGTGTTGGTTATTTTTTAAACAATTACAATGATGCACGGAACAATGAATGTAAAATGGATTTTAAAGTTTTAAGGTCTGAGGGTATTTACTAGATTAAACTGATTCAGAATAGGATCCAGCAGCTTGGTAATAAACTTTTAATTTTCATAAATGTCAGTGCATTGCTTGACCAACTGAAATGAGTGACTGCAGACTTCTCAGTCTGGGTGCCTCCATTGGCATCCGTTAACAGAAACTATTTTCAGTTATTACATGCTACCCAAAGGAGGGAATTTTAGATTCAAAGAACATGCTGTTGTGTGGAAGTATATCATTAGAGGTTTAGGAGCATTTTTTGGATTCAAGTTAAACATCCTGTTCCTGTGTTTAATTGTCCATTATTCAGTTTTTCTTCTGAACAGGTTAAATTAGCTTTGTTGCCATTGACATTGAAAGAATGTGTGGCTCCTACTGATGAAGCCATACTCAAGCTGTTGGTGGAGCGTGTGCAAACCAACCTTCATGTTATTCTCTGCATGACGCCTATTCGGAATGCATTCAGGTAAAGTGAACGTTCATTGGGTGTATAGATATGTATGAAATAAAAATTTATGTTCTGAAGTGTAACATATCACAGTGTGGCTTTCCACTGGCCTATATATAAGCGGGTATTGTACTGTGCATGTGTTGTACTACTGTAAGTGCTGAAAATGCACTTATATGATGATGAAATAAAGGTAGTTAAAATTGTCTCAAAGTTTGTATCATAAGGTTTTGAATGACAGGGATAAATAATGGATGATTTTTATCCTTATTTTGTTGGCCATGTATTCTTACCTAGCACAGAAAATATTTATGTGTTTAAGTTTGTTGATAAAATTGAATGTATTAAAAATAATGAAATCAAATACAGTCTCATAAAAAGTGCTGGGCTTATCACTAAATATACATCTAATATAAGACTGATAGTAATTTCTGGGAACTAGTTCTTGATCAAATTACATTGCACAAGTGCTGTATTTTTAGCAACATGCATATGTATTGTAGCCAAAGAAGAACATTTTTCAGCAGTAATTTGGACAATGAGAATGTTATAGGAGGATTCTTCTTCATGTGTAATGATGATTTTGACCAAGGATTCATGATAGTTCTTTTTGGGTGAAAGCCAGGCTTGTGCATTAAAACAGGACTTCTAGCACTATTTGTAATCATCATGTTCTCCTGTAATTGGTATGTATTGTTTCGTAGCATAACACACATACAGTGTATGCTTTCCAGGAATTATATTCGCCTGTACCCAGCATTAATAAACTGCACAACTATAGACTGGTTTAAAGAATGGCCAAGAGAGGCATTGTTGGAAGTGGCTGATAAATATCTTGCCAATGTTAACATCTTAGAAAATATTTCAGAAGTAAGTACTAATACATTAAAGCAAATTTAGTACTGTCCTTCTCACATTTCTCAACATTTCAATTACAAAACAGTGTTGGAGAAACTGCATTACTGTGTGCACACAAATATTCTTGTGACCCTTATTCTTGATATCCATGAAGAAAAATCAGTATGGTCGTTTTTGAGAGCCTTATTCTTGATATCCATAGACATTTATGTTTGCAAGCCTTATGCTTGATGTTCATAGACACCTTAGTGTGATCATATCTGAGAACCTTATTCCTGATGCACATGATGACAATTTAGTGTGATAATTTTTGAAAGCCTTTTGCTTAATGTCAATGAAGACAGTTTAGTGTGATAATTTTTATGTTATGTGGCATTAACTAATAGCACTGATGCTGGATTTTGTACATGTGCAAAAATATCTGACTTATGTTTTTGTTTAAATTAAACTAATTTATAATATAAAGTGTAGCTATTTCTAATAAATAATTTGTTAGTAAATGTACAACTCTTAAACTTCATTGTAAGTTTCAATTTGCAGGAGCAGGAAAAACAAGTGGGAGAATTTGAATATGAAACAATACAGGTAAATGTATTTATTAATTATGAATACATTGTTTTTATACTTGTGACACATCTGATATGTACATTCATTCAGTTGACAGTTTTTGTAAGAGCCAATTATTGTAAATTATCTTCATGTAACAAAGGAATATTTAAGTAATATCTAAAACATCTATGTGAAGCTATAAAAGCTTGAATTTTAGTTAAGATTTGATTTTTTCTTTTTTGGGGATTTTATTTCATACCTGGTAAGAATACTGTACTTTTAATGGGGTGAGCTGGAGGGAATGTGGGTACCTGCACAAGTGTTCTTTCCTTAAATCAAATGCAGATTTTTTATTGTATGTTATATGAAAGAAGATTATTGAAAATTCTGCTTTTATACAAAATTAGATTCAAGGTTGATATTACAAGTAAGTTAAAATTATTGGATCTGTAGGTTTCATATGTCCTTTTTCTTAACATATACATTCTTCATGTTGTTTAAATTTTTACAGGAGTAGATTATTAGGAGACTATAAAGACTTTAATTTTGCAGATATAATTTTTAATATATATTGCATGTGGCAGTTTGTTGTTCAAAAATATTATAACATAAAATACCTCACACATTAAATTTTACAACTGTTACACTAAGTGTCAATTACTCAAATTAGAGTTGGGTGAGATGAGGATAAAAGTATGGACTGTATGTAATAAGCATTTAAAAACTGAGTTTTTGACACACAGTAAATATTTCTGCCCGCACTACAGAATCTAACAATGTGAATCTGAACAGGGAAATAATTGTTGCTTACTTTGAGGATTATATGAAGTACACCCTGTGGGCAAAATGTAGTGTACTGAAGTGTTAAATCAGTTGACATAAAGGCTAACCACTTTGTTTTAAAGGGTAAAGTAAGAGGCTTGAAACTTCAAACAAAAGTATTCGAAAGAATCATTTTGGGCTTCTGGTTTTTCGAGGGTTATCTTCAAAATTGCTGAATAAAGAGTGCTACTAGTACTGTATCACAGATGGACAACTTTCCACACAACTACATCACTTAGTGTGAGGAATACTTCAGATGAGTACCATACAACTTCAGCTACAAGAACTCAAGGCAGTATTTAGACAAGAAATTTAAATATTTTTGTATCATTTTTTGCTAAGATTTAATTCTTGTTTTTTCAAGATTTTATGTACTTCTGATTTTATCTGTCTTGTGTGTGCAAACATTAGTAATATCATTCCTGTTGACAGAAAAAGCTCAGAGGATCTGTGGCTCTTGTATTTGTTACAATCCATGACTTAGTAACAGAATGCTCAAGAAGGATGTTAGTGGAATTCAGACGCCATAATTATGTCACCCCAACAAATTATTTGGACTTAGTAACTGGTTACAAGACGTAAGTAGTAAGTGTAACTATTAGCACTGATGATTTATTAACCGTAACAAATTTTAGATTTGTATGAAGAAATTTTGAGAGCTTTAAAAAATTGTACACCTTTGGCACTGCAAAACAAGCCTTTTAGATTGAGGCAACCTGCACAGTTGGAACATTTGGATTTGCTACTAAATGCATCCTATGAAAATATTGCAAAGTTAAAATATTAGGGAATAACAGTGACAAATTGTAATTGCATATACAAGGCTACATTTTTGGAATAAATGCTACCACTTGGTTTGGTATCTTTGTCTTCCCATTTGTTGTCTAATAATGCAAATATTAAATTATACATGAAACTGTAATTTTTTCTGTTCTTTTGTATGGAAATGAAACTCATATCCTCACACTGTAAGATGAATATAGATTGAAGAAGTTTAACGACAGGGTGCTAATGAGAACCATTTTGTGTAATAAGCTGGGTTCAGTTATTGTAGCACAGAATGGGTGCCAAAATATTTGTTGCCAGGATAAAAGTGATGTGAGTTTGAATTTCAGCATTTTTAGTTGAACAATATCAGAGGAAGTGGGGTGACTTATTTAATGGTATCATGATCTCAGGTGGAACATGGTGACATCAATCCAATTTTCCAAAAATAAGGTTTCCATGTATGGAATGTCAGTTTATGAATTCACTTCTATTGAAGAAGTTGGATACTTCGGCTAGTTCTGCATTGTCAGAGCTCTTATTCATGTGGATTTTCTGGTACAAGGCTGCGCAGTTTGTCCTGGTTGCTGTAGATCAGTGATGTGGAACCTTCGGCATGCACACTGCATCTGGCCAATCTCCATTGTGCCTGTAGCCAACAAGAGTTTCCAATCACATTTAACTTATAATCTCAAAGCAGAATAATGGACAACGTTTTTAGTGATCTGGTTAACTTTGCGTACATGGTTAAATTTGGCCATAAGGTGATTCATGCATATTGCATCGCAAACATAGTGTGTTGGGAATTTTACAGTAGGAGGGTTGAGAAAAATATGAAGTGGTAAGCTCCACCATTCCCTTAATCCTTCAGTTCTAACTATGATCTAATAGTAATTAGTGATAAGGTATTTCATTCAAAATTTTATGGAATAAAATTCCTTTTATTCATTAAAAAACATCAGTGACAAAGAAACAAGGCAGGGTTCACGTTGACATTCTTCAATTCTTAAACAACAGTGTAAGTCCAAAAAATTGAAGTATGGTTGCTTGCTGTGTGAAGCTTAACTAATAATTAAATGTATTTGTCCTCCCTTGATCTCTTGAATATAAAAAAATTCTCTCCCATAATATAATAGTGTTGCTTTTAACAATTGGTTTGCGTCCTGCATAAAGTTATGAGATTTTCAAATGGCCCTTCTGCAGTAAGAGTTTGCTCTGCATTGATGTACAGTCTCCTAAAGATCACTCTGACACTATTTCTGAGTAAGATGTAAACAGGACTCATGTCAGAACATGTTTGTTCCCATCATGACAGTGCTTATTCACATAAATCCAATTTGATTTGAGTACATGGGCAGAATTAGGGTGGCTCTGTTCTTCATCCTTACAGTTATGTTTTCATCCTTGATGTCTATCTGGAAAAACAATGTTTGTCACATAGTGAGATGAAAAGCACATTCCAGCATTAGTTGTAATATCAACTGTGAGACATATATGAAACTGATTTGTGGAAGAGAGCTGCACTCTTCTGTGTTATTATGCAGCAAGTAGTGGTAATTTCTTACCGACGTTTCGGGGCAACCTATCGGTCCCATATTCAAGGTAGAAGACCCTTGAAGATGCGACCGATCTCCCTTGAAGATGCGACCGATCTCCCCTGAAGATGGGACTGATAAGTTGGCTCAAAACATCAGTAAAAAATTATTACTGCTGGCTTTGTCATAACCCAGAAGAACACTTTTCTCATGTATGTCATGGCAGAAGCCTGAATTCATGCATAGTACACCTCTATGATACATGGACATAGACAAATTCTGAAGGAAGAAGAGTGCTTCAAAAATTTACTTTAATATTATATCATTGTGATAGTTATACAGTGTTTTTAGAAAGTTCAAATCAAGATCAAATCTGAACACTTCACATTTTAATATTATGTAGTATTTAATGTTTGAGACATTATAGCTCCCAGTATTTAATGGGTTATAGTATGCTGACAATAAGTTCAGTCTGTATGAGCATGCAAGTGCAGTTGAAAATTAAATTGGTAATTATTTCATTTAAGAATATGGTACATTTTCTAACATAGGCATGTTTCTGTCAGTTGTGTATTAGGTCACTGAAGCAGCATTAATAGATGTTACGATTTTTCCACAGCATGTTAGAAGAAAAGAGGAGATCTCTGTCTTCAGCTACTAAGAAACTTCGCAATGGTTTGTTCAAAATAGAAGACACTAAACAGGAAGTTGAAACCATGAGAGCTGAGCTTGAAGAGGCTCAAGTGAAAGGTAATAAATATTATATGCATTATGACAAGTAAGAAAGTGAGATGCCTCCACCAGTTTAAATAAGAAAATGATGTGCTGTTGACTGAATGTTGTAGTCATGTTCAGGATGTTTGTTCTTCAAATTCTGTTTGGCTGAACAATAACGCTCCCAGTATCATAGTTCTGTTCACCTTCATCAGGCAGTTAGTGATTAAGGAAGGATGTGACATCTTAGTCCTCCTCGTTGCCCTTTCCCTTTCTCTTCCCTTCCCTCCTCCATTTTTTATCATCTTGTTTCTGTTCCTTCTGCTGCCACTTCTCTTCCCCCGAAATGTTCACTGTATGTTAATCATCTAGTAGCCATACCTGTTAATCTGTCTCCAAGCTCCTCCTCCATACTCTTTTATATGTTTTTCCTTCCCTGTGTGTGTTATAGTGTGGCTGCATGATATCAAAACCCAGACCACAATCTTAAGAAATCAGGCATCACTTTGAAATTACACTGTGTACTTTTGATCGAAGTTGTTACATCAAATTACTTTTATTTTTCATTTTTTTTATAAAACCAGCATCGTGCATATACAAATATATATACATGATACCGTTCCAACCCTGCAGGTATGTGCAAGTTGGTTTTATAGAATATAAAGTATATCTCATTGCTTGACATGAATAACATTAAAATATTTTTTTGTTCTGTACATAATGTCCATGTTTTCCTTGTTTAATTGTGGCATGTGTAGTTTGTTATAACATTCCCACCCACATGTAAAATTCCATATTCTTGCACCATGTGTTCTTGGCAGCTTTATATTTCACTACTATAAAAGCAAAGGTACAGCAATCACATACCTATCAAAATTCAACAAAGGAGCTTATGTATCAGGTATAAAAGTTTTTAACCACCTGCCCCAATATATAAAAGCCTTGACTAATGATCACAAATACTTTAAATCCACATTGAAGAGGTTCT
>Ga0131853_10026611_pt1 | contig 10403 bp, 6 predicted proteins | sample TergutLab28metaG_FD_92764 | JGI IMG/M metagenome (GOLD analysis project Ga0131853, IMG submission 92764) | Labiotermes labralis P1 segment gut microbial communities from Petit-Saut dam, French Guiana - Lab288 P1 (version 2) (version 2) | ecosystem: Host-associated > Arthropoda: Insects >... | reverse complement strand
TAGCTCCTGAAGATGGACGTATTAACGTCTGAAACATGTTGAGCAATATATAATAAAGCAAGTGTCATCTAGTTGGTCAACCATTATTCAAATATCAAGATGATGCACGGTCCAATACGCGTAAATATGGGTAGTTTATTGAAAAGCAATCTTGTTAAAGTTTCTACATAACATCAAACCAAATATGGTTATTCAGTAGTAAAATATTTGGGGGGAATTACACGTCACACATGTCGGGTCTCAACGTATCGCTCTGTATTGTACATTCATTTGACTGACTTCACACGCGCCTTGTTACAAGACCACGCGGAACAGCGAATTGAGTATGATAGAAACCGCACCTTTCGCTCACCTAGAAATACAGTCTCGTAACACGCACCGACCAACACAAGACCTAATGTGGAAGTGTCATGATGAATTACATAGCTGTGAGCTTCAAATTATGTTAATTGTAGGAGTAACAACTGAAGCAGAGGCATAATAAAGCACCTGCAGGCATTAACGTACACTTTAGCCCTTTCAACAACAGAATACAAATCGTTACGTTTCATATCAATTTGTGTAGGATGCACAATTGTCTAACAGTGTTGAGGACCGAATTAAAACAACAATCCAGTCGAGAAATTTCTACGTTCGGACACGATACAACTGTAAATAAAAACAGTAAGTGACAAACAGTCCGTCTACATTACAGAAGCCTGTAATTTCTCCTTACTTCTAACATTTAAAACTTATTATTTGTATGTTATTTTTTTAGTATTATTAAATATAATTTAAGAAGTTTTTAAAACGTTTTATTCCCAAAGCTTCCCAGCAGGTTTTGTGTTTTATGTATTTTCTACATAACAACTGTAAGGTCTTCAGTTGTCAAACAATATTACATTTCCATTTTATTCTAGTAGACAGCTTGATGATGGCTATGCCCTACAGCCGAAACATGCAGCAGTTATGTGCAGTAAATAAACAGTTTCAGTAGACAACGTACTAAGCCCCTTGATTGCGCAGTTCAGTGTTAATGTAAGCGCCAGAGACATGGTTTTAAATTCTGAAACACCAAACTGAATCATAAAACAGGTAATTCACCGAATGACTTGCCTCCGTGGCTTGAGATATCCAACTGTGACTTTGGTTGCGTCTTCTTTCGTAGTAGTAAGAAACGTTAAAGGATGAAAGGAAAGTAATCTGTTAGTGAGACGAGAGTGTCAGTAGTTGTGATTTATCTAAAGTCAGGGGTTCGGACGAGCGTTGAAAATTAAATGGAAGGGATGTGAAAGGGAGCCGCTGCAGCTTAACTTCATACACAACTGAAGAAACGCACGATAAGGACCTAGCCAGTTGAATCCCACAATAAACGCTCACCCTATAACCCGCCATAAAGGACCAAAGGGGGAGGGCATGTGTTGCCTTATTTTTCCTTAACCTCGGCGCTAGACGGAGTGGGTGGTCAACGCCACGCACCGTCCGCTTTACCCACCGGAAATGACGCGGAACCAAAGTACACGAGGCTGGGTGGGTCACAGAGCGGGTATGGACGGGTGCGGAAAATCTGATTTTCCTTCTGTACAGACGCTTCACGATAGGTGTGAGGCATTTTTGGTGTCGTGTTTAAGGTATTATTGGGACACACGGTGGTGCAGTTAATTGAGGCACTGCGTCACAATCTGGAGGGTCGTGGGTTCGCCTCCTGATGAGGTCACTTTTGGGGGGGGGGGAGGTGGAAGTGGCCGGTGCGTAGGGCTGATAACCTTACCACCTTTTTGTGCCGACTGTCATGAAATATATATAATATTTGTTAACTGCAATTGGGTTGACACCCGGTGGCATTAGTACGGTAAATATTTACACAAAATCAATACACAGAACAACACAATTAATTAGGTAATAGTGTGGGCTGTGCCCCGTCTTTGCGAGTTACATAAACTCCTGGAAACCTCAGGGACTGTCCACGCCTGTAAAAGGGACTGTTTTGCCCGTACGTTTACCGTATGTAACAGATATAAACTCAGTATTCATGTAAGCATACATGCTTATTTCCGTAAGATGGTTAAACAATTAACCGAAACCTACAGCAGGAATAATAAAGACACTGCTATAAGTGTGTGTTCTGTCGGTCCGTGCCACGTGCACGGCTGAGACGACACGATAAAGATCATGCCGTGCTAACCACCAGAATTCGTAATATCACAGAAGAATGCGAGAATGGTACAATACAGGAAAAAGCAGTGTTGCTCTGACAGGAAAATTTCCTCACGCTTCGCGGAATGCTGAACTGAATGCGGTTTTTTGTAAGTCTTCAGAAAATTATCGATAAATTCATATCGATGGACCTATCTTAGGGCACGCAACTAACTTTTTGCTTGATTTCACACACCATATAGCTACAGACACATTGTAATGTAAGCCTGTATGAAAAAATTTTTAGAACATTCAAAATTTAAAAAAAAAAAAATTTAATGGAAGCGCCTCACGTGGCGGAGCACAGAGTTAAGGAAACTGAAGGCCCGGCAGTACCTGCTTGAACTGTCTGATGGCGCCATTGATGCGCAGGGAGTCCGCTGCGATTCCGGCTATGCCGTCTCCTGGTTCCCTCAGTTGTCGCAGTGACACGCTGGGTTGCGTAGGCACGCTGCCGTGCAGATGGTGTACACACTGGCCGCTACAGGACGCTGGTGCTGACGCCTCTGGTTGCGAACTCTGGCGGATGATGCGGGAACTACGAACACAACAGGTTTCCTTTACATTTTGAGAACAAGATGACCACTTATGTCACTGTGACACGCACCCCTCGTTTGGCGCCGTTGTGCTTTAACGCCCCTTGCCAATATGCACTTACTATTTACGCCCTTTCATTTTCGGTTTACCACCATTTGGTAGGCTGCACTTTATCGCGCTACCCCTTGGCCATTCCGTTATTTGTTACGGGAATAACAGTTTTGATTTACGCCTACGTTTTGAGGAACACAACTGGGGGGGGGGGGGGAGAAGAGCTTTTTTAATGTAGCATCGAGTAAGGAAATGGGAGATGATTAGGCTCATGAATATTTATGGGAATGAAAAGAAAAGTGTAAGCAGCACTGCGCTAATTCAAGGAATTATCCTCGCACTAGGATTGAGGAGTTCTGTGATATGAAGCTGTGAATTACAGTCAGTGGCTCCCGACGTCTCGAAGGACTGTCCCCATCTTAAGGTTCAAGCGGTGCAAGAACAGCAGTTGTTCCCCCTGGACCGTTCTCTTGTTGCACTGCCAGACTCTTGAAGATCCAAAGACACAGTGTAATATCCTAGAAGACCTGAATCCTCAGCAAAACCGAAGTGACAACCTCAGCTCTCCAACCCTAGAATTATTCGGCTTTATCTAAGGAAGGAGATCCAACGCCGGTCACAGACCAGAACTGCCACTGGCATATCTCTGTCATGGTTGTTTCTTGCAATCGAAATCAGAACGTCTAGTTTGCTTTAAGCACAGACATCACGTCATCACTGATTTTCATTTTTCCTTGCTTTCGATGCGCCAACCCTTCACCCTTACGTTCTATTTTTGTTTCTCTCCTTAGCTCTATATTTTATCATTTGTTTGCCTCTTTCTTTCTGTCTTTGTAATTCTAACTATATTCAGGTGTTATATCTTCAAAAATCTGTATTATATAAACACTTTAACCACACAGTGTATTTGTGTGTTACGTATGGTTCATAGAAAAAATGTTATTATTTTTTTAACTACAATTAACTGACTGGCTTTCAAAATGGAGCAGGAGGTTGTTTTTATGACCTACGCAGTGACTATCTGCTTGAAATTTGGATTTCGGTCTTCAGAGTGTCAAATTTGTCGTGTCGGTTTTTCGCCGTCTATGATGATTGCAATTCGCCTCTATACAAACCGAGCCTCTGCCCATATTATTACGTACTGAATTACTCCACGGAAAGGAGTCCTTCTTGAGAAGCTACCCGGTTCTCAGCTAGTCAAGAAATTCCCCACATTTTATGCAACCCAAAGGTTCATTACCGCAGTCACAAGCACCCGCCACTTGTCCGTATACTGAGTCACATCGATCCAGTTCACGCCTTCACAATCCACTTCCTGAAGATCCATCTTAGCATTATCCTCCCATCTATGCTTGGGTCTCACAAATGTTTCTTTCCCTCATGTTTCCCACCAGAACCCTGTACACACCCTCCTCTCCCCATACATGCTACACGCCCCGCCCATCTCATTCTTCTTGATTTGATCACTAGAACAATATTGGGTGAGGAATACAGATCAATAAGCTCCTCATTACGTAGCTTCTTCCACTCCCCTTTTACCTCGTCCGTAATAGGCACAAATATTTTCCTCAGCACCCTGTTCTCAAACACCCTCAGCCTACGTTCCTCGCCCATTGTGAGTGACCAAACTTCAAACCCGTAAAAACAAAAGGCAAAATTATAGTTCTGTGTATCTTAATCTTTAAATTTTTGGATTACAAACTGCAAGAAGAAAGATTCTGCACCGAATGATAGCAAGCATTCCCTGACTTCGATCTGCTCTTAATTTCTTCCTCAATAGAATTTTGATTTGTCAACGTTGTTCCTAAATACTTGAACTGTTCCACTATTTCCAGGGACGATATTATTATATGAATTACAAATAAATAATGAAGTATTAAAACAAAGTACGACAGTTTCACTTATAACAAGTAACAGAAATTAAATGACACGCGTGTACCGAAGTGCTGCGACAGATATTTGGTAGCACAACCAAATAATACGCTTTTACGTAATATGTCTATAACGCTGCCCGCTTGTATGTAGTCATAAACCTGGACATTACATTTGGTTTACTGTGTATGTTAACAGGTGGAGAGATTAATCTCATGTTAATGGCTCCACATGCATTATGTTACCATTAATTTCATCGTTGAACTTAGACCTTTTCGCTACATTCGCAACAAACTCTTGTGTGGCTGCAGAGATAAGAATTTACGTTATAATATTTTATGTTGCGGCCATTACTGCTTTTCTTTGCGTCAGCCTACACATAGCTCCCGGTCACCGTAGAGCACTACTCGAACGTGGGTCATTTCAAAAGTTCTGGACACTGTACGTTTGCTCTTTAAAAATGAATTTATTTTACGAAATATATTTACAGGCCTTTAATGTAATCTCCATTGTGCTTTATCAGAGCGGTCCAACCTTGGGGCAAGTCTTGTATTCCTGTCAGGACGCCTTCGTTGTTGATGCGTCTGATTACTCGGCTCACCTCATTAGACACCTCCTCAATGCTTTCCAAGCGTTTCCCACGGAGTGGTTTCTTCAATTTCGGGAAAAAGTCAAAATCTGTTGGGCTCATGTCAGGACTGTACGGCGGGTGGGGAAGCACTTGCCATCCATACTTTTCCAACATTTCCGCTACCGCACCTGAAGCATGAGGCCACGCGTTATCTTGCAAAATGAGGGCACCAGCTGCGAACATGGCGGACCTTTTTTTGGCGAATCTTTGGACGCAAAACTTCTTGCAGAAACGTTCTGTAGTATGCCGCTATTACAGTGGTCCCCGGAGGCACTCTGTTGCCATCACTTCATTGTTGTCATAAGCCACAATCATCGTGAGCTTAACTTTCCATTGCTGGCGGCGACATTTTTTTCGGGCGAGGAGAAGTTGCATGCTTCCACTGAGAGGACTGAGATTTCAGTTGTGGTTCAAAATCTCGTATCCATGTTTCATCTATGGCAACAATTCTGTTCAAATACTGCTCACCTTCTGCCTCGTAGCGCCGCAGCAGTTCTTCTGCGACCCTATTGCGAGCTGCTTTCTGTTCTTCGCTCAGCTGACGCGGAACCCACTTTGCAGCGTCTTTTCTCTTCTGCAATGTTTGAGTCACGATTCTGAGAACAGAATCGGTTAACATGTTTGTTTCATGCGCAGATTCGTCACATGATTTGCGTCGATTTTCTTCCAACAGGGTGCTGACGATAACCACGGGTGTGTCGTCTGTTACTGTTACTGGCCGCCCGCTTCTTGGGTCGTCTTGGATGCTTACCCGAACTTCACGGAGACGGGATGCCCACAGTGACACCGCGCTACGATCCATTACACTATCCCCGCAAACTTCATGCAAAGCGTTATGAATTTCGATTGGGTTTTTTCCTCGCAAAGTTTCAATTTGAATGTATGATCACTGGTCACTGCGCGAGATCTGACTCCAGTCAGTTTCTTCTTCCATTTCAAGGCTCCGTTTTGCAGAACAGGGACCACGTAGCCTGCCAATACCCATACAATGTTCTTTCCTAAGTTTGACTCACAAATGTCGCGAAAATCAGATAGATTGCATCATCAAACTGGCCGCGCAAGCGCAGTGTGCAGAGCTTTTGAAATGACCTACGTAAATATTTAGGCACTGATATCACTTAGCAGCTCAACACTCGAACAATGGCACCAAAAGAAGCAACTTAGCAATTGCAGGTGTGACGATGAACCCGCTTTTTTTACAGGCCTTTTCGTTTAAACATAGTCAGTAGATTTGCGTAGTAAATACGTATGTTGTGAATGAACGGAAAATGAGTTTAGGCTGCGTGAAACATACTTCTTAGGCGTAACCTTATTCACAGTGTGTCGATAAACTACGAAACAAACCGAAATAAGTTCTTATCCGGAACAGGTACCTGTAATAAAAAAATAACTTCTGCGCCATCAGACAGAGCATACATACACTAGGCAAGGGTAAAGGTAAAGGTAAAGTTCACCCTAGAACAGGCCACGAAGTCGCAGAGGGGGAGTAGAGGTATAGCTGTAATCTTTCTTTAACCTCGGCGCTAGATGGGTGTGGGTTTTCAACGCCACACCCCGACCGCTCTACTCCCAGGAAAGACTCGGTACCCATTGTATAGGAGGCTGGGTGGGCCCCAGGATGCCGATATTTTCGTCTCTTTGTATCATGGGCCATGCACCTAATACGTCCTCGAGAAATCAAAGGCCATCACAGCACTCAATAGGCGTGTTTCGGTATTCACGTGCCATCCTTTACTTTAGAAACGTCCTCTGAAATTACAGGATGTCCCTGTGGATGAACTGCTACGGTCCGCACTTGAAGAGTAATCAATCGAATGCTGCCCATATTTATTTGAGTATTCTGATGGGCTTTCATTACTCAAATATAGACGCCTTATTGCAGGCACATTAAACTTAATATGGCACAGCTTCGTATGTATTTGCAGTTGTAAGTTACCTATATTAAACACGTCCACACAGAAAACTGTTTCAACAAATTTAGAGATATTAATCATATATTGATATTGATTCGAATTAGGCCTGACTACTAATATGGTCCTAACTTCCTTTTGATTGTTTGATAATTCGATAAAGTTTATTTTTTCCCCGCATAAAACTCAGTTTATAATAAACGAGGCCATCTGACCGCTATAATTCTTTCTTTATACAGTACAAGGGCACCTGACTATAATTGAACCAAATCAAATTCGCCTGACCACTTCAAATGACCTGCTTGGTTTCTCTTAAATCATATTTCACTGACACCTGTTCAAGAGTCTGGGAGATTAAAGATACAGAACGACAGGCAATATTTCGTACATAGACGTTCATGTACTGTATTATGTGTGCAGAATGCAAACAAATTACTAATATTTTCACCCTATGAATTAAGTCCTCGTTAAGTCAAGTAACGATGTAATAGAGTAAGCCTGATCGAGACCACAGCCTTCCACTGCGGTGTAAAGCCTTCTGGGGCTTCCCGCGGAGTACATTGGTATTTGGCTACCGACGTTTCGTGACTCTCGAAAACGGGACCAATAGGTTATCCCGAAACGTACTTAACCAACTACCAATAACATCGCGCAACATCCCAGAAGAATGAAAGCGTCAGTGAAGTCTGTTTTCATTACCCGGTCAATGGAGATAGAATATTCATATCTGAGAAGAAAGGCAGTTCCCTGAAGTTTAGCCAATATCCACTTCGAAGAATAACAGACTTTTCTGGTGGATGAAATTAATATCTGTGCCGTGCACACAGTGAAGTCATAAAGGGAGGGTGGAGCTGTAGTTCCACTCTTTCTTAACCGCAGCATTACTTTGAATTTAGTGGTCATCTTCACGCCTGGTCTGGTGGGTGGTACCGAGTTGCGGTGGAACACAGTGACTCCTGTCCTGCAGATGGTGGCAATATCTCTCTCCATAACGCCGAAAACAAGTTAGGAGTGGACGAAGTGTCCTAACCCAGCAGATCATACTATGCATTTTCAAGTCACCCAAGAGATGGTTAGGTCTCTCTTGGAAATTGCCCTGGGAAATGCACCCTGCCACCCACCAACCCCTACGCACACCCATTCAGCCACATACTTCCAAAACACACACAGAAGCTGAAGGCATCGCATTTTCCCTACTGAAATGCGCACTAAATAAATAACCAATTAACCAAGTAACTAAATGCAAGCAGCAACAGGTCTTCTTCAGAAGCTAACAGTTTCTAAGTTATACAAGAATTTTCCCCCATCTTATCAAAACCACGTCTTCACTACTGTTTTCACAACAGCAGCCACTTTTCCCGATCCTGAGCCACATTAATTCAATTCACGTCATCCAGCCCTACTTCTTTATGATCCGCCTTACTAGTACATGCCCATTTTACTCCAAGGTGTTCCATGTGGTCTCCTTCTACAGGTTTTCCCACCAAAGCTTGTGTGATTCTTCTTTTCTCCCACAAGTTTCACACGTCCCGCCAATTTTATTCTTCCCGATTTGTTCGCCCTAATAATACCAGGCGAGGAGAACAAATCTTGAAGATCCTCAGTATCCAATCTCCTCCACTCTCCTGTCATTTCCTCCCTCTAAGGTCCAAATATCTTCCCTAGCACCCTAATCTCGAACATCCTCAGCCTATGTTCTTCCCTTAACGTTAGAGATCAAGTTTCACACCCATATAAAACAGCAGGTAATATCGCAGTCCTGTATATTTTAATATAATTAGTGGACCATCCTTGAAACAGGCACAATGTCATAATTCAAACAAACTCACATACAGACCTGTCGGTCAGTTGCCTTGCCTTAAAACCCTCACATGCCACTTAAGCTATTACAACTGCCACATTATATTCTACAGGCAACAAGCATCTATTCCGGTCTCGCTTCCCCAGTCTCTCGAGCTGTCCCAACTTGTACTTCTTTAAAGCCTAGGAATTCCACACTTCCAAATCGGAAAGACCCGTCTGTGGTTCCCAAAGAAAGGACTGAGGTTACCGTGTCAGAACTGAGAAGTGCTGTTTTAACGACCCTATCTATGGGTAAGATTATGTGCACAGCATCGATAGCAGATAAATATATGTGCATGGAGCACTGGTGGAATGATATTGACATGCGATAGCCGAAGTTCTGGGAGAGCAACCTGCCCCAATGTCATTTGGTCCACCACAGATACATGATGGACTGACCTAGGGTCTAAACCTATCTCCGCGGTGAACGGCTGGCAAATTTCGTGTTTTCCATTACTACCTGCAGAAAATTTTGGTACAGTCCTTTCAAATAACTCTGGTTCCTCTCATTTCTATCTGTTTAACCCTACAATTACAACTGCCCCTTTCAATTGTTGAAATATTAAATTAACTAAGAAACAAAGAGGAAAATGTACATGACTAGCAGTTCATGTGTATCAAAACAACTAAATAACATATTGAAGAAAAATATTAGTCCTGTTTGTAACCAGTGAAATTGTTGTTCTTGTGATGTGTAGGAAACCCGGCAACATCTATCAGAAGACTAGATCTTCAAAACACAATGGCTTATAGAGCTGTCATTTCATTTGTTACAAAGTTTCCTTTCTAACGGCTGTGATAAAAGTATTCAGAATTTTCCTTTTAATAAGGATTATAAATCGCACTCGGCTTGAACCGTAATAACACGTAATTCAGCTGTCTGTGTAGAATACAAGTGAGTTTAAAATTTGTTTGCTTGCCGATTAATTCTTATGTCATGAAGACCTAGTTTATTCTGCAGCAAATATGAAGTTAGGACGGAAGGGCAAAAGAAAAAGCTAAAAGATAGAACAACAAGGGGATACATTGCACTCTGTTTTTGATTAAGCTTTCAAACCCACAGATTTCTACCTGGTTTAACACTAAAATTTCCACGCTTTGCTCACACAGTGTATTTATGTGTTCTGTATGGATCTCAGAACAAACAGCGATTATTTCCCCATGCAGCATTAAAAGATTGGTTTTTATAACCAAGATGGAGTGTGTTTACTGCGCGATATGTACTTAATTTTTAATTATAATTCAGGTTAATATTACTGTTTCTTACTTACTTACTCCATGGTGCAGAGTCCTTCTTGAGAAGCTAACTGGTTTGCAGTTAGTCAAGAAATTCCCCGCATTTCATGGAACCCGAAGGTTCATTACCGTACTCACAAGCGTCCGCC
>Ga0131853_10026610_pt1 | contig 10404 bp, 7 predicted proteins | sample TergutLab28metaG_FD_92764 | JGI IMG/M metagenome (GOLD analysis project Ga0131853, IMG submission 92764) | Labiotermes labralis P1 segment gut microbial communities from Petit-Saut dam, French Guiana - Lab288 P1 (version 2) (version 2) | ecosystem: Host-associated > Arthropoda: Insects >... | reverse complement strand
TGAATCTCGGAATAGAAGGTAACGATTACTGACAATAAACGGAACAAAATAATAAACCAGCATAATACATGATACATTTAAAGTATGAATGTAAAGTTAACTTCGTGAAATTACCTTTAATTTAAATTTATCGGTGCTTAAAGCTGATTTTCGAAAATGCCATCGCCGGCCGCAACACAGGCTGCCGCTCGGTTGTGAACCGCGCGGGTAGCACTTAGCACCCCGCCTTTCCCCGCACGCCCTTGTACCACACCAAGTGTCTGTAGCTGGCTAAAAATAGCGACCCGCCAGCTGATAGACGCGGTTCACACGAGGACGTGTACGGGAATATATATATATATATATATGCAAAAAAATCTTCCTTGAAAAGCAAAGCAGTGTCCCTGACTATGAAGAAATCCCCTTTTTATGAAATCCGGTAGTTTAATGTCACATTCACGAGAACTCGTCACGTGTCCTTGTCCTGAGCCGCATGAATCAAGATGTGGAATAGGATCGGGACAATCCTGTCTCCTCTTCTTGCCTTTTGTATCTCTGATTGACCAAACTTTCTCAAACAATCCTATATATCCGATGAATTTCTTTCCTACGTATCACTTCAGCATAGGCCTACACTTAAAACTGCTCAGTCACCCTGAAAATGGGGAAACTTTTTCCTTCGAAGCGTCGGAACACTTAACTGCTGCACGAGGCGGAAACCCAAAAGAAGACCGTCATTTGATCAATAAATGACGCAAAAACCTGAAAACGTTCAGGTTTACATTTTTGTCACAGGAAATTGAATTAGTTTAAATTGAATGAATGGTAATTTTACAAAGATTTGAATTTTATGTTATTTGTACCGCGCCTGTTCTTGTAATTAATATATCAACCAACAAATTCACTTAATAAAATACAATTTATGACAAATATTCTTCTCCTAAATGTTTCGGCACTGTTGTGACATCCTCAAGGAATCTTTCAGATCAAAGGAATACAAACCCAGTTCACTATTCTAGGTGTGCTTCACCCTCATTGCAATGATTAAAATTCGAAAATAAATAAAACTGATAAGCATAAAATCACAATGTTGTGTTATTAAACCATGTGATATCTGTTCCAGCTGCAAGTTCGTAGCTATTTTTATCCTGTATGGGGTGTGTATACAGACATCTGTCTCGATCTTTGCGATCCGAAGAGATCTGGACCAGGCGAACCTTCATCTGGACGAGAAATGGGTATAGTAAAATAGGGCACTATCGAAAAAGCACTTTTGCGGAAATTTAACGTCGCCGGCAAGAGCGACTCTCAATTTCTAAGGTTGGACATCCCTTTGTGTAATCAAAAAATGAATGGTTATGAAAGGAATAGTCAACACAACTACGTAAAAACGTAGTGTTTGATAAAGCGACATGTTTCGACCATTTTTAATCGGTTATCATTGGTCTAAATATATTACATAATATTTAAACTATTTTTATATGTTTAGCCTGATAAAAATATTTAAAATAGTAGAAATAGTTTGAAAACAGTTTAAAAAAGGGGACATTGACAATACCAGACGGTTCAAGACGGCTTAGCACCGCCCCAATAAAGGAATATCTTTTAGCACCGGGAACGAACACCAGTACCAGACATATTGATTGTGGAATTAACAGACTGTACAATCTATACAGCCAACCTTCAACGCCATCTTTGAACAAACCACAAATCCCCCCCCCCCTCCTTTTTAAATATTTTCAAAATATTTTTGCTACTTTAACTATTGCATTTTATACATACTTGTTATGTAAACATGGATATCGTTTTGTAAAAATTTAGACCTCGATTTCTAACAAGTAAGGCACTTTATGTATTTCTCTTTTATGCCTAATATTGCATATCTTTAACCTGATGGTGACCGATTTAAAAGGTCTAAACATGTCGCTTTATTAATCACTTAAAAACTCATTTGTGTCGACTATTGCTGGCATAACCACTAGCGAAACTTACTTAGATTTTCTTACAAATTGCGTGATTTAGACCAAATTTGTATTTTCTTTCGCCTAACTAGGAATTTTCATATGCAACATACTAAACTCCGTACCACCCTTATATGGGCACTTTTGCCTCCCTTGATTTCTATGGCATTTATTAGGCTTTTACGCACAATCACGAAAAACGCGTATTAGATTTGTCAATACCGTGCGTCCGTCCGTCTGCATGTATCAGCGCGGCTCCCACTGGCCGAATCTCCCTTAAATTTGATATCAAGGATTTTTACAAAAATCTGTCAAGAAAATCTAAATTTGGTAAAAATCGGGCAGTTTACGCGAAGACCTAAGAACGTTTGTTGTCGTCGTCGACATGCAATGGCCATAAAAGCGCTCTATTTAAAGTGACACGGTATAGGGCTGTTAAGATAGCCGAGGACGGATAAAAATTACTCGAAAGCGCTACTTGTTACGTTCTATGTACATTGCCTACCTTGTTTCACTCATGTCTTAGTTATAAGCACGTTACTTGTAGCCTATCGTGGACGATAAGATTACCTAGACAATTCATACTGGAGCTATGGACATCTCATGAAGCCAAGAGACACGTACGAAGACACACACACATGCGCATAATACAATTGCAGGTCTCGATTTGATGCCTCTTCTTAAACTCAATGCACCTACAAATCTAACGTGGGGACGCTTGTAGTTTTCATACCGAAATGTTCGTTTTGCAGTCTAGGATGCGGCACAGACCAGTGGTGCCATAAGGCAAAAGAGCACAATAAAAATTATTTGAAAATTAAAATTACGCATCGTACCACCGGTGGAGAGTTCGAAATAGTAGTTACCCGTATTACGGACTATTCCCCCGACAAATGTGCTCGTAGTTAACGTTGCAAATGCAGATGGGGGTAATGTCGGACGCGTTGCCCCCATACCGCATACGTGACGTGCACAATGTTGCTTTCGTGTCCTGTATCAGAGAGTTTCACATCCACCGCATGTCAACCATGGTCACGGATTACCTCCGTGGACGGCACATCACAAGTTTGGTAGGTTCTGTTGTGAGACAACATCGGGTACCACAGTTGCATAGCAACCGCGGATTTGAAACGGGCATAAGCATGGCCGACCTGCGCACTGTATGAAGTGATCATAGATGTGTTTCAGTGATAGGTTGCAATAAAAATGACTCTTTTATCGCTGTTGGAAGAAAGCAGGGCCGATCCTGCGTTAGTGACAATAGAAGCAACTGTGGCTACTGGGTTCGAACCGGTAGCCGAGGAAGAATGCAGAGAAAAAATTAGTGAAACAGTAAATACAACGCTAGCACGCGGAAGAGTATGTTTCAATGTCCCTATACACAAGATGAATATTGTAAGTTACACATTTATTATGTCGCGAGCATACTTAAATGTTATAATTCTTTGTTGTATTCATGAATTAAGTTAGCAATTTTTTTTTGTCGTAGTGACATGTGGGAACACCTCAACAGTATCCCACAGACAGTTTTTGTGCTCTTAAAACATCCGGACTGTCAAATACTGCGGAAAGTAGTCATGTAGCAGCTTGAATTTGATTGCGGTCTGTGAGCATGAATTTAACACTTATGCGGACGCGTATACAACAGCTGGCACAGCACATAGTAAGAAATAAGGGAAAAGTGCAGCAAGTTTATTGAGATTACACCCAAAAAATGTGGCTTGACCGGTGGGGTGAGGAGCAAGCTTCGTTCTGCACTTTGTCCAGAAGTATGTTTATATGAAGTTTTGGGTGCAAAATTAAAAGTATAGTATGTCAGTTGAATACAGCACAGGCATGGGGCAAAGAAATTTCCTCTTAAAATGTTTTCTAGAAGAACATAACTGGTAGTAAACATACAGAATAATTTGAAAACTATGAATTGTTGCATTAAAAATATAGAAAACTTATTAGCCTTCTCTCAGAACACAAGCAGTTATTTTAAGTTCATGCTTGAGTGTTATTATTTGCTCATTTTCATCCAGGTTTATTTATTCATGGTGCTAAGGAAGAGTTTGTTGTATTCATTTGGACTAGTGTCCATATCTAAGCAATTCAATCTATTGAATTTCACACAACATCAAGCTTTTATTTAGTTTTGATACTGTTTTTAATTATGAATGCTGTTTCATCATGGGTTCCTAGAGAATTCAATTTTATTTGGTGAAAGGATGTCAGAATGCTGTAAATAATGGGAGAATGAATGATATGACCATTCACTGCTCTTAAAGAACTAACTAGTGGCAATTTTTATGTTGAATTTCTTGACATACAAGTAGTAACTTCTCATTTAAACAGTCTAAACCATTGTTTGACAGAACTTTCAATTAGGATCCCACTTTTTGTTTTACTGTTGTTCTTTTTTAATGTCATGATTGCCCTCAGAGTAAAAAATTTTTATTTAGCATGTGCGTGTTGGATATTATTCCCAGTCTTGATACTGCTACAGGATGTTCATTCATACATGGGTGGTGGGTGTAATGCATAATACCACATTGGATATTTTTGCTGTTCTAATGAGCACAGATCACATTTATTATTGCATGGCTGTTGAAGTGTACTTTCTCTGTTTAGGTTGAAGGATTGAGGTCTGTTGATAACCTGTATGTTGTGATGAAAATGGTTCCCAATCTTCATTTATCTGGCACAAGCATTGTAAGTTATAACATGTTAAGAGTTATGGTGTGATATAGACAGTAATGGTGGGGAGAGAAATTCTTAGCTGTGCGCAACAGGAAAAGGGAAGCAGTGCACAAGTGTATAGACAGTCATATTTAAATTAAAGTAAAGTTACGCACATGTTCAAAGTACCATGTCAAGAAGGAACATGAGGGAGAGGAGGTATCGTTTTGTGTGTTTGTATCACACACTGTCTACTTAATCTGTGCGAGAAGAATCCCTGATACCCATTGATTACAAGACAATGTGGACCCTAGAGGCCGTCTGAATGTTGTGTAGAAGTTCATTGTGATTTGTTAGTATGTTTAGTCCCTGTTGGTATGCATTGAGTTTGCACTTGTTGATTTTACAACTTCAGGAGATACCACTAATGAAAATGATGACACAACCATAGGTGAGAAACTTATAACAATTGATCATGAAACTTCCAGGGGACATGACCATCAAGAAGACTGGTACATCAATTGTGTATATATTGATACTTAAAAGGTTGAAGGATCCTGATATCAACACAAGCAGCTTTGTGTTACTAATTTTCTAGTGATCCCCTTTATATATAATTATGTTTTATGTATGCTAAGTCTTAAATCTATTATTTGAAATTTATTTTTTCTTAATGAATGACAGATTGTCATTGTATTGGTAATGTTGTAACTAAAAGGCACACTGGATGAAGAATTGGCCATAAAGTGCATAGTGTTGTATCATTGCATGTTAGAAGAAAGGCTACAGTTGACTGGAATGTATCGATAACACTGGACAACAAATTTTTACTGACGTTATGCTTCTGAGGTAATAGTAGCCATTTCTTATTAATTTCGAGGCGCTGAGCATGAATATGACAATGAAAACTCAAAATTGGCTACAGTTTTCTAAGAAATTCGCAAATGTTTATTATATGTTTAAGAAATATGTACATCAGACATTTAATGATAAAAATCTGGTTCTACTTGTGACTTCGCTGTGCCTGTCGCTTGTGTCCGTAATGAAGTTTGTGTTAAGTAAACATATCTACTAAAAATGAAATGCGTAGAAAGGTTTCAAAATATTGTGTCATATTGCATCAGCCCATCATGCACACCACACCCATTGACTCCTGCGTCATAAATACCGCAAAGTGATCCCAGCAGTGTAAATTCAGTATTAGTGATGCCTTGTAACTGTGTTGATAGTGCAGATAACTTTTGTTACTTTTGCGGTGAAGTGACGTTTGCAAGGCAAAGAAAGGCCACACTGCGGTAGTGAAAAAGGCATATCATTTGTATTTAGGATGCAAGATCGGCGACCAAGACAAATCCTGGGCTCTGCACATATTCTGTCATAAATGTGTAACAAATCTTTTGCAGTGGCTGAATGGCAAAAGACTTGTGATACCATCTGCTGTTCCTATGGTTTGGAGGGAGCCAAGTAATCACGCAACTGACTGCTACTTCTGTATGGTGCCACCTGTTTCTGGAGGCATCACAAAGAAAAAGAAGTGGACAGTAGTGTATCTGAATATACCATCTGCTCTCTTTCCAGTTCTGCATGGCGAAGGAATTTCCATTCCCGAACCTCCAAAAGAATTTACTATTGATTCAGACAATGAGGACGAAGGCGAGTCGACCTTGAGTTCTCCTGAGCCGCCGGCGTCTACAGAACCACACGTCTCCCACAGTAGGTCTTCAGCGCCACAGCCACACATTCTCACACAGGACAAACTGAACGATATTGTTTGCGATCTGGAGCTGTCCAAGAGCAAAGCAGAGTTACTGGGATCAAGACTTAAACGATGGAATCTTTTCTAGAAAAATGTCCGAATTTCTTCGTTTTGCAGTCGTCATCAGCAGTTGGTGCCTTACTTCAGAAAGGAAGAGGACCTTGTGTTCTGCTATGATGTAGGTGGTCTGATAAATGCCCTCAGAATCAAACATGGCCTGCAAGAATGGTGACTATTTATAGACTCTTCGAAACTGAGTCCGAAGGGGGTGTTGCTGCATAATGGAAACAACATCCATCCATTCTATTTGGACACGCTGTCCACATGAAAGAAACCTACAAAAACCTAAAGCAGCTGCTGAATAAGCTTGAATACAGTAAGTATGGCTGGCATATTTGTGGTGACCTCTCTGTTCATGGGTCTCCAACTGGGATATACGAAGTATTGCTGTTTTTTATGTAAATGGGACAGCCGAACAAAGACTTTGCATTACCTGAAGAGAGACTAGCCTCAGAGGAAATCTCTGAAGGACGGATAGAAGAATGTGCAACACCCAGCACTGGCAGAATGGCACAAAATCCTGCTACTGCACCTACCCATCAAACTCGGTCTGATGACAAACTTTGTAAGAGCCATGGACCGGACTGGATCGGCGTTCAAGTATCTGGCTGAAAAATTCTCTCGACTCAGTGAAGTGAAAATTAAAGAGGGTTTTTTGTGGGTCCTCAGATCTGCAAGCTCTTCAGAGACAATATGTTCAACAACCTACTTCAGGGTGACGAGAAAAAAGCTTGGGATGCGTTTCGTCTGGTGTCAGCTAACTTCCTCGGGAATATCAGGGCAGAAAACTATAAGGAATTGATTTAGGACATGTTGTCATTGTATCAAAATTGATTGCAATGTGTCCTTAAAGATACACATGCTTCATTCCCACTTGGATTTCTTCCCTGACAACTGTGGCATGGTTAGTGATGAGCACGGTGAACATTTCCATCAGGAAATTGCAACGATGGAGAAACGATATCAGGGAAAGTGGTCCACTTCCATGTTGGCTGACTACAGTTGGACACTTGCCAGAAATGCTCCTGAGCGGCTACACAAGCGACAGGCAAAGTGAAGTCGCAAGTAGAAGCAGACTTTTGTCGTTACATGTCTGATGTACATATATCTTAAATACATAACAAACATTTGTGGATTTCTTAGAAACCATAGCCAATTTTGAATTTTCACTGTCATATTCGTGCTCAGCACCTCGAAATTAATGAGAAATGGCTACTATTACCTTAGAAGCATAACGTCAGTAAAAACTTGTTGTCTGGTGTAGTTGATTTGACTTTGTTAAAACATGATGCACAAATATGTACAGCGTTTTACTGTTTTGGTTTTCTGCATGTAGAATACAGCAGGTCTCATTTTATGCCAGGGTTACCATCCCAAAAAACAGTGCGCAAATTGAAGTCACACACATCGAACACTAGATTCCCATTTAGAACAGTATATTTTCTGGGGGTTAGGGGATTGACAGCCACATCCTATATAGCGTATGACTATACCACTATTGGACACACAGACCTATAGAGTATATATGTACTGTATGTACATTACATACACATTTCCATTTAGTATACAAACATTTCTATACAAGATTTATCTATTCTAATGCAATAAAAATGTAAGAGGCTCACAGCCATAGCTTTTGGTATGGTTCATTCTGATAGGACTGTGGTAGTCTTGCTACACAAAGAAACACTTTAGTTCCTGACTTAGCAGTTTCTTGCCATCAGCATTATTACGAATTGTACATGCTGTACTGTGAGTGAGTGAGTGAAACATTACAGCATATATCAACAATTCATTTGCCTTTTTCAAGTTGGCTTCGTATGTCTAATTTCTCTTCGATACCAGTTCTTTCACCAATTTTTCACTTGGTTTGCACTAGGTGATGTAAATTTACATTTATCACTCATGTTGGTAAAAAAACCAATGCCATAGAATAGGAAACCACTTGGTACATGTGATTATATCACCAATGTAATCATTTCATACACGTGGCTGATGGTGTGAGAGCAACGTCCCCATCTGCTAGCTTGCCACAGGAAATAAGTGCATCCATGGATCATTTATTCCAAATTCCTATAAATGGAAAATTATCATGCAAATCTGAAAAGTTCTGTAAATTTCCACATCACATTGAAGTGAAATTACACAAAAAGAATAAGGTAAAATGAGACCTACCTGTATTATAAGGGCGTGATGGTTAATATGAGCTGAGAAAGAACTGTCTTTATTGTTAAAGAGTTAAAATGTGGAGTAATTCTTTTGCCCCCAGTCCTTATGTGTTCATAATTTTCCTCACAGCTTTCATTCATTGTTACATATTCTTCCTGCATCATATCCTAGAAGACAGTATTCTTTATAATCCTAGGAGAGGTGTACATTTTTCAATAACCAATGGCACAAATGTACCACATTTTACATTTCAGGATCATGACATGAATATTTTAAAAGGAGAAATTGAACATGATGATATAAAAAAAGCTGTAGCTTTGTGGTGTGAGAGAAACAAATTCCAAGGCATCTTATACCCAACTGAACATGGGTATAAAGCAGCTAAAGATGATGAAGTTAAAATTAAAAAGTTGGCTAAAACATTAGCTGAAGCTCGAATTAGAGACAAGAAATGTCAGCCTGTTGGCATTTGTAATGAAAATCCTGAAAAGGACTGCAACTCATTAGAAGGTTACAGTAAAGATGAAAGGGCTAGGTTAAATGCTGCTGAATTTGAAGTATACCATGAAATTGATTCAAGAAAGCCAGAAGACAAAGTATTGAAATTCCGTGTCACTTGTGTTCGCAATGGGACACACTGCTTTGGATCTCAAGATGCAGCATACCATGTAGGGGGAAGACTTCAAGATATGTTTCACTGGATTGTTGATCTTAACTTTTATGACCTTGAAATTATGCTGAACATACGAGAAGGTAATGTACTGTAAACATGTATTGAGACTTGCCTTCACCTCAGTTGTGGGTGCTCCGCATACCAAATGGAGTATCAGATGCAGACTCCACTAATCACAGTTACCGGAGAATGGCATGCTTATTTCCTGTTACAGTGTAATATGGTTTCTCATGATCATTATTGGTCAGTGGATGGATCCTAAAGGATTATGTGTGTTTGGGAATCATGGATGACCTGATAGTAATTTGTGGTGTTATTTAATATTTATGTAAATTTGTGGAACACTGAATAGAAATCAGATTTCCGTAGCAGAGTTTGTAGTCTTGAGTTAAAGTTATTGATGATTCAGAACTGAACTCTTTCTTACATAGTCTGTTTCAGACTTTTTCTACCTGCAATTCTGAGTATACTTCACAAACTGTGGACTGCTAACTGCCATATGCTTGAAGCCAGCTCCAACTAAGTACTAATTTCAGAGCTTTGGTTTCTTGGCCACTGGTTTAGAGAGCTCATGTTCAGTCACAAATTATCAGTTAATAACTTTTAATCAAGATTTCCTGTTGTGAATAACAGTGTGGTATAGACATCCCTTCTTGCCAAGATTATGATCTTATAAAGATGCAGTACAGAAATAATTTGATACACACTTTGTCCCACATGCCACTGCTTGTCGTTTTGTGTTTCTGTTCTGGTTTGTGTTGCCATGTCATTAGGTAAATGATTCTGGTGGGTCAGAACCAGCACTGCAGCTGAGGGTTGAGAGGGAATTGTGCAATATGAAGAATGATTGAAATAATTATACTGTGATTCTAGCTGATTACTGTGTTATTGTATCTCATGCAGTTTGTGGTAAGGTTCTTCTGATTCCTACTGTCTCATTTTTGGAAGGAACTTTTTCCATAAAAATGTCCTATTACCAAAGCTATGAATAGTAATATTTATTAAGACCAACTAATTGCACTTACTTGTAAAACCATTAAAATCACATTATCTGATTAAAAATGGATTTAAAATTTCTCCTACATGTTTCAATCCCTCTATGGGATCATCCTCAGGGATCGTAAATTAGTGTAGGTATGAAGTTA
>Ga0131853_10026604_pt1 | contig 10405 bp, 7 predicted proteins | sample TergutLab28metaG_FD_92764 | JGI IMG/M metagenome (GOLD analysis project Ga0131853, IMG submission 92764) | Labiotermes labralis P1 segment gut microbial communities from Petit-Saut dam, French Guiana - Lab288 P1 (version 2) (version 2) | ecosystem: Host-associated > Arthropoda: Insects >... | reverse complement strand
TGGGTGGATAATATTAGGATGGATCTCCAGGAGGTGGGATGTGGGTATATGGACTGGATTGGGCTGACCCAGGATAGAGACAGGTGGCGGACGCTTGTGAGTGCCGTAATGAACCTTCGGGTTCCGTGAAATGTGGGGAATTTCTTGACTAGCTGCAAACCTGTTAGCTTCTCAAGAAGGACTCTGCACCATGGAGTAAGTAAGTACGTCATGACCCTAGTCCGTACGTAGTACTGACCTGGAACAAGGTTCCTGCAGACTCGATCCGCAACTTTCCCTTTACCCATGCTGTAATAGCGTACGATCTTCATTAGTTTTATTTACGCATAACTACGTGTAGTTTGTTACGTAAGTTCGTCATAATGACGTTAAGGCATGTTACGACCATGAAGTCAGCGTCCATTCATTCCAAACCTTGTTGGATCAAACAGGTTGGTGTAGCAGCGTCGCTCTAAACTTTATATTCAGATATTGCCTGTTTCGAATCCTGACTGTAGCACCGGATATCCGTACTGAGATTTTTCGTTCCCACCGCCCAGGTCGCGGAATAGTGCCTGCATTAGACCGCGACCACCGTCTCCTAAATCATTTCCAGTACGTCGTTCACCAATCATCCTATCAGTGCAAGCTATATAGTGTTCGATACTGCCAGCAATATGAAATGAAATGATAAACCAACATGGAAGTAGGTGTACATGGCCGGTAACGTTACCCTCCGTGTTAGTCTGCGCCAGAGGAGTGAGTGAATTACGAAGCGTTGTCTTCACGTACCCGATCTTTTGTGGATGGCAGGACTGGCCTTCCCTCGCGATACCACAATACGTGTAGCTGATAGCTGTCCGAACCGTTCGCACGGATGGGATTTATTCCCTCGCTGCAAGATAGTAGTGCGCAGTAGAATGCATGGAGTGTGAAACAGTGAATAATGTCGGTGTGATTGGTTTGCTTTTAGACCAGCTATATTCAGTCGCAGCTGCAACAGAAGTGAGACTGCACGGATTAATATAGGCCTGTTTTACTGGTTTTTGTATCTTTTTTGTGTGTAAAAATTCTCCGATTCCAGGACAGTAAACTGTTAATGGTTGCGTTTTAGTATCTCTGATTAAAATGACCCTTTGAACGCTTGCGTACGATAGCGTTTCTGTGTTTGATTGATTAATTGATTGATTAGCATTTGGATTCGAGCCCTGACTGTCCCGATGAACCTAGGCCTTATAAACAGGTCCTTTGTGCCCCATAATCTGATATCATCTCAGGGGAGCCCCGTTACTTGCTAAAGTTCCAGACGGCCCCCAAATTTAACTTTTAATGTCCTCTGGGTCCAAGAAAAAGGAACCCAGATATGCATATTCTTTTTCTCTTAAAAGTCCCAGTAAACGAACCCCCTCCAGGTTCTCCAACAGGGCCCCTATTGAGAGTGCTGCCCGTTTACAAGGCCTTTCTTACATTCTCAAATTCCTCATAAAAATTTCCCTCAAAGAAATTTTTCCTTTCTCCCAAAGGCCCTAGGAAAGGAGCGTCCCTCCGTGGTCCCCAAAAGCGGGGCCCCTATGGAAATATGCCCATTTCCAGAGCCTTACTTAGCATATCCTTCGGGGTCTCCAGTAGAGGAGCCCTTCCTCCAGATTCCCTTCATAGAGCTCCCTCGGAGAGAGATGCCCCATTCCTAGAACCCTCGTTCATCCATCTCCCAAGGTACCTGGTAAATGAGCCCCCTGCCATTTTCCCCAGCGGGCCCCTATGGAAAGAGATACTCGTCTCTAGAGCTTTTTCTACGTATCCTCCAGGGTCCCCAGTAAAGGAGTCCCTCCTCCAGGTTCCCCAACGGGGCCCCTAAGGAAAGAGATGCCCGGCACCAGAGCCTTCCTCTACATAACCTTCAAGGTCCCAAGTAAAGGCCCCCCCTCCAGGTTCCCCTCACAGTGCGCCCATATAGAGAGATGTCCCGTTTCCGGAGCCCTCTTTCACTATCTCCCAAAATTCCCAGTAAACGGACCCCCCCCCCCTCAGGTTCCCCAACGGGGCCCGTACGGAAAGACACGCATTTCCAGAACTTTCTTCTATCCGTCCCCCAATAATTCCCTCAAAATCCCCGGTAAATGAGCCCCCCCTCCAAGTCCCCCATCAGGGTCCCTATAGAGGGATACTTCATCTACAGAGCCAGTGGTTTATTCATTCATTTATATCCGTCAGAGTCCCCAGTTAAGGATCCCTCCCACCAAAACGGGGAAAACATACGGTCACCGTCCACGGAGCCCCACGCGGACAGAAGGCCTACATACAGTGGGGTGCGGCCTGGTTCTACAAGGGGACCGTTTACGATATTACCATCACTACCGCAGTGCCATGCAGCCTTCAGCACGATACCTTCCACCTTGGCTTGGGTAGACCAAAGCCCCGTTAGCCTCATCAGGGTATCGCCACTACACCTGTTACCGTCTCCCACGTGACCCAGGGTAGAGTACGAATCCACGTAACCCTGAGGTACGGACGAGGGGTTGGAATTATGGGAGACGATCTTTCTGTGTAGTTGAAGGCCTAAATGATGAAATTTTTCGCTTTTTATTCTTTTGTTTTATGACTTGTATCGGGTGTAGTTATTACTGCTCTGCGTGTCTTCATTGCGGTTCCTGTAGCATCTGACATTTCTTTCTCAGTCTTGTAATTTTCGACGCACTAAACACTATAAATAGAACGTATAATAGTGGCGGATGGCGGTGTATTCCTAATGTTGTGGTACATATAAGTAGATGATGATGGTGATGGTGATAATGATGACAACATGCTTACAACAATTATAGCAACATGAATTAGTTATTCGGATGCTTCTGGTGTGTAATTTCTTATAAGGAAGTGAAAGAGTAAATTACTGAATAACATCTGTACAGCTGCCGCGTCTGTGAATATTATAGCGATACTGCATTACTATAGGTATTTAACGGAGCAAAGTGAATGTGTTCTTTGAATATCTGCCTGGCAGCATTCCATCAACTGCTGTTGACTTAACAGTAACGGTTAATGCGTGTATAGTGTTAAATGTGTCAGTTGATTGACACCCAAGAATATGCAACTGCTCTTGTATCGGAAACTCTAGGCTTACAAGCTCATAATGCCCATCCGTCCGTGTACCCCACCGATTAACTTTAATGAAGGTCGATATGGTGATGCCATTTGAGACCAATCTTTAATCAATACATACACATGGAGGGCAGCATCACTAACGCGTTTATGTGGTGATTGTTCTTCGGTAGTATTCGTGGGATTTTTCAGTTTGTTACAATTTGTGAACCACGGCGACAAGGAATGTGGATCGTGGTGCGGAGATAACTCCTTTTGCCCACGTTTTGTGAAGTTATTTCCATGTGGGTTAAAAAACCGACGCGCGGCTGAAATAATGCGAAACATTGTGGTTTAAGTATGATAAAGTTCATATGGGGGATGTCAAAAACAGTGTAAATAATGCACGCTGATACTTTATGTTAGTGTGTAATATCATGTCATCTTCGTATAAATTAAAATTTTCGAGGAGTTGGGAGGTCATGCTACATTTTTTGTGTACCTGTGTGCATGCTATGTAGTATATATTCATTATAGGACATATGTTGGCATGTTCCGTTACGTATATGTCCATATAGAACACATACTTTCGAATGAAACGTAACTGCCTTGATTTCTTGAACGAGTAGTCGTGTCTCGGTAATACTCATTAAATGCACCATGTGGCCCACTTAGAAACTTGTGAAACAATTTTACGTTACTAGTCGCGGTGCGGTGATGTAACTTGTGTCAGCACTTTCATATGCACAAGAACAGCTGAGTGGTTCAGAGAGGCATAACGCTGTTTTTTTTTTAATGGACTGTTGAATTTCATAACACTCTTAAGTCTTATATACCTGATACCATTGGATTTGTCAAGTAATTTGTTGCGTTAAAATAGGTTAATGTTGATATATATTGATAATATATTTCATATGATATATCAAATATAGACTTAACTCATCTTATGTATGTAACTAGGTCCTGGGACTGTCTTTGTTGCTGAATTGTACGTAAGGTTGGTTAACCTTTTGACACCTAATGTCAACTATAATGGTCGTACCGCACCGGTAACCTCTAAAGTTGCATTTTATATATTTATTAAACAAATATAGGTACTGAATATTTTAAACATGGTATATACTCTCCGTTTTTTCCTCTTCAAAATGCAGTTTCTTTCATAATTCTAAAATATTTGGTTCCTGTGTTATTCACATTTTATATACAGAGTATGCTAAAATTAAAAAAATAATTCCGGCGCCAAAAGGTTAAACCACACATATGTTTTATACTGGTCATTTGTACTGATGTGCAGCAGATGACTTAAATGATCCGTTTGCTATTATACCTTTCTCTCAGAGCACGGCTTGTGCTGACATTATCCTTGGCCCGTTTTCCCTAGTCATGACAGCATTGGTTTATTTATTCGGAATTAGAATATTACGGGTGCTAACAAAAATCTACTATTCCAGTTCGTAACTCATTCACTTCCTGAAGCAAAGTCGTTCTTAAGCCAGTAGTCACTCAGGTAAATATGGGTGGTGTATAGTAGTTAAACACAACTGTATCAAGTGCGATGTTTATTGATTATAAACTGGAAACTACATGTTATTTGTTTTAGTAATTAACCAACTTGATGCACTAAATTTTGTTTTACAATAAGTTTTATTTCATGCCTCTACGTGCTTCGAGCACATGTGCTCATCATCAGGAGGTCAAATTGTATTACACAGCCTCTGGTATCATCACATCTATAGGTGTGATGATACCAGAGGCTGTGTAATACAATTTGCCCTCCTGGTGATGAGCACATGTGCTCGAAACATGTAGAGGCATGAAATAAAACTTATTGCAAAACAAAATGTTATGCATCAAGTTGGTTAATTACTAAGATAAATATACTGAGACGCACGGTCAGCAAAACATCAAAACTACATGTTATGTTTGACTACTACACACCACACATATTCAGTTCATACACTCAACGGGAATGACACACATTAAAGTCACTCAGGTACTTAGGAAATTCCCCGCCTTTTATGGAGCCTTGAAAGTATATTGCCATATTCAAAAGAATCCGGAAGTCCAAGATCATTTTTAGCATTCAGTAATATGCTGTTTCTTGAAAGGTGACGAGTTTCTAGTCTGTCACCCACCCGCCTACCCACAACTTTGGCACCCCTAGTTATACTCAGTATTTTCGCGGTTACCTTCCGATATCTGAAGATCGTCTCTTCCACCCGCATCTGGACGATCGCAGTACCATGGTGTCAAGGGACCCCTCAAAATATCTTTGTGTGTTTGAGCATTTTAGGATGTGGTATTGAAATGTAAATCTATATTTTTGCTGTCAGAGTTTAGTCTTTCGTATCTGCAACTTTCTCGCTGTGAAAATGCTAAGATGCAAGATACAGACCAACTTCCAAGGCAGCGCTCTTCTAGTCTGTGAGTTTGCTTCCGCCATAGTTAAGGGCCCAAGGGAGATGTTCCTTGTAAGGTGTGTTCTGCTGTTGCGGCACTCTTTGAAATGTAAATGGCGTCTTTTGACCCTTGGGCTCAATATAGTGGCGTTACCATGCCACATGTGCATCACGGTCTTGTCGATCTCTGTATTTAGTGTGGGAAATGAGGATCTCGTCATCTAAATGTATGGCAATTACGGTAAACGTGGGAGGTTTAATTTCGAACTGAATTCCAATCGGCATTGCCTCTGGGCTGTAACTTCCGTCGGATAATGACTTTGAGCATGCCTCAATGTAGGATTACAGTACAGTATAGTGTTCGGAATTCTGTGATACTTGCTTCCTTATACAGAAGATAAATTCACTTTATGGGCTTTTTCATTGTGATGAAGAACGTTATTCACTAGCAATTTCCCGTTGAGTTTTGACGGGGAATGTATGAATAAATAGTAGGTTCGAACCCTCATCGGTTCCGGTGCACTTACACCTTATTTACGGGTCCTTTGTGGCCCTAAAACTAGAAACCGAGATATGGTAGCCCTGTCCCTTTAATGAAGTTCCCAGTGTGCTCGCAGGCTCAGATTCCTAACATCCTCAGAGTCCAGAAAGAGGTAACCCAGAAGATATGTAAGTGCGGCCTCCACAAAACGCGAGCTGAGATTTCTTCCTCTGCTCCGCACTTCCTACACCAAGGACTTCCTGTCAGCCTTTTCATGTAGAGATGTCTTGTGGTGTTGTGTCTAGTTAAGAGGCCTTTAATCACCTTCTTTTGCGTTCTGTTAGGGGACAATAACCTAGTCTTAGTAGCGAGGCTGGGGCCCAAGATCAGTTCCCTAGCCTGCCTCTGATTGCCACTAAGACTGGAGCACCGTCGCATGCTGGTTAAATAGCCAGCTCTTGATCTTAAGCCTAATGTTCCGCCTCGCGATCCCAGGGGTTGGCTCTGGTCCTGCCGATTGATGAGCATAACCCTCCTAGAATTCATCGGCGATTCCATTTCCACTCCAGAATGTCCGGAAACCCAGATGGGTCTTACCGAAGAGAGGAGGGAGCATCCAGTGTCCTTTGGCACTGTCATACCAATGGGGGCATAGTTTTAGCAGCCTGATGAGTTTTCAGGGCGGCTTGACTATCAGAGCATGTGTTAATGTATTTCTCTGGTCTAATAGTCATTTGGATTTCATAACCACAAACCAAGATAGCATATATCTCGTTCTTGGAAAATTGTTGTATAACTACTGAGCTTCCTTCAGAAGGGTCGCTGAAAGACTTCAGCCCAAGTCTTCCCTCCTCCCACCCTCCTCGTGCATCCTATACCCGTATGTACTGTATACCAGGCACGTTCTTAACTACAGGTGGATGCCTGGGTCCTATGGTTCACTCCTCTCTGGTTGGAATCACCTTACACTTGGAGTCAAAAGTTGTAGGCTGGCCTCATTATATCGTTGCTCATATTAAATATGGCCGCATAAAAAAAATGCTGTGTCCGATTTCTGGCGGGGAGCCCAAGATATATTAATCAACTCCATGGAGCAGAATACGCTAGCAGGTCCTCAGCTAACCAAGAAATTCCCCGCATTTTATGGAACCCGAAGTTTAAATACCGCATCCACAAGCGCCCGCCACCTGGCCTTCTCCAGAACCAGAACAATCCATGCCATGCTTCCCAACCCACTTTTTGAAGATCCACTTTAATATTATCCTATCTACGCCTGGATCTTCCAGGTGGTCTCTTTCCATCAGGTCTTCCCACCAAAACCCTGTTTTCACCTCTCTTGTCCCTCATACATGCCATATGCACCACCCATCTCATTCTTCTTGATTTGATCACCTGAATAATATTTGGTGAGCGGTACATATCATTAAGCTGCTCTGTGTCTATGCCCTGTTACTTCGACCCTCTTAAGCCCGAGTATCTTCCTCAGCGCCGTCTTCTCGAACACCTTCAGCCCATGTTTCTTTCCCAGTGTGAGCAACCAAGCTTCACATCCATACAAAACAACAGGCAAAATTACAGTTCTGTTTGTCTGGATCTCTATATTTTTGGATAGCAAAATGAAAGACAAGACTTTGCACCGAATGATAGCAGGCATTCCCTGACTTCAGTCTACACTTAATTTTTTAATGAATGGGGTTTTGATTTGTTACTGTTGTTCCCAAATATTTGCAAGGTTACACCCTTTCAAAAGATTCAGTATGCATTTTTACGTTGTAATTTTGTCTTGCATGCTCTTCTCGAGACATGTTCATATGCTTTTGTTTTCTTAGTAATAAATTATTATTATTATTATTATTATTATAAATTATTACATTTTTAATGCGGCTACAGTGCTTGCATAAAAACTGTCACGACAAGATAAGACTAGCTCCACCAATTTTCCGTAGAGTTCAGGTAGATTGTTCGTCATGTGTTTCATAGTACAGTCGGCTGTCTATAATAGTTCCGAGGTGAACGGGACCATAGTTGATTGGAATTGCCGAAAAGCTCGGGCTACACTCTTTACGACAGTTTAGATCATATGATCGCCTGTAGGCCTATATTATGATATACACAGTGTGTTATACATGCTACGTTTACAGTATTTAAACATTAGAATGATAATAAAATACACTGTTAAGTTGAATGGCCAAGAAATCACAGATACGTCCTTACAACTGAATTAGAACGACCTTATCGAAACGGACGAAACGGAAGCTCGAACATTGGGGACTCGGAGAATCGAGACGGCACCGTACTTCGTTATAAAGTTTGGTGTGCAAATAATGCCATGACTGTTCAGCTGAGAGTTGCTATTCTTACCATTGTTTGCTTCACACTTCTGCCGCGTTGCTGCCAGGTAAGACGTTACAAGGCTGGTTGGGCCCCATAACCTGTCTGCACACCCTGGAGCAGATATAAATGCCTATCTACGCTGGGAATCGAACCCCAAATCCGCCGTCACCCAGTCCATAGTCTATGCATTATACTGACCGAGCTATCGCGGTTTCCTATGCAGCTTGGAATGAAGATAATTCAAAATACTCGGGTGTGTAGTTCCATGAACACCGAACATATTTCGGTAGTTACCTGTGAATGAACGCATTGCAGTCGGATTACAGCAGTTTAAATCATAAATAATAAATAAAACTATTTTTGTCGCAAATTAAGATTTTGACTTCTTCACATTGTTGTGTAGACCTATGCGTTAGGAGAAAGTGACACGTGCCTTAACCCAGAGTCGTCTTCTACGCAGATGCTGATTCTCATTCCATTAATCTTAGAAGTAGGCTGCAGCAATAATCACGTCCTTACTGCAAAGAATGTCTGTCGGCGGGTTAATGGTTGATACAACCAGCAGGCAGAGATCAAGTCACAAGAATCTGCTGTCGAATTCCTCGTTAAAAGTGCTGTAGAAACAGCATTGTCAGTCACTTTGTGTGATATAAGTTGCGTTCTATTTTCTGTGTTTGCTCTAGCAGAAAGACCTTTGGAATCCAACAGGAGGTGCTGATGTCCACGTTCCTTAAATGTTTGTTGTCCTGTGTCGGTAAATGTTGCTGTGGGTCAAAAAGGAGCGTCAGCAACCTGTTGGCCCGTATGATTCATAAGTCGAGAGATGAATTATGGGGTGTAACAGGTCACTTTAAACCGTAAAGTTTCAAAAAAAAGTAAATATATGGTAGTTACATCATCTTATTGCCAATATAAGGTTAAGGCGCGGCTGGCATATTTCCCACCTTAAAACTTATTCATTTTTGTATTGTATTTTACGATATCAGTATTTCATAGTAGCTGTATGGCATCGTATGATACGGTGATTGTTGAATGACAGTTTGGAAAGAATTTAGAAGGAAAAGGCCTTGACCTGTATAAGTGCTGTCCTGCTATCTACTTGAAGTGAAAGGCAAAGAGCGAGACCGCTCAGGATGCTGTTTTTTTCCTCGGCCGGTATTCGAACACAGAAACCTAGCTGTTCGAGCCAGCGTGCTTCGTTCCATTAAAAAAAGAAAAGTAATGAAAAATTATTGCCCACACTCGTAGTTAACAATGGAACGGTTTGGGATCGGTGGAGGAGAAAAAACACTTCAGCGCACAAAAAGCTCGTGCCAGAGAGTGCGTTGAAATTAGTGTCAGAGCCGAGAGAGACGCGTGTTCATGTGCGCCTCTAGTACCGCCACTTCTGTGCAAAAGCTGTAGAAGTATTCCCCAGCAAATACAAAGGCGAAGGCAATGTTGTGCTTGTGCTTAAGTAATCACTACGCCATGAACACGTATGGAGGTGAGTGGTTAGCTTACATGCACAGCCCCTTTACCGTTAAGGAGAAGCCTTCCATTAGGCCCCCCATTGGATAGGAGGCTGGTTAATTCGAATTGCCGATCTGCTCGCTGCCCAGCGGCAATCGGATCCTACTTCTCTGTCGTCTCGCCCGTAACCTAGCCAATGTACGGATTCGTCTGCCCCGGCTCCTCTTGTTGGGCAAAGAGGTGAAAGAAGAGTCAATCTGTACAGTGCACTATCCACACGCATAACAGGACTGAACAATACGTATATGCAGCCACAATACCAATAACTTCAAATAACGATATGTGACCGAAGTCAACATTGTAACTTCAGCGAAGCACAGGCTGAGAGCTCCCTGATGATGGTTTATGTAAACCGAGACATGTTGGGGCAACTATTATAATTTTAACTCTTTAACAATTTTATAATAATTTGTGTGCATTAGTTGGACAAATAAAGGACTTAATACTATCAACATGCACGGTGCAACTACGAAGAGGTGAAAGAAGAATTTCATTGATTTTGTGTTTCAGGCCACAAGTTTAAATTACAGGTTTTGAAGTGGGCACACCTTTCGCCCCCCCCCCACCCCCCCCCCCCCCTCGGTCCGTCGCACGCTAGATTGCGCAATCTCAGTCCAAAAAC
>Ga0131853_10026603_pt1 | contig 10405 bp, 8 predicted proteins | sample TergutLab28metaG_FD_92764 | JGI IMG/M metagenome (GOLD analysis project Ga0131853, IMG submission 92764) | Labiotermes labralis P1 segment gut microbial communities from Petit-Saut dam, French Guiana - Lab288 P1 (version 2) (version 2) | ecosystem: Host-associated > Arthropoda: Insects >... | reverse complement strand
ACCATCTCCTCATTATACCATCTCCTCATTATACCATCTCCTCATTATACCATCTCCTCATTATACCATCTCCTCATTATACCATCTCCTCATTATACCATCTCCTCATTATACCATCTCCTCCTACCCCCTGTCACCGAATCCCTCTTAGGCCCAAATACCTTCTTCAGCATGCTATTCTCGAACACCCTCAGCCTATGTTCTTCTCTCAGTGTCAGAGACCAAGTTTCACACCCACATAAAACGAAATGCAAAATTATTTATACATGATAACACCATGAAATTACACACCGCTCCCAAGTAAAATGGGAGCATTCCAGTTTAATTATATTTACAAAATCTCATCCAGTCCAGTTAGAAAGAGGCACTGCCACATACTCCAGTTTCACCACGTAATAGGATCTACCGTTCTGCTCTCAATCCTTATTTTATACGCATGAAGCAAATAGTCTTCTCAAATGTGACATCGTGTATAACTGCAGACATTTACCGACATTCCAAAGCAACTTGCTGCTCAATTTTATGTTCTTAAGATGGAATCAGCAGGGTCCTCCGAAAAGTCTTCGGAATTTCTATCAGGGTACACGCCTTCATATCTCAGAGGACAATTTTCTTCACAGTCAGCGCCATGAGAACTTAAAATTTCATTTTTTTAAATCTTAGTATTTAACCAACTTGATGCACAAAATTTGTTTCACAATAAGTTTTATTTCATGTCTTTACATGTTTCGAGCACATGTGCTCATCATCAGGAGATCAAAATTGCACTATACACCTATAGGTGTGATGATACCAGAGGCTGTGTAGTTCAATTTTGACCTCCTGATGATGAGCACATGTGCTCGAAACATGTAGAGACATGAAATAAAACTTATTGTGAAACAAATTTTGTGTATCAAGCTGGTTACATACTGAGATAAATATACTGAGATGCACGGTCAACAAAACGTCAAAATTTAAAATTTCATGTTTGTAATTCTATCAGGAAGTAATATTTCCTCACGTTGCTTGGCAAAAAGTAGTGAAGAATAAATTATCCTTGGGTTAGTTAACGAAACTGTTTGAACATACACAAGTTATGTGTCGTCACGAAGGTGAAAATTTTGTGAAGGATGAATCAGCAAGGACGTAACGTTGGTCTGCTTTAGTATTGCGGGGGAAAATAATAAATAAATTGAGCCAGTATAACATTTCTCCGCGCCCGGGATTCGAACCCGAACACCCTGAATACGAAGTACAAGTTTCAAACAAACAACCCTGGTGTTCTGTTTACATTGTTAGGGAAACAAACAAAACTCGTCAAGTACTAAGAACACAATATATATAATAGGCGACAAAAAGAGTACGTGGAAGCAAGGACCTCACAGGATTGTTAAGGTGCTCACAGAAATTGAATGACTTATATTTTACATAACAAAAATGCCTTGTTTCGCAGACCTAAAACGTGCGTAATGTTGGATTGGAAAAATGGATATAAGGTTATAAGAATGGTACAGTGGAAGATGTCGGCATTGTTGAAGGCATTTAGTGCCACGATAAAATTATTATTGCCATCTCTTCACAGGGTTTATGAGAATGTATAACTTGTTAATGGACTTAACAAAGAATAAGTACAGCATGAGATTTGATGCAACACAATCTATCTTTTGTGGTTACAAATTTAATTTTCCGGTTACTTAAATTTCCGATACCGATGTTCGGCACACAGACTATACAGTCCGGTGGCCTGCAGTACCAATATTGGGAGTGTATTGAGAGAGTGGAAAGTTTGTGGAAAATTTCAATTACCATAAAAGTTTCCAGCGTGTATTTCACAAAACTTGGAGTTTTAAAGTAAGTGGTTTAATTTTCCATGCTTTTTTGTGTATTTAATGTTTATCTAGACATACTCTCAGCCAAGACTAAAGGATTATGCGCATTCGCATAACACCAGGGAAAAAAAGCTATTAGCCTCGCCGTTCTTATAACGAGATGCACTAATTTCTCAAATTTATTTTTGGAATAAAACTCTACATGTTTCGGGCAGTTTCTCTGTACATCATCAGGAGTCTAGCACTGTACACACAGCATAGCCTGTATGACGTACACCATTGCTGATGATGTACAGAGAAACTGCCCGAAATATGTAGAGATTTATTCCAAAAATAAATTTGAAAATTTGGTGCATATCTTTTGTTTTATTATAAGAATATATCACAATGCACGGTCACCTGAACGTCAGATTAGCCTCGTCATGTCTGCTGTCCGTCTGTCCATTCGTAAGGAGCAGTGCGACTCACACCGAACGGATTGTCGTGAAATACCTTATGTGGGATTTCTGCTACAGATTGTCGGAACATTTCGATTTTGGTTTAAACAGGACAAAAATAAGACACGTCATATGGAACGTTATGTAAATTCTGACAAGCTCTTGCAGTGACTAGGTTTTATGATTGAAAGTCTGTATGCTTGTTGAGGTACGAGCTGGGGCTGAAGAGAAAGTTGACGATCTAAACACAAGAGCAGAGATAAGTACACCCCCCCCCCCAAAAAAAAGAAGATATCTCGCCGTTTACGAAATATCGATTATGATCGACTGTGAACGTATTGTTAAGATGCAGATATACCCTATAACGTGTATTGTGTAAAACTCTGAAAGTTACAGTTCATATATTCGCATTTGCGGCGTCTTTTTTGAAAAGTCACAAACTTGAAATCCGCATAGGGACAATAATAAAGCGAAAGAGGCAGACTTTTTACGCGTTGGACGCATTTCCTAACCTCCTTTTTACAGACGCATACACGCATACATCCTTTAAATCAATGACCATTTTGTCATATAATATACACTGAAATTCTTATTTTTTTGTAGACATTAATTCATTCACTTAAAGTGCGAGGCAGTACACATTTTTTTTAACTAAGCTATTTTGGAAGCATCGTTCTACAAACCAACAATATCTTCAAATTTAGGATATAAGAACAGCCACTATTAAGCTAATAGGTTATCATGGCGATGAATATGAAAACTGTGGTCTTGTAGGTGTGATGCCTTGTAGTTCTGAATTCTGTCCACCAAAATAAAAGGTGGGACGCCAATAATGGTTGTAATTTTATCAATTATTTACACTGTTCATATTACATTTCATGACAAAATTAATTACCGCACTGTAACACAGCCGAATCTGCCTACGTTTCCGGCCATTAAAATTAATTTGCAGACTGAAGTGCTCCACAATTCGTATTGTTTATCAAATAACGAAAGAGCAACCAAAGATAAGACTGGTGGGCGTTTAGCACGCGTAGAGGCGACGAAAATGATCTTATTTTTCGTAACACCAGAATAAAAGAAACCTCTTCGAAAAAGTAAGCACTGACGGGATTAGGGTAATATTGACAAAAGTCTTAAAGAAACAGGACCTGAAATTGTGGTTTTGTTTCATACGGATCAGATGCGGCTCTTGTTAGTATGGTAATGAACATTCGAGTTCCATAAGGATTAAGAGTTTCTTGACTAGCTAAGCTACTATTATCTCTCAAGGAATGCCTGTGCTGCACGTAGTTAGTTCTGCCTGAACGGTACTTCTACGGATTAAAAATCGGATCCTAAATTTACATCCATTAGGTAATTACAGTAAAATGATAAATTAAATTTACAGTCTGCAAGTGTTGCCTCGTGGAAAAAGATCGGTCATTCTTTTACGAGAACCCGTAGAAAATGGCGTTATTAATTTATTCCCCTAGACCCGTCAGTCCGGCCATTTTCCCACGTTTATATCTTTCTGTACACAAGACAACACACCACTTTGGCTGGAAGGATGTCCATGAAATTTAATATTCTTATGTTTTATGACCCTATGTCGAAGCTGCACTTTATGTTTAGCTGCATACTGTTTTATGCACCTAAATGTTTATTAGTTATTCACAGACTCACTTACTTTTGTTAAGAAAGATGACTTACGGTGGTTTCTTTGAGGAAAGAGCAGGAATTACAAATGCTTGAATACAAAGCATCCACAAAAAAAAAAATCCTAAACTTTAAGAAGCGATCACGAAAATGCACAGTTTACGATATTACAAAACGACAAACGTGATTTCTGCAGTTCTTTTAGTTTTATTTTAGGACTCTAAAATATAGTAGGCTGCGAATGGCTAGACATGTAGCTCGGACGGTTAGGGGGGAAAAAGCACAGGTTTGGAACGCCGCAATGAAAGAACAACAACAGAACGGATTTTCGATAAATGGATTGTGAGGATGGGAGGTAGATGGAAATGATTAGGACTGTTCAGTGACACTGTGACAATTTATTTCTGAATATATTTTTAAATTGCTTTAGCCCTTCTTCGTTTCTGTAAGCCTTTAAGTGGCAGTAAAACTTCTGGGTTTCCTGCTAAGCAATTAGTAACAGCTATGACACGTAATTTGTCCTCGCTTTCTGTTTTGTAGTAAGCATGTGATTAAAAAAAAACCTCTCTGCTTATGGAGGTGTCGTCCATGTCAGTCCACATATTTCACACATCAAAAATGGTGAATTCGGAAGATATTTCGTGTTGGGTATGAGGGGAAGACGAACATTTTTAATTTGCAGAATGAGTTTAATTTTGCTGCGAACTTTTAAATAAAACCCCTTACTGTCATTAAAGGAATGTACAGTTTTCGTTTATTGTAGGCTACTCTGCAGAATGTGTTGGCCCGGTAGCTCAGTCGGTATAACGACTGACTACGGGCTGGACGGTTCGGGATCGAATCCCGGTGGGGACGAGATTTTTCGCCCGTCCAGATCGGGCCTGGGGCCCACCCAGCCCCCTGTAAAATTTGTACCGGGTCTTTCCCGGGGGTAAAGTGCGGCCGGAACGTGCTGTTGACCACACATCCCCTTCTAGTGCCGCGGCCATGGAAGAGTAGAGCTATACCTCTACCCACCCTCTGGGCCACACCGGGCCTGTAACGGCATCACTTTACCTTTGCTCTGCAGACTATAGACGGACATCTAAAAATATTTAATAATCATCATACTGCCTCTTATTTAATGCTACATAACCTCAGTAGTGGATACAATACTCTAAGACAACCCACCAAACAAAAAAAAATATTCTGTACCTTACCAATTTATACCCATCATTCTGACAGCAATGTTCAATAAGAGATAAACATAGTAGTTAATCCATATTACTTAAAGTAAAAATGACAGCACAAGTTTAAAACATTGTCAACATTATCTAGTCACGTATTAGCCTGCAGTCTCCCCGGGGTTTGACAATCCCCGGACCTGTTTACGTGTTACGGAAAACGTAAGACTAATATCAAATCCTCATTTATGTTTAATAAGCTAGTGGGGTTAGCAACATCACGCTACTGGAACTAAACCCACAAGCAGAACACGAAACTCGCAGCACGCCCACATAGCAAGTGAATGTTGGCCAGTCTGTTTCGGTGCAGTCGGATCTGAACACTGATAAGAGAGATCATCAAATCCAGACAGGACTGTAGGTACAGTACATTACAGTTGCAGTCAGTCCTCATTCGTCTTTCACTCTACCCTTCTCTCTCCTTGGGCTCTTATGTTGTGATATGTTTTAGTATTCTCTGTTATTCCCCATTCTTCTTAAACGCTCATTAGTTCGAAAAATTAGTATAATAAACCTGATGAGTTATTAAACGTCTAATTATCCTATAATTCCTCAATTTCATTTATGATCTACACATTCTACCAACAGTAAGGGCAATATTTCTTTTCGTCTGTTGTGCTGACTCTCCATTCTTCATTTCCACAAACCAAAACAGGTCTTACCGAAGCTCTGTAAATACTGAACCCAGAATATCTTTATTGAACCGACGTTTTGAATGCTTAGTTAATAGCCAGAACTTTCAACAGTTATTCGCAGAGATTACATCACTTCATTCTGCTGTAAAATTGCTGTCAGCTGAGAGCAGCGACTGCTACTGTGCATTAGGAAGGGCTCAAAACTTGCATGTCCTGAGAGGTCTACAGAATTTCTGGATTCTTTTGTCTTCTTCAAGTAACATTCTTACAGTCAGCACTGTGATCTGATGAGTAAACCATGACATTTAGGACTTTCCACGGATTACCAAGCCAAGTCTCCAGCAGTACGCTTAAACATATCGATTCAATCTATACGAGGACCCAGAGCTGCTTTTATAGGACACATATTTCCAGTGTGCGCGATATTTTTACCTTAAACGATGAGTCAGAGAAAGCTGATGTTCGGAGACAGCTGGTATTTTATATTTATTGCGAAATACAATGTATCTGTTCTTTGGGGATTTTAAATCCAAATACAGCAAACTCACGCGAACCACGAGGGTTAGCCCTAGTATATTCTAAAAGAACATGGTAGTTAGAAAAGCAGTGTTTTGAAACACTAAGGCGTTAGTGGAACTTGGTAGTATGGGAGATCACTAATGTCCCGCATGCTCTCAAAGCACAAGCATATACAATGTTTAGTCGACAGACCGGAAAGTTGAGACTCTTCGGGAGATCTAACAGGAGAATAATTTTATTAGAAACCATCTTACAAAAAGAGGGTGTAAGTGTGTAGTTAGCACCAAAATGTGTACTGCAAGCCTTGGCGACATTTCCCGTGTACACAATATAAAAACCACCGACCTTATGAGCTGTTTTTCTTTCCACTTGCTTATGAATGTGGTTCATTAATAATGGGCACGGATAGCTCAGACGGTATAGCGACTCGCTACGGGTTGGGAGGTCTTGGCATCGAATCCCGGTGGACCTGGGAGTAAACACGAGGATAATATTAAAAAGTATATTAGAGGCACAGAGTCGGCGTTTGTGGATAGACATAATTTGGCTTGGCATGCAGTCAAGTTATGGTGGATACGTTCAAGAACATGTGGGTTTCATAAAGAGCAGCGAATTTAGTGACCAGGTGAGAGACTGTTAGCTTCTCAAAAATCTGTCAATGCAGCTGGAATTTATGAGTACTTGTTTACCGTTTGCGTTCCAAAGCTGTCAGCGGCTAAATCCGTACAGCGTCAAATGACAATACGGTTAATAAATGATAATCGGAAAATATGTGAAAAGTATTAGTCTGAGTGTGCCCCGGGCTGGACGGTCCGGGATTGAATCCCGGTGTGGACGAGATTTTCCGCCTGTCCAGACCGGCCCTGGGGCCCACCCAGCCTCCTGTACAATGAGTACCGGGTATTTCCCGGTGGTAAAGTGCGGCCGGGGCGTGCTGCTGACCACTCACCCCCTTCTAGTGCCGCGGTCATGGAACAGTAGATCTATACCTCTACCCACCCTCTGGGCCACACCGGGCCTGTAACGGGATCACTTTACCTTTAATTAGCCTCAGTCTATTTCAAAGTGCTAATAGGCGTTCGCCTGGGAAGAACGAGCAGAACTGCGAAAGGTCTCAGTTACGATGTCTTGGTCGAGTTTCAGACTGAGCGTCTCCCAGTACAGCCCAGAAGCTTTACCGCCTAAGTCAACTTGATCGGAGCAGTCAGAACAGTCGCTATTGACTTCCCGTCGGTTCGCTGAACTCATGAAACTTCGATAGGCGATGAGCAGGACCTTCTTTAAATTATAAATAAATAAGCCTAGTTAAAACGTAACAATTAATAGGATGAACTGAAATGAGCCGAACGCGACTAAAGGCAAACTGGATTTGTGGCGAGCTCTGTGCTGCCCGAGTCACGAAAAACTGTGAGACTGAAGTGCGACGCCTGTTATCAGATAATATAATTTCCCTGTAAAAAGTACAGTAAACTTTCAAGAAAAGCAAGTAGAGACTCGCATGGAGCGATATATTGTTACGTCGAATAAAAACAGCCATGCTACTTGGAAATAAATGCAGATCCCCTGACGTAAAACTTCCCATTCTCTTGACATAAACTGTGATAATACGACGGATACATTGCCTGGCGTTTTAGGTCAGAAATACCTCGAAAAATAAAACCATTTCTATTCATGTCTTACTTGACACTTCTTGTCAGCGACATTACGACTGGCAGGGAGTGTTTTGATATACCAACACTAGTTACACGCAAATTCTTTCAGCAAACACAGGTGGTTTGCGGAAGAAGCTTTTAGGTTTGATTTAATTTTCTTTGAGGGAAAAGAATGCATTGTACAATATTAGATTCTCACGGCAATATCTGAGGTTTCTTTGGAATCGGTTTATTGAGACCTGTTCGCTTTATTTGCAGACATTATGAGTATTACAGCCTAATGGATTTGGTCGTAGAGAAGATAATATTAATGTCAGTGAATAGGGCAGAACTATGTGCATAGTGTTTAACATGACAATAGTCTTGTACTGAAGATGACATGTGTTTAGTTTGAACAACTGAGGCAAAAAGGTAAACTCTCACTAAACAAATACAGCGCCAGGGAGGGATGTTTTGTTGGTTAGATACGAGGTCAAGTTCCGAAATTTTATCAACTTCCGACGTTATGAAACAGCGAGCGTAATTTGCTTTTATTCGTACTTTATTTAATGACGCTGTCAGTAAATCAGACTTCACGTAGTCTAATAACTGAATAAGAATGACATAGAATTGGCGTCGATGAAAGCGGTAGTGAACTGATGTTCCGCGATATCCCGGTAATCGATTCTAGGGAAAGGACCCTTCCGTCAGAACATACGATATCCTGGGCCAGATTCGAAGCATGTAGCTCAGAAAGCACGCCAGACAGAGCAGCATAACTGCGAACAAGAATGATGCGTACTAGGTGTACTGAGGTAAAAAATGCTGGCCTATTGCCCACAGAAGAATATACATGCATAGCAGAGAGTTAGCACGAATTCTTACTCAATGAAGTCCATATGGAATTTTACGTGGAATAAAGTGGCACTGGGACTCGTTTGTCTTCGAGTACATCGGATTTTATCTTGTCGTTTATCACTCCACCAAAATTCTGTATCCACATTCATGCACCTGCCATCAAATCTATGTAATTCGCACGAAGAAACTCGTTAAATAAGCTAATAAAAACAGAGACATTTTTTGCTCTGAAGCCCCTGTATATTTCCACGTTGTGATATTCATCCACGTGGAAAGATTTAGTATTGTTGCCTCTCGAAAGACATAAGACGTATTACTGCGGACTTCATAACCTATTGCGGCAGAAAACTTCATATAATGAACCCCACAGAACTGCGTCGAGGAGACAGTTGGGCTTATTACGTCACCTTTATCCCTAAGGAAGGCACACTTAGAGTCCATTTGAAATTTGGCCGATTGGGGTCGGAAAATTTTTCACAACTGAGGCGAAATAAATAAAAATTAAGTGTCGAATGATTTCCCGAAAGGGAGAGGAACAGGCAGATATGAGGTGTTACACAAAAATTCGGGGAATTTAAATAGCGCGCCCGAACCGTTCGTCGTATGCCCTTCCGCCGCTAGATGTAGCTAGCAGTATGCTTTGTGAATCAGTGTGCCACAGCTGTCAAGCTGAGAGGACGTGCGTTTTTGTGAGGTTATGTTTTAGTGACCCGGCGATTCTTTTTACAAGAAATTGGCATACGCACAAGAAACTGGCACACGTACGTGGGTACAAGAAACTGAGACACAAGTAAGGAATTTCATTTGGAATTTTGTTATTAGGAGCTGCACAAAGTTAGCCTTAACCAATCTGAATATGACGGGATCAATGCAGCACGAGTTATAATTCTTCATTGCGACGCTGGAAAAAGCGTTACGTTTGGTGTGAAAACGCTCACTAACGAGTCCAACAACTGTATAAACGGTGAAATATGCGATACTAAAATTCAGTTTTCCGCTAATAGATTTTATTCAAACCCTCACCCCCAAAATAACTTTCAGTACATCGTAGTAACAATGAGGGAAAATACTGTCCGTTTAACAAGAAACTACTTTTTCAAAATTGTACAAATCGTGCACGTTAATCAGCTAGCTGTATCAGATTTCAACGCAGCATTGAAAATTATTTGTCTGCGTTTGTTTGTAACATGCCGTAAATAAAGCCCAAAACTTAAGTCTAAATCTGTTATCACGTGAGACACGAGTCCCTCAGTGCGGTAGGTATCAACCTTAACGTGCTACAGAGTGTGGCGTTCTGAACTTAGCAGATCACTATCAACGTTTCGGAAGAACCTATCTACCAAACGACACGGCGTCATCTCCCGAAGATCATGATGTGATGTTATTTGAGTACATTCCAGTTACAAATGTAGATGTCAGGTTGCTGTTGCCTATTTTGTTCTCTTACTGAATAAAGACGTTTAAGTGATAACCAAGTGCGCGTCTCTTCTTTCAGCTTCAGAACAACTGGCCGATTTTCACAAAATTTGATATAGAGGGTGTTTCACGACTTTAGGGCATAACTGCAGGAGGTGATTTCCTAGGTCTTTGTGATCAAAAAAGTTCATATAAACATGTGTCCGATTTTGGACGGTTACGGAGTTATGACCGTTT
>Ga0131853_10026602_pt1 | contig 10405 bp, 5 predicted proteins | sample TergutLab28metaG_FD_92764 | JGI IMG/M metagenome (GOLD analysis project Ga0131853, IMG submission 92764) | Labiotermes labralis P1 segment gut microbial communities from Petit-Saut dam, French Guiana - Lab288 P1 (version 2) (version 2) | ecosystem: Host-associated > Arthropoda: Insects >... | reverse complement strand
CAGCCCATAGGGGGAGTAGAGGTATAGCTGTACTGTACAGGCACTGAGGCTCTGTACAGGCCGTACAGCCCATAGGGGGAGTAGAGGTATAGCTGTACTGTACAGGCACTGAGGCTCTGTACAAGCCGTACGGCCCATAGGGGGAGTAGAGGTATAGCTCTATTCTTTCTTGACCGCGGCACTAGAAGGGGGTGAGGGGTCAACGTCACGCCCGGGCCGCTCTTTAACCCCGGGAAAGACCCGGTACCTTTGTACAGGAGGCTGGGTGGGCCCCAGAGCCGGTCTGGACAGGTGCGGAAAATCTCGCCCCCACCAGGATGCGATCCCCGGACCGTCCAGCCCGTATCCAGTCGCTATACCGACTACGCTACCCGGCCCACCAGCATGACAGACAATCTCGTGTAACCAATTACTTAATAAATCAGCCATTCATGTCTGTCTCACAACCGGAGACACGTGTCAGGTCGGTTAGCACAGTGACCAAAGTATGGACAGGACGACAACAGCTTCGAAATCCAAGGGGGCAAGTCAATGTTTCTCCTCAGAAACGTCCAGACCGACAATGAGACCCACCCAGCCTCATATTGGATAAGAAGAGTCCAGTTGAAACGTGATGGCACACGGTGACGCACGGGAGGAGAAGTGAAGGGGAAAATGGCGAATGGAGTGGGTAGCCAGTACTCTTCACACTACCTCGGAACATGGTGTATCCAGCATTACTACCGCTGATGCGCACACCTCGGCTGCCAGTAGTCGACCGAACTGACGCCCCCGTCGATTTAAATGGACTCGTCCATTTCGCCGAAAGACGAAATCTGGTTTTTGCGCGTGTGCCATCAAATTTCAAACGCAGTCTACCTCAGAAATGAGCGCCGGGGGAAAAGCGATTGGGGTGTGAAGGTGCCCACCGATCTCCATCCAGAACAGCTGAAACTATACCAGCACGTATGGGGGAGATGAGAGGTGCATGGAGGATTTCGGTGTGTGAAGACCTGAGGGAAGACCACTTGCAAGATTTCAGGCGTAGACGGGAGGATAATATTAACACGAATCTTAAAGGAGATGGACGAGGAGAGCATGGACTGGATTGACCTGGCTCAGGATAAGGACAGGTGGTGGGCTCTCGTGAATGTGGTGATGAACCTTCTGGTTCCACAAATGTGCGGAATTCGCTGACTAGCTGAAAAACGGTTAGCTTCTCAAGAAGGACTCTGTTCCATGAAGTTGGTCATTCAGACAATTAGTTAGTTAGTTAGTTAGCTGGCGACTTATTTATACTGTCATTCACTTTCAAGCAAGGTGACTAAATGAACTTACATATTCCATGCAGCAGAGTCCTTCTTGAGAAGCTAACCGGTTTGCAGCTAGTCAAGGAATTCCCCGCATTTTACGGAACCCAAAGGTTCATTACCGCACTCCCAAGAGCCCGGCACCTTCCTTATCCTGAGCCAGCTAGATCCAGTCCATACCCCCACATCCCACTTCGTAAAGATCCATCTTAATATTATCCTCCCATCTACACCTGGGCCTTCAAAGTGGGTTAAATAAACACACAGAAAAATACATATTTTGTCATTACAGAAGTGTGGAAACTTTCATATATCAGAGCAGTCTCTGGAAAACATCGAAAAACATCACCGATCTATCTACAAGTGGGAGCAACACAGGAGCATAAGGCGGTGGGAATGTGCATTATTAAGGATCTAGAATTTATGTTTCCTTTGTTTGGAAGTAAGAGGGGTGGGGAAGGAGAGATAGAGGAGGCGCTAGCAGATAACGTCACTGCACCTGTTATCAGCAAGCCATCCGTTTCTTGTTCATTTGTCTACAAGCGCACCACCGCAGTTTACGTAAAGCTGTAAGTATATATGTATGTACATACATATATACACAGTATGTGTGTGTACAGCCCGACAGTTTTAAGACAGCACAATAGCAGCTGCTTATAGTCTGAACCTCATCTACAATCAACTTGAAAACTCAGTGCAAAGAGAACAAAATCAAAACTGGAGCAACACAGTGCCCATTTGGACCCTACAGGAGCCAGATGTCACAAGTCCACACCCCAAAACCCATTCTTTTAACGTTAACTTTGCTCTTCTGGGTGTTCTTTTTCTTCTAGATTTATGATGGATGGGATATTACTAAAGTGAGTGACTAGTGCGCCAATACCACTGACCCATCTATCCATCCACACCACGACAGAAGACAGTGAGATCAATCGATCATGGCAAGGGATCTTAAAGACAAACGAATGCCCCCCCAAAAATGTAGTAGCACAAAAATATCAAAACTAAACCTCATAATTAACACAATAACTAATATAATGCGTTCCTACAACTTGTTCTTTACAGGTCATGTGATTAAAATGTAACATACATTCGTCTTCAAATTCGTGTCACATCCCCCCCCCCCCATCTTCCCTGATTCGACCATCGTAATACGATCTAACGGACAGTAAAGGTAAAGGTCACCCTACCGCGGGCTATCAAAGCCCAGTCTTGGTTAGAGATATAACCCTACTCCTTCTTTAACCTGGGCGCAAGATGGGGGAGGGGAGGTGGTCAACGCCATGCACCAACCATTTACCCCGGGAAATAGACCCGGTACCCATTGTACAGAGGGCTGGTTGGGCCCCAGGGCCTGTCTGGACGAGTGCGGAAAATCTCGCCCCCCCAACGGGATTCGATCCTCGTACCGCCCAGCCCGTAGCCTGTCGCTAATCGACTACACTAACCCGGCCCATATACGATGCACGGTAAAATTATGCAAACTCTTCGTACACAAGTTTATATACTTAACGCCCAGCAAGCTGATCCCACACAAGCTTCACAGCCTCCATTATCTCGCAGCTGAGACGGGGGCGATGTACTGTGTTTAAACAGTGGCAGCCCAGGCACAATTCTTAAACAAGAACCAGTCCGTTACTAAAATCGCCATGAGCTAATCAAACTGCATGCCACATAGCTTCTCGAAAAAAAAAAATAACAATAATAATAATACTGTGAAGTTGAAATTAAGAGACCACCACCACATTAACACCAAAATGGTCAGTACCCTCATCGTAATCCATGCAGAAACAAAGTATGCCTGATAAATTCAAACGGCAAGATCATACCTCTGGGAATCATCCTGGGTTGACGTACGGACTGTCGTTATGGCCGCCATTTTGTGACACTGGCTGTAATTCTTCTTAATCCGACCGTTCAGCTTGCTCGCTCTTGTCTTGTCCAAATCCTGTCAGCTACGAACACACTTCGTTATATCCATCTTCCACGTTTATCTCTAATTATCTGTTCACAACTACATGGCATTTCACTTGTTTCTGTAACCATGAAATTTGCTGGCTGTGGCCGGACATCTATCTACGCTCCACCATGACAACGACCACGTCGGCACGGAATATCATCCATAAAAACTCCGGGCGAAATGAAATACAGTATCCACCGAAACTACAAAAGAGAAACAAAACAGTAGGTTCGGGCAACATGTGAGTTTCTCGCGTCGATGATTCATACTGTGGACGTGTGTGTTAATGCAAAAAGGCAGGTGCACACAATCGTTTCTGAGAATCCTACTGCCTCCACCTTCAGGGTATAAGGTTTGAGGCAGTACGAGGCTCAGACACGGTGGTACACATCTCAACGACAACACAGTGTTACAGTGCCACATTGTGAATTATGAATATCCTTTCTAGCGCTTAATTAATTGAATACTGTCTTTGAATGAAGTTCATAAAATGAACATGTACTTCAGACGCTGTGTGTGCGTGCATGCGTGTGTGTGTGTGTGTGTGTGAGTATATATGAATACGGCATCCTGATATTTCCCAGCGGTTCGTTCAATAAAACTGCCTGAATACAACCTCCGACTCCACCAAACTCCTTTAACCACAACTTTAATGCAAACAAGACAGACAATGAACTATACCGTAACAATGAAGAACGTCCGTGCAATCATTGTTACAGTGGACAAGACGTATGTTACACTCTGAGTGTGTGTGTGTTGTAGCCTTAGCTAGCATGCAATGCGCATGCGCCATACTGTCATCTGTGGTCTGTCCGGTTCTGCGATATTTTTCCAAAATGTATTATAAAAGGCACGATTGAAAGAAAAAAAAAATTTTGAACACAAAATGTGTCTTTTGATTTTCTCTATAACTTTTGTTTTTAACATTTCTCATTCTAAGAAGAAATGAGCGAGATATGATTAAAAATGTACATCGGTCTCCACGTAAAGTATCCGTTATGCGTGTCACAGTTTAATGAAACTTGAATATTCTTGACAGGTTTTCAAAAAAAAAAAATACTCAAATATGTAATTTTCATGAAAAACCGCCCAGTGCAAGCCGAGCTGTTCCATGCGGGAGGGCGGGCGGATAGATAGACAGACATGAAGAAGCTAATAGTCGTTTTTTTTCTCAATTTTGCGAACGCGCTTAAAATATTTAACAGCAGAGTCCCTAAGGCACAGCACACACTTAGTGCCTGAATATTCAAGTCTTCCGAGAAGTTCCGTCGTATCGACTGGTAAAGGGATAACTGGTGGTTGGTGATAAAGGCACCACGATTTTTCGAAACGCGACTATTCACCATATGACACGTGTCATCATCCCGTAACACTTGCACCACGCGTCTTCAGCAACACCAGTATACGAACCAGCGATATTGTACTGATGACTGCACTGGTAACATAGCCGTTTACTTCTGTGAAGAAATAATCGCTGTTTATTCTGAGCAGAATACGGAACACAAACAATAACTGAAGCGAGGATATACATTGTTTTGGTGTTACAGCATGTGTTACACATTGTATCCCTCTATTTTAAGCGATACAATACGGATTATACACATTATATATCATTATTACTTCCAGGTAACAAGCAAACTGCTTTCTGTATTTCATATTTTGTTCGCCGTGCATCTCGATATAATTGTATAAAGAAAAACCGACTCGATGCACAACTTATTCTTTGTATATTTCGTCAATCTCTACATGTTTCGGACGTATCTGCGTCCATCATCAGGAGGTACAATCGTATGTATATAACAACTGGTACTTATTATTCTTCTTAGGTGGCCGTCTGTTGTCCTGGTTGGATTGGAATTATCCAATCCAACCAGGGCAACAGACAGTTGTACATCAAGTTGCTTTTACTTTATACAATGCTTTCCGGCATAATTCCCACTTGGGCATGGCGATGAACTGAAATCAGCCTACTACGGTGATAGGCCGGCGAATGACCCCGTGATACACAGTGCATGTTGCATACATCAGTATACAGGTACCAATGTTCCACACGCTTCATGCATCCGTGTTTAAAGTAATTCGTCAAAGAAATGGTAATCATTCTCCTCCAAAACACTGTTAAAATCCTACGGACATACTCGTAACTGACTGAGGAGATTTCAGTTGACCTTGGCAGTTGTATTCGCCGCGGAAAGCCAAATGTCCCTTGTTTGTGACCAGTAACCGATGTGTTCCAGTTTAAAAAAGAACTATGCTGTAGAACAGTCGTATCTTGTGCATGTAAGACAATACGGTTATTTTCTGGAGTGTTCTATGTGGTTAGAGGCGTGCATAAATTTGACGTTAGGCAAGTTATAAAGGAAACACCTAACAAATGACAACAAATATTTGTTTAAAAAATACTTCATGCAGTGACAGAGTTGCAGGATGTGCATGGTATCCCCCGATAGCCGTCGCGAGTGTTATGGGACTCTACCCACGCTGTGAAGGTCAAATGCATTCTCTTGAATAAGAAACAGGGCATGGTGTCATAACCCAGGAACTGCCATCTGAATAATCACGTCGCGAAAAATTTGACGTTCAGTGTGAAAAACAAGCTGAACTAAGTTAAACGCCTCGTGGCCGTTAAAGTCGCGATCCTTCTGTCAAGTAACTTACAGTGGCACAACACACACACACACACACGCATAATTTATACAGACAAGTAATGTGAAAACACGAGTAATGCAACTCGCCCACGTCAAACGCAAAACCAGTGTAAGAACAGGTCCGTTATAAACGGCTGCTCCATATTCCTTGCACCACTACTGCATCAGCGTACGCGTACGTGGAAGTAACATGAATGCCAGGGCAGAACACGACCCAAGTGCTTTTATTAGAAAAGTCATACATATTAGCATAACAGACCACTTCCGTGACAGGATTTCTATTCGATTAAAACAAGACAGGATTGCCAAACGTCACTTTACAGGAAAGAAGGGCACTCTGTTGTCAGAACGATCCCAAGCACTACCATGAGAACCCTTGCGACGTAACTACGACGACTTTACTGTAAATTTAAGAAGATTTGCTTTATTTTAATGTGCATCGTCTGTAATGTGAGGCCTGGTTAAGCTGTGTGATTCTAACTTAATTTTCACTGTTTATACAGGGCCAGTGGGAAGAAGTCTGTAAATCGCTCATTTGCGACAAGAGTGTCACAACTCAAAATTTGGAATTTTTGAGTTATTGGTACAGAAAGAAACGTTTGCAAATGCAAATTTAACATGTATAGTGTCATAACGCAGTTTGCAAAACTCGCCGCTGGAGAGCAGTTGTGTCGTCGTTGCACTCATAGAAAATTATAGCACTTCAGAACCTTTAAAATTCTCTCCTGAAAAATCACACATTTTGAGTTGTGACAGTGTTGTCACAAATGAGCGATATAAGTGATGGGGTCAAAGAAAGTTCACGGAAATTAAACCAAATAAAACACACTTTCTTAAAAGAGAAACGCCTAACTGTCTGTACTTAGGCAACTATATGTTCAATTATGAAAAGTATGAATATCACGATACACACTTCTGTACTACTTGACATTGGAGCAGAAGAGCCAAAATATGCAGCACACAAACTGCAGACAACTAGGGTTTCGCCCTAAATAAAATATATTTTGTTGGTTTTATTTTCTGTGACTTAATGTAAACTAAACGGTACTATGCAACTGTATAAATTGGAAGAAAGATCTCAGTCTACTGAATGGTAATATCTGACGTTCAGGTGACCGTGCATCGTGATAAATTCTTATAATAAAGCCAACTAGATGCAGTAATTTCTCAAATTTCTTTTTGGAATAAAACTCTACATGTTTCGGACAGTTCCTCTGTCCATCATCTGGATTTTCTTTTTTTTAATGTACACACAGCAAACCTGCATAACATATGCCAGTGTTTCTCAACCTTTGTGAGACCGGGGCCCGGTAAATTCTTTTTTCATAAGACGAGGGCCCGGTCCCAGCAGATGTACTCGTCAGTACCTTTCCAATTTTTTTATAAGTTCACACATTAAACTAACATAAGTATTAATAATTAATTATGGCATAATCATAAAGAGTATTAGTACAACTATGTGTAAGGTGTGGCATGTTGACAAATATAAAATTACATTTAAATTAGTTATCAATTCCAGGAGAATCTCTCACGGCCCGGTATAATTGATGCTAGGGCCCGGTACCGGGCCGCGGCCCGGCGGTTGAGAAACACTAACATGTACCATTGCTGTGTGTACAGTGAAAAACTCCTGATGATGGACAGAGGAACTGTCCGAAACATGTAGTTTTATTCCCAAAATAAATTTGAGAAATTAATGCATCTAACTGGTTTTATTAAAAGAATGTATGGTAATACCCCATCACTTTACATAGGGAGCTGACAGAAGCCACGAAATGCCGTCAGAATTGTCGGTCTCCGATCTGACAACAAAAACCGGAACCTCCAAAATGGAATGTGACAGCACACACAAACAATATACGTGATACTACGACACAAGATGTGTGGCCTGCTTTAAGAAAAGTACCCCGAAATTTGGCTGGTCAGCCTACAATGAAACCGACGTCAGAATACGCCATTCCCCGGCTGGAATTGAACCTGGTGTCTCATGAACATGAGGGAGTACGCAAGCACTTCACATGGACATACAAAGACGTAATTAAGGTCATAATTCAGTACCTCCACTTCTATCTGGGCAGAGACTGGATTCGTCTCCTTACCCACGTCACTATTCTCAGAAACGTCCAGGTTGAATGGACTGTGCCAATGCGGTACGTTCATCATACAGAAGGCTCGAATGATTTCAACTGAGTGGGCGCACTGTCTTGTGTTCTTGAACTCTCGAAGTTTGAATCATTTGCCAGCCAGTGAAGTGACTGGATACGGGCTACAAGGGTGGGATTAGCTTGTGACAAAGGGAAGTGTTTTGCTCTTTTGTCAGAGCGCCCAGACCGGCTCTAGGGTCCACTCATGACTCGTATCCAGTCAGAACCAGAGGCTCTTTTACGGGAGAAAATACTAATGAAAGCTTCAAACTGGCAATACAGACACACTGCCCCATTTACGCAATAATTATGTCCAGGAAGGTCCGGCGAAAGTTGGAACTGGGTGTACAGACGGTTGACTGTGTACGTATATAGAAGAATGTACAGTTGAAATCCAAACTCCCAACACACTGGAACCCGATCGGCCGCAGCATAACCGCCCCGCCGCCTCTGTTATCGCCCAAAAGTATTCTTCCGCCACCTACATCTCGCTGTTCTTTCATTTCCGCTAGGAAAAATTCGGCGCGCTTGGCAAAAGTTATTTCATTTCGATTTTTTTTAAAAATTGCGTGTCTGAAACTGCATACCTTGAGACTGCGTAAGTCTGGGCGTGTCTGTGTCTGGTACCGACATTAATAATGTGTGAAGCTTTAACTCTGCTGCCCCAGTGTCCTCACAAAGGGATAAAGCAAATCGACAACTTTATCCTTACATTTCACTACCCACTGGCGAATAAGTCAGCCTTTTTAATAGCAAAGGGTGCTGTTGGTTCCCTTTCGGATTCACATACGTTAAATTAGGCGTGAACCACAACCTGGCGCCTGGTCACCCAGAAGACTAAATTTTTTAAGGTGGCACCTAATATTTTCAGCAAATTCATTGCAGTTTCTCCTCCCGTACACACAAATATACGTCATCATTTCACACGCACCGAACACAAAGCGCCAGTAAACGCCGAGTTTCACACGTCACTCCAGAACTGTAGGTCCTAACACCATTCTGGTACCTGAAATGTGGACGTGGCGCCCAGATTATGACAAAATTTGTGGGCCGCTGCGTTAAACAGCGAATAATTCGTTAGATGGTGAGGACATGGAGAGAAGGGCTACTTGTCTGTTATAAGGTAATATCCCAGTTATCAGTCTGGGGAAACTCGAGGCAATTTCACACCACCAATATGATGACCGCCATGACACATTTTTTGATACGTCAAAGTAAAGTTTGGCAACATCCAAAATTTGTCAATACCATCCTAAAACAGGCCACACATTTCCTCCCTTTCTCCACTGATTCTACAGTTCAAATTCATTCTACTTTCCGTATGACTCTTAGTACCCTGATCATTAAGCAGACTTGGAAACTGTAAATTATATAGCAATAACTGATACTGGAACAGCGAGGATAGCACAGTGACTAGGCTACAAACTGAAAGATCCGAGATTCAATAGGGGCAAGAGATTTTTCTCTACTCAAAATAGTCCAGACCGGCCCTGAAGCCCACCCAACATCTTCAGCGGGTACCGGGGATTTTTTTTTCCGGAGGTAGAGCGGCCGGTGCGTGACTCTGAACACTCACCTCTCACCTATTACCTAGATTAAGAATTAGTTACACCTACACTCCCCGTACATGTCTTCGTGGGGCGGACAGGAAGAACTTTATGGTAATAACTGCACCCAAGTACAACCATGAAGGCGTAATGGGCGTGGAGGCACACTACCACAATGGCACTAGGCGAAGGTGAGGGTATATAGCTTTCGCTCTGGGAAACGACAAGTCCAAGCACTAACAAAAATCGACCCCGACCTTGATAATACCCCCCTTTGATGATAACTTCACCGTCAAAGTCACCCCGACTTATACACAAATTAAGAAGGAATTAAAGCAGAAGTAGAGTTTCCCTGTGCCTAAGAAATTTTTATTTGAAGAGGGAAAGCAGATTGACACCCTTCATACACAGGCCTCAAATTGGCCCACTACAAAGTCCCTGATAAGTACAGAGCACCAGTCGAATGTCGATCGACAGGAGAAAACCCTGCCCCGGTGCCGGTATGTCCACTGTATTATTTCCACACGGACTACCCCGTTACCAAGACAGGGCCTCCGCGATCAGATGCCGGCCACTGCCCTGCCTTGGACAAAAGCACCACGCCGTTCTAAGCTGCACGCGAACACAGATCCACTCATTCTAGACCTCTGCACTAGATGGAGGTGAGCTGTTGGTTGCCTTTACATTCCTGTCACTTTACCACCCCCCCCCCCCCCCCCCCCCCCCCCCCCCCTCCCTGGACCACCCAACCCCCCCACCCTCACCAAAACAACACTTATACACTGTAACCAGCAAACAACTTCATGTGTGTTTGTTG
>Ga0131853_10026601_pt1 | contig 10405 bp, 6 predicted proteins | sample TergutLab28metaG_FD_92764 | JGI IMG/M metagenome (GOLD analysis project Ga0131853, IMG submission 92764) | Labiotermes labralis P1 segment gut microbial communities from Petit-Saut dam, French Guiana - Lab288 P1 (version 2) (version 2) | ecosystem: Host-associated > Arthropoda: Insects >... | reverse complement strand
TTACAATAAGTTTATTTCATGCCTCTACATGTTTCGAGCACATGTGCTCATCATCAGGAGGTCAAAATTGCATTACGCAGCCTCTGGTATCATCACACCTATAGGTGTGATGATACCAGAGGCTGCGTAATGCAATTGTGACCTCCTGATGATGAGCACATGTGCTCGAAACGTGTAGAGGCATGAAATAAAACTTACTGTGAAACAAATTTTGTGCATCAAGTTGGTTAAATACTGAGATACGTGTAAGTACTAATTATTAGTAAAGACTCTCAACTGAAGTCTATGAAAGCTACACTGCATAGCCATCACACTCCCTCACTTCTTCTAAGCAACGAAGTCAGATCCACGCCCTGACCGGACACCATCTGAGATACGTCCGATCAGAGTATCTTCTTCGGTGGATACAACAATATCAACGCGAAGCTGAAGCCCATCTTTTCACTGCCAGTATGTCTTTTCTATTTCGTAAACTGTTTGTGTTTATCAGCATTCTAGAAGCCCACCTCCTTTTACTCATGCAATGTCCATTACTTCCACAGTTTTCTCTGCCCGTAACGTTTACTGACATCAAAGTGTCTTTAAGCTAAACTACTGCTTACAGTTAGTGTTGCAGGAAGGTTTGTTCGTAGAAAACGTTTGAAAGAGATGGGAGTGTTCATCTGACGAGCACTGCATGTCTTCCAAGTAATTGGCCATGTGGCTGTGGGTCAAATTGTATAAAATTTTGAAATATATATATGTATCACGCGCCATCTTGTAAATATGTGTTCCTCTGCACTTACTTTTAGTAAATCGTTAAGTTAAAACCGAGTGACTGTACATTACCCAACCACTTTTATTATTTCTCCAACATAAAAATGTTTATTGGATGATCCCAAACTTGTGCATGTATTATTCTATATCTCGGACATATTGAAGTTGTATATGGTTCACGATTCGTGAATTACTGGAATATATATGAAGTAATAGTATAAACATTTGCACACAAGTGCGTTTAAATTAGTATACACGTACAGTGAACTACATGCTTCGGCAAAACATGTGGACATCTTCGGTGATATAAAATACGAAGGTAAGGTACAATAAAAGTATAAGATTAAATTACAAATTTAATAATCAGAACCTCCGGATTGGTTCTGATGCTTTAAAATTTTATTGTATACTTGTAATGTATGTAACCTTATGTCTCTGACGAAGACCACACAGTTGGCCGAAGCAAGTATGAATTTATCGTGTATGTAAACTAATTTTAATATACTTATGTCAGTGTTGGTACCGTTATTGAATATAAAAAGAATGGGTTTTCATTTCCAACATTATGTATGTAAAGTTAAAGGTAAAGTGATCCAGTTACAGGCTCGGTGTGGCCCAGAGGGTTGGTAGAGGTATAGCTCTACTCCTCCATGACCACGGCACTAGAAGGGGGTGAGTGGTCAGCAGCACGCCCCGGCCGCACTTTACCTCTGAGAAAGACCCAGTACCCATTGTACAGGAGGCTGGGTGGGCCCCAGGGTCGGTCTGGACGGAAGGAAAATCTCATCCCCACCGGGATTCGACCCCGGACCGTCCAGCCCGTAGCTCAGTCGTTATACCGACTGAGCTACCGGGCCCACAACACTGTGTATTATTTGGTTTTAATTACATTACATGTCTGGAAAATTAACATAACTTCCAGGAGTAGAGATATAAGGTAGTTATAAAAAGGAAATGTGTGTCACAGAGACCCTGCATATTGGATGAAATAGGTTTCACTGGAAACGGGGGGGGGGGGTTGGTATTAGTAATAGTATTGTCTAAGTGACCAGACAGTTTGAAGTCAGTCTTATGAGACAGTACTGTTGTTGTTACAGTATCAGGGCAACACTGAAATTAATTTCCGTTGAACCCATACTATCGCAGTATTCTGTCTACACAAACGATGATCGGTCACTGAAACAGTCTCACAATAAGCAGTTCGGTAGAAATGGAAGTACAGACCGTTTGGTTAGTCCGCAACTCTATTTGAGGTCAAATTCGGCTTGCCTGTAACAACATTCATGTCAGCAGCTAATGGTAACTGAGAACTGCGTTCTTTTGGGCTATTTGGCAGAGGGTACTCTGCGTAATAGCCCAGAAGAACGCAGTTCTCATTTACTTCGCGACGGAGGCCTGAAATTTAGTTAAAGGAAACTGTTTTCCTTCAAACGCATGTTTACACTGCGATCCTGCAGAATTTGACATTCAGATTACCGTGTATCGTGATATATTCTTATAATAAAACAAACGAGATGCGCTAATTTCTCAAATTTGTTTTTGGAATAGAACTCTAAATGTTTCGGACAGTTTCTCTGTCTATTCCAAAAATAAATTTGAGAAATTAGTGTCTCTCGTTGGTTTTATTATAAGAATCCTGCAGAATATTTGCTTGGAACTGTGCAGGACGTGTAGCCGAGATGTATGCCGTACAGTGACTGAGATATTGGCTGGATGGTCGAGAATTAGTAGATTGATCCTCGGCAGGGCAGGATATTTTTTTTCCAGAATGTCCATTCCGGCTGTGGGGACCACTAAGCTTCCTTTCAAGTAGGTACCTGGGACCCACTTCCGGAGGTAAATCGGGGCGGGAAGTGACGTCAAGCGCTCATCTGCATCTAGCACCAAGGTGAAGAACGCATGGAAGTATAGTTGTATCCCGCTCGTACAGAGTGTGTGCGAAGGGACATCTTTAGGTTTTGTATTTGTCTGGGCTAGTATTCTGAAATAAAAGGGTGAATGTTTTCGTATTAAATGTCACATCTACTTACCCTTATTTTGGGGTTCGTTCGCACAATTGCGACAAACGACTGTTAACATCGTCATGTCTGTCCGTTCGTCTGATGTCTGCCTGTTCGTAAGGAAAAACTCGGAAGTCACGAGACATATTTTCATGAAAGTTTACTTTCGAGGGTTTTTAGAAATCTGTTGAGAAAATTCAAGTTTGATGAAAATCTTACATGAATAAAGGGTACTTTAGGTTCTATGTACATTTGTAGTAATATCTCGATGAATTCTCATTAGAACGTAAAATGTTTCAGAAAAAAATTGTAAATAAAATCAAAGCATAAGTTTAATTCTTCATAACACAACGGGATGATTTCCTTTAGACAAATTTTATGTTCAATAAGTATTTTCCAAAAATCGTAGGTTATATGTGGGAAAATATTGTAGTTTCAGAAAGGCCACAGATGACAATATAATGCTGCGCAGAAAAGTGTGATTTGCATGCCGGTTAACTAAGGCAAGAATACAGACAATTTCTTATAATATTTAATACTTATTTTTGTTAAGAGCAGTGTTGTGTAGTTGGTTGATATTATTGCTGTGTGGTTGAAAGACACTGTTTTTTTCTTTACTGCAGGATTGCGGTATGTACTGTATATAAGTCATAAGCTTATTTCACCATGCTGAGTCCTCGCCCTTCTGTAACTGATATTATTGGTTGACACTTTTATTTCTTAGTTAGCAGATCGTGCATAGGAGGAATATAGTTTCCTTCTATTTCTTTTTGTTTATAAGTGGTCGCGCTAAATGTTTATCGCGCGAGCAATGTGTGGGGTCACCAGTTGCCTTGTGCTCCAGTTGCAGTCTGCAGAAGTATCTCGAACGGTGACCAGCAGCTTTGAATGAAGCTGGGTTATCAGTCAGTGTTAATGTTAATGAAGGGACCCAAGATCCCGAGAATTGAACTCAGTACAGTTCATTTGTATCAATATTATTCACTGTTTATGCACAATAAACTCCAGTACACTTGACGTGGGGATTATTGTGAGCGTGTGCGGCCTGCCCAACTCCTCGTCTTAACCGGAGTTTCGAGCTCCGTCCCTCCTGGAAAAACATCCACGATACGTTCCCCACCGGACTGCACAGGATACAGTAGCAATATGAAATATTTTGTATTTTGACGGCAGTGCGAGGTACATCCACTGTTGATTTCATGACAACACTGAACCCTTTTTTTATTGCTAACAGCTAAATCCACTCTAACAACAATAAAAAGTGAATTACTGTTTCTTTTATTTGGCAATATTTGTTACGTGATCATGCTACAATGTCACGATTTATCTACATGGTCTGGCTTGTACAGGCTCGAGCATTGCAGAAAACTCAAAATTTTTATTTTTCCCTGAAAATTATATGCCGCAAATATATAGAATAAAGGTAAATCAGTCCCGTTACAGGCCTGGATTGGCCCAGAGGTTTCCAGGAAGTTAAGGTTCCCATATTTCATAACAACGGCACAGGATAGTGGTAAGGTTGTCAGCCTTATGCACCGGCCGCCTTTACCACTAGGAAATGCTCCTGGTACTTATTTCTGTTAGGGGCTGAGTCGACCCCAGGTCCATAGTGCGATCGGAAGAACTTTATGTCAATTAAAAATTCCAATGAAACCAGCTGGGATCGAAACAGCGAACTTCCGATTTGTAGCACAGCGCCTTAACCACTGTGCCACCGCGGAAATATATGGGGTCTACGTATAAATTCAAGAAGAACATTAGTGAAATGTGACTGAAATAATTCTGTTGAAAGTGCGCTGTGTTTACTCGTAAAACCGTCTCTCTTCACAGCCACTTACGTACGTGGATGTCATTTCGTACGTTACAGAATGCAATTAATCTGCTGTGGATGACGTAAAGCAGTCGAATTTAGTACTTAGTTTATAAGAATTCTACATAGACTTCCTAAGTTCAGATGAGATTTACAGTTCTGAATGTATCATGTAGCAGCTTATTGAAATAATTTTGCTTTTGATTAATATGTCTAACACCTCCATGTCAAGTACCATAGCTTTGTATTGTGGGTCAGCTATTCATAGTTTTCCACAAAGTACAGTATCGTTTGTTTTATATTGTTCACTTTATCACCCCGACACGTCTCGAATCGTTCTGTTATTTACACTAGTCAACAAAATTTAACTTTCTTTTTTGTCCCACGAACTTCAGTAGGTGAACTTAGCAATACGTTTTATGTTGAATTCAGTAATGTACACAGAATTTTTCTATGAGGTAGGGTTCCAAAGATACAGAGGAATTTAAACGTGCAAAATAGTACTTTACGTGCTAATGAAACAGGCAGAAATTTTCCCCTAAAATGTAGAGGCATATGCCTTTCGCCGGTATTTGGCGTCAGATACATCCGTCTTCAGTGTCCAGCAATAATCTGCCAACATACTTGAGGCCCACGTGCCTTGGTACCGCTTTTCCATAGTCATAATATCTTGATGAAATCTTTCATCCTTTACGTCACATGACTTCGCCGATATTGTCTGGAAAAAAAAAATCCAAGCGTGACTCCAGAAAGTGAATTTTCAGACTCATATTGCATCCCATAGCTTTGTACGAATTCAATAAGTCCTGCACAATATCCTGATATTTCGCTGCTTTGTGAGTTCCTAAGAAGTCCTTGCAAATCCTCTTAAATGACAACCATGCATTTATTTCAGTCTCATTCAGGTCTTCATCAAACTGTTTGTCATGTATCAGTTCCCTTATCTGGGGTCCTATAAATATACCCTCCTTGATTTTTGCGTCACTCACATTTGGGAATTTATTCCTCACATACTAGAATCCACGGCCGGTTTTATCCATATCTTTCACAAAGTTTTTCATGAAGCCCAGCTTTATGTGCAAAGGGGGCAGATAAATGTTCTCCGGAAGAAAAAGGGGAAGAATGACGACATTTTTCTCTCCTGGCGTCAGTGATGTTCTTTTAGTCCACAGTTTATTTAGATAGTGATTTTTCTTGTCCCCGCTGTTCCACTCGCACAGGAAACAGCAGTATTTGGTGTAACTGAGTTGCATTCCGAGTAACAGTGCCACAACTTGAGATCACCACATAACTTTCACTTAAATTCGTCATACTTAACCTTTCCCAACAGTAGCTTCATGCTTTCATAACTTTCCTTCATGTTGGCTGCATGAGCAAAAGGAAAGGATGGGAATCTATTTCCGTTGTGGAGTAGAACTAATTTCAAGCTCACTTTTGATGAATCAATGAACAAGCGCCATTGATCTGGGTTATATTCATGGCCAAGAACTTCCATTACGGAAAAAATATCATTGCAAAAAACGACACCGTCTTCCTGGGAGAAGAAATCCTTGAATTCTTCATGGCGCCCACAGTAAAAACACACCTTAGTGTCCTGGCGCAGAAGATTCCCAGCCCTTTAACTTGGAGAGAAAGGTGTGGGTGATAGAGAAATTCTGGAAACATTTTTGAATTCAGCATTCAAAAATACGTCAGAAACAGACATTTAACCCAATGGGACAAGATTTTTGTTGACCAGTGTTATCTAGGTTACCATTATTCCCTAGATATCTATTGGCTCTTTATTCCAATACACATGACGTGAGATTTTTTTACATTTGATACGTGGCTCAAGATTCAATCTAAACATTGTGCTGGGCGTAGGGTTATATTGGGGAGAAGGAATATTTCCTTCTTTTTCACTTTGTACCTCTGATTGGTCAAACTGTCTTAAACAATTGAAATATTTTTTTCCCTTTTCGCATCCAATCGAAGAGATTCAGTCACTTCAAACTGGAGTAATGACGATCCTCCGAAACTTGGGAACGTTTAAGCACCAAACGTTGCAGAAACTTACAAAGGGACAATTATTTTGATGGGTGTTAAGATGGTCTATTAAAATATTCTAGTTGTCACATACTTTGCATTGTTAAATGGAACCAGCAGCTAATGACACTTCTGCATTTGAGAGAAAACTGCGACTAACCAATTTGAAATGAACTCAAACTTTGGGACATGTGGCACTGACGACAGCCCTTGATTAACTGTATGGAGCACAGATCACCTCCAAAGATACTGAACACTCACATCAACGGTAAAGTTTTCCGCCCCTCTGCGAAGTCCCATAATTTCATTACACCGTGCCCAAGAACCAGCAACTGAAACTCGTCGTGTGTTACACGAATTTAAACCGTAAGCTCGCACCACATGTTTACGGTCTGTTTCATTGGTTTTCCTCGTAATTACGCGCCGATCTCTCGTAATTTCGGATTTCCATTTTGGTTTTATTAAAAGAAATCTTTTTCTCTGTCATTTTGAGCCATTTATTTCATTCTACTTAATCTTATAACCCTTATTTGTTGTACAGCACAAGTAACGTATCTCTTGTTTCAAATGCAAGACCGCTACATAGTTAATAAAGTAGCGTTAATAATCAATATACGCATTACTCGGGTTTTTGTGTGAAATAGTAATATTAGTGCACGGACATGAAAAAGATATAGTTTACGTAACAGTTCTTCAAGTAATTTTCTTTTTCTCCTTTCTAACATCATTCTGGGGTGTTAATATCTTCCTCTAGATTACACAAACACATTGACAGATGACCTCACACAAGTATAATATTGTTTATTATCCAGCATGAAATAAAAGATATTTATGGATCACCAAGCGTGTTTATGTCGAGGAACTGACGATGAGTCATAGCAGTGAAGAAATAGCCAAATTGATCACTGCGGGATGCTGACGAGTACATTAACTAGAACCTGTGACCTACACATTTCTCTGAACAATTATTCCTGCTAATTTATTACAGAAGGAACAGAGTTTAAAAAATCATTTAATGGATTTTAGCCTTGCTTATAAAATTACTTCTACAGTGCTCTCCAGTTTTGTCTGTCACTTATCTGGTTTCTCAGCGATTATATCGATTTTCTAGAGCAAGAACGATTTATGGTATCTGTTATATCTTTATTTGGAACAAAGTTTAATTCTCAAGTGAGGAAATTGGGTCAACCCTAATTTATTCATGCGCTCCTAATAATGAATAAGCCATTCCATTTTCTGAACAATGTAAGAGAAGGCATTACGAAGTGCTCTAATGAAGTATATAACAAATTCACCAATATACGTCAGCACAACAATTATTCATTGTATCATATAGGCTACATGTTTCGACCTGTTAACAGGTCATCATCAGTTAGAAAATTGGGATCCCAGTATCTTGTACAGCTGTAAACAAATGTAAAATCTGGTACACGATAAAATGTGATACACATGTTATCTAGCTAAAACAAAATTTGTGTAGGTATTTGAAACCTAGTACAGTTTTAATTTTTTAACTAGATAATGTATCACCTTTTATCCAGTACCAGATTTTACATTTGTTTACAACTGTACAAGAAATTGGGATCCCAATTTTCTAACAGCACCTTTGACTTATTCTACTGGAGGCCTGATGATGACCTGTTAACTGGTCGAAACATGTAGCCTGTATGCTCCAATAAATATTTGTTGTGCTGACCTACATTTTGTGAATTTACTATGTACTTCTGAACAATGGTTATTTAAAAACACGGGAGATGAAGAACGACTGCTTTCTCTTGTGTAATACCCTTATATATTAATGGTAGAAAGTTTGAAAGAAGTGTGTAGTAGCATTATAGTGTTGTATGGTGAAGTTTGTGTTGGGTCTTCATAAACTTAAGAACTTTGGTGTCTGAGCAGTAAGAAAGGAGGATGATGAATGCAAGGGGATGGAGGGGTGTGTTACCTTTATGTATTGAGAAGACGCTGGAGATATTAGAGGCACCTGGTGGTGAATTTAAAGCAGGGTGTAAGGTTCTTTGCTTCTGAATTGATCATGGAAATACTGGATGAATTCAACTCGTCAAATAATCAATACTGTTTAACCGACAGTATTGCAGATTTCTAAGGAATGCTCCGCTACTTTCCACTGAGTCACCATTCCCTTTTCAATATAACGGTTTTCTTGTATCCCTAATATTAATGTAACATTCATCATATGGGTTTATTTTTCAAATTTATTCGCGTGGTGTTTCTTTTTTATTGACTTCGCACGTCCCATCTTTGCTGTAAATGGCAATATTTCATGTGTACTTTCCCGATTCTATTTATTCTTTTTCCTAAGGCCTGCTTCAAACTCACGTATCAGTTTCTACCCATCAAATTTTGCGCGCATTTGCATTCATTCGCTGCCTTGCTGCATAAACCCAATGGCTTACTTCGAAGGTTTTGACTGTTCACAGCCTGAAACCAAAAATATTTAACGTATTGGAAAAACTACGGTTTGGCTAATTCTCTAGGGACATTGTGTGTTATTTTGAAATATTTATATTTGAACTTTTGAAAAACATATTTACTTTTCAGTTTGTTAAGAGAATTAATTAATTACTATCCATGATTTTAATGTTTTAATGTCACTGGCTTTTCATTTATTGTGGGCCTTCACAGAACGGTTTCAGGTTTGCATATGGAAAATTTCCTTTTTGAATTAAGGTCAGTTGTCGAGAATTTGAGTCTGAAATTTGACGCTTCGTCGCTGGGTGTTTGTTTTGCGTCGTTGCGAAGGATATTAATGTTTTCGTGTTTAAAACTTAACCCTTTACCTGCTAACGTGGAGAATATGGTGAGCTCCGAATAATGCTAACAAAGGGCAGATGGGATTTAACTCGGCGTTTAAAGGGTTAACCCTTTAAACGCCGAGTTAAAGTAGTCCAAGGAGACTGCTTGACCCTTAAGACGAAGGGCGAAGCAGTCAGAAATTATTGCTTGAGCCAAGGAATCGAAAACGTGCACTTCGATTAATCGAAAAAAATTCACCCAATTACATAGCACAAACCGTAGGGAACTAGAATCTTCTGCTTCACCGCTCTCAGGACCTGAAATATCGCGTTAGGTATTAAAGTTTTGCGGTTTTCTCATTTCCTCCAGGAACATTCCAGCGTGGATCCTAATACAGTAATCTAGATGTTTATTATCACCAAGCCCGCAATGTATCGTTTCACGTTATTTCCCGTTCGTGGTTCATAGTATTTTTAAGGCATCACGCTGTGTGTTGCGTAACCAGAGTTAGATGCTTGGAACGACGTTGTCTAAAAGCTGGTGTCGTCATTACACTCAGTTACGCGATCATCTGCCGATTTTCTCTGAGTTTATTACTCGTCCAGTCTGCCTTAAACATTATGTTTGTGAGACAGTTTTTTTTCATTTTGTGAAAAGTTGGGACCAATCAGTGGCGTACCGAGGGGGGTTGGGGGTTCTAACCCCCCGAAATACCGAAGGCCCTCCAAAATCATGCCAAACTCAACCCGATTGTGAAAACTGTTAAAAATCGCTGAATTGAGGACGCCAACACCCCAAAATGTTCGGAAAAAAGGCAGTAAAATTCTAAAACAACCTAGGTTGGCAATTGTTTTACATTAGCAATGACAAATAAATTGGTTGTCATCAGAAATAGTCTTAAAATACCAAAAATTAAGAAAATTTTACTATATGAAATGAAATTTCTTGAACAAAATTACAGCTGCCCCCAAAAACCCTGACTAGAGGGCTACTGCCCCCAGATCCCCGTTCTCTCTGTCCTCTGTCCTCAACTGAATTTGTTGAGCCCCCCCCCCCC
>Ga0131853_10026598_pt1 | contig 10406 bp, 9 predicted proteins | sample TergutLab28metaG_FD_92764 | JGI IMG/M metagenome (GOLD analysis project Ga0131853, IMG submission 92764) | Labiotermes labralis P1 segment gut microbial communities from Petit-Saut dam, French Guiana - Lab288 P1 (version 2) (version 2) | ecosystem: Host-associated > Arthropoda: Insects >... | reverse complement strand
CGCTGGTCCGTGTTGCGGATCAGGAGCGCGATCGGCGTGCCGGTCGTCTTGCCTTCGAACACGCCCGACAGGATCTCGACCTTGTCCTCTTCCTGACGCTGCGTGACGTGGCGCGACGTGCCGGGGCGCCGCCGGTCCAGATCGTGCTGGATATCGGCTTCGGTCAGCGCCATGCCGGGCGGGCAGCCGTCGATGACACAGCCGATGGCCGGGCCGTGGGATTCGCCGAAGGTCGTAACGGTGAAAAGCGTACCGAGCGTGTTGCCGGACATGGCAGTCGTCCAAAGTGAATCGGGGAATCCAGCATTATGCCAGTCCGCGGCGCCCGCGGCCCAGGGTGGACCCTCGGCGGCCCGTGGCCGCTTCCCCCCGACGGCCCCCGACAACCCTACCGGCGCGCCCCGCGCAGTTCGGCCACGCGCGCCTGCAGGCGTTCGAGGGTCGCATCCTGCGGTGCGATCGGCTCGCCGACGACCAGCGTGAGCCGGTTCATGAGCCGGCGCGGGCGAGGCTGCCCGGATTCCCCTTCGTACGAAAACACGCTGCCCCACAGCCCGCGCAGCGCCATCGGCACGACGCTGACCGGCGAGCGCCGCAGGATCTCGAGCACGCCCGGGCGGAACGGATTGATGTCGCCCGTCTTCGTGAGCCGGCCTTCGGGGAAGATGCAGACGAGTTCGCCGTCGGCCAGCGCCTGCGCGCAAGCGTCGTAGGCGGCCGCGAGCACGGCGGGGTTCTCGTGCGCGGACGCGATCGGAATCGCCTTCGCACCCCGAAACACCCAACCGATGAACGGATTGCGGAAGATGTAGTAGTGCATCACGAAGCGGATCGGGCGCGGGCTCTCCGCCATGATGACGATCGCATCGAGATAGCTCACGTGATTGCACACCAGCACGGCCGGCCCGCGCGCCGGAATGCGCTCGGTATTGAGGAGCCGCACGCGATAAAACGTCCGCACGAGCACCCACGCGACGAAGCGCAGCAGAAACTCGGGCACGAGCGCGTAGATATACGCGGCGGCGACGATGTTCAAGAGCGCCGTCGTGAGAAAGATGCCGGGAATGCCGACACCCGCGCGGCTCAGCGCAATCGCCATCAACGAGGAGACGATCATGAACAGCGAGTTCAGGATGTTGTTCGCGGCGATGATGCGTGCGCGATGGCTCGGCGCGCTGCGGCTCTGGATCAACGCGTAGAGCGGCACGCTATAAAAGCCGCCGAACATCGCGAGCAGGAATAGATCGGCGAGCACGCGCCAGTGCGCCGCGACCGCGAGAAACTCGCGCACGGTCAGCAGATGCGTGGCCGGCGGGAGCGCATGGCTCGCGAAGAACAGGTCGATGCCGAACACGCTCATGCCGATCGAGCCGAACGGCACGAGCCCGACCTCAATGCGGCGACGCGAGAGCCGGTCGCACAGCAGCGAGCCGATGCCGATGCCGAGCGAGAACATCGCGAGCAGGACCGTCACGACGTCGGCATCGGCGTGCAGGACGTCTTTCGCGAAGTTGAAAAACGATGCGAGATACGTCGCGCCGACGAACCACAGCCACGAAATACCAAGCAAGCTGAGGAACACGGTGCGGTTGCTGCGCGCAAGCTGCAGGTTGCGCCACGTTTCGGAAAACGGATTCCAGTTGATGCGCAGATCGGGCTGCGCGGCCGCGCACGGCGGTACGAACCCCGACACGGTGCGCCCGGCGAGCGCCACGACGAGGCACAGCGCGGCGAGCCATACGGCGCCCGCGGGCGTGCCGACTGGCGCCGCAGCAGCGGCCCCGGCGGCCCCGTTGCCATCGGTCGCGCCGATGGCGGCTGCGACGCCGCCGATGATCGTCCCGAGCAAGATCGCCACGAACGTGCCCATTTCGACGAGCCCATTGCCGCCGACGAGTTCGTACGTAGAGAGTTTTTGCGGCAGATACGCGTACTTGACCGGCCCGAACACGGTCGAGTGCACACCCATCAGAAACGTACAGAGGTAGAGCAGCGGCGCGCTGTGCAGCCAGAACCCCGCCCCGGCGATCAGCATCACCGCGATCTCGAAGGTCTTGACCCAGCGCGTGAGCATGGCCTTGTCGTACTTGTCCGCGATCTGCCCCGAGGTCGCGGAAAATAGCAGAAATGGCGCGATGAAAATGGCCGAAATGAGGAATGCGACGGTTTTCGGATCGACGCCGGAAAAGCGCGCGGACTGATAGGTGACCAGCGACGTGAAGCCGATTTTGAACACGTTGTCGTTCATCGCGCCGAGGAACTGTGTCCAGAAGAAAGGCGCGAAACGCCGCTCGCGCAGCAGCGTGAATTGCGACGCATGAGTGACGCTCTCAGCGCTCTCGTGTGCGTCGCTATGCGTTGCGGGTGTCGGGCTGTCGTTCATCGAACTCATCGAACGCGAGGGGACCTAAAAAAACGGCAGTAGACACGAAAAAGCGCGCTTGACGCGCGCTCTTCTAATGTTCGATCGGACCCGGGTCAACTCGCCCGCTGGCGCTCTTCCTCGGGCCAGTCGCGGATATACGCCTTGAGCAGCCGGTTTTCAAAGCCCTGCGCTTCGACCACGGCCTTCGCAACGTCGTAGAACGAAATGACGCCCATCAGCGTGCCGACTTCCATGACCGGCAGATAGCGCACGTGATGTTCGAGCATCATGCGGCGGACTTCGTCGACTTCGGTTTCGGGCGTGACGGTGATCGGGTGATCGTCCATGACCTTGCGGATCGTCGTGGTGCCGACGCTGCCGCCCTGCGCGTGCAGCGTGTGGATGATCTCGCGAAACGTCAGCATGCCGACCAGTTCGCCGTACTCCATGATGACCAGCGAGCCGATGTCATGCTCGTCCATCGTCGTAATGGCGTCTTGCAACGCCATGTCGGGCGTGACGGTGAAGAGCGCATTGCCCTTGACCTTCAAAATGTCGCTCACGCGCATGATCTGCTCCTGGAAATGCCGAAATATGGGGGACGATGCCGGAAAGATGCCTACCTCTTTTCGATCCTAGCGGAAAGGCCGCCAAAAGAAAAGCTGACGGACAGTGATACGATGCCGCTACCCCCTACCCCATTTCCGTGTGCCGGCGCCGCGCCGGCCGCGCCGCCACGATGCCCGATACCCGTTTCGATACGCTCGCGCTGCATGCCGGCGCGGCCCCCGACCCTGTCACCGGCGCCCGCGCGACGCCGATCTATCAGACCACCTCGTTCAGTTTCCGGGACACCGACCACGCCGCCGCGCTCTTCAACATGGAGCGCTCGGGGCACGTCTACTCGCGCATTTCGAACCCGACGGTCGCGGTTTTCGAAGAGCGCGTGGCCGCGCTCGAAGGCGGTGCGGGCGCGATCGGCACCGCCAGCGGCCAGGCCGCGCTGCACCTCGCGATCGCGACGCTCATGGGCGCGGGCGCGCACATCGTCGCTTCGACGGCGCTCTATGGCGGCTCGCACAACCTGCTCGACTACACGCTCAAGCGTTTCGGCATCGACACGACCTTCGTCAAACCGGGCGATCTCGACGCATGGCGCGCCGCGCTGCGGCCCAATACGCGGCTGCTGTTTGGCGAGACGCTCGGCAATCCGGGGCTCGACGTGCTCGATATCGCGGGTGTGGCGCAAATCGCGCACGAGCACCGCGTGCCGCTGCTCGTCGATTCCACGTTCACGACGCCGTATCTGCTGCGCCCGTTCGAGCACGGCGCCGATTTCGTCTATCACTCGGCGACCAAATTTCTCGGCGGCCACGGCACGACGATCGGCGGCGTACTCGTCGATGGCGGCAGGTTCGATTTCGAGGCATCGGGCCGCTTCCCCGAGTTCACCGAGCCGTACGCGGGCTTCCACGGCATGGTCTTCAGCGAGGAGAGCACGGTCGCGCCGTTCTTGCTGCGCGCGCGCCGCGAGGGTCTGCGCGACTTCGGCGCGTGCCTGCACCCGCAGGCCGCGTGGCAGTTGCTGCAAGGCATCGAGACGCTGCCGCTGCGCATGGAGCGGCACGTGGCCAATACGCGGCGCGTGGTGGCGTTTCTCGTCGCGCACGAGGCCGTCGAGTCGGTTGCGTACCCCGAACTGCCGGGCCACCCCGATCACGCGCTCGCGCAACGTCTCTTGCCGCGCGGCGCCGGAGCCGTGTTCAGTTTCAACCTGCGCGGCGGGCGTGAGGCGGGCAAGCGCTTCATCGAATCGCTCGCGCTGTTCTCGCATCTCGCGAACGTCGGCGACGCACGCTCGCTCGTGATCCATCCGGCCTCGACGACGCACTTTCGCATGGACGCCGCCGCCCTCGCCGCCGCGGGAATCGCGGAAGGGACGATCCGCCTGTCGATCGGGCTGGAAGATCCCGACGACCTGATCGATGACCTCAAACGCGCGCTGAAGATAGCGCAGAAGGCAACTTCCGGCGCGAAGGGGGCATCGTCATGATCATCGACGTAGCGGGCAAACCGGCCTACGCCTACACGGGCGGACGCCCCTTCGACGCGACGCGGCCCGTCGCCGTGTTCGTCCACGGCGCCGAGCACGACCACAGCGTCTGGGGCCTGCAATCGCGCTATTTCGCACATCACGGTTTCGCCGTGCTCGCCGTCGATCTGCCGGGCCACGTGCGCAGCGCAGGCCCGGCGCTTACGAGCATCGGCGCGCTGGCCGACTGGCTCGCGGCGCTGCTCGATGCGCTCGGCGTGCAGCAGGCGTTCGTCGCGGGGCACAGCATGGGATCGCTCGTTGCGCTCGAATTCGCGGCGCGCCATCCCGAACGCGCGCGCCGCGTGGCGCTGCTCGCAACCGCGCTGCCGATGACGGTCTCGCCGATGCTGCTCGAAACCGCGCGCGAGCGCGAACCCGAAGCGATCGCGCTCGTGAACCAGTGGTCGCATTCGACGCTGGCCGCGAAACCGTCGAGTCCGGCTCCGGGTTTCTGGCTACAGGGTGTGAATCGACGGCTCATGGAACGCGTTTCGGCATGCGGCGAGCCGCAGTTGTTCCACACCGATTTCGCGGCCTGCAACGATTACGCGGATGGCCTCGCGAGCGCGGCGAAAGTCCGCTGCCCGGTGCGCCTGCTGGTGGGAAAACGCGACGCGATGACCCCGCCGCGCGCGGCGCGCACGCTTGCCGACGCGCTTGCGCAGGCCGGCGTGCCGGTCGATACGGTCACGCTCGACGCGGGCCACGCGCTGATGACCGAGCAGCCCGACGCGACGCTCGACTCACTGTACGCGTTCGCTTCACAGCCCTGAACTACAGCCCTGAACGACAACCCTGAAGCGACACGCCGGCCGCCCACCTTGCGGCCAGCTTGCGCGGCTGCGCCGATCGCCGGAAAATGGCTTCGTCCATCTGTTTGCGGCCCGGTATCCGGAACACTCGGGAACATTCCGGAACACTCCGGAACAGCACGCCGGCCCCGCCGCCGCGCCAAGGAGGAGACGATGAACCACGCCACTCCCACCGAACACTTCGCGAGTTTTTCGCAGTTCTATCCGTACTATTTGAGCGAGCATCGGCATCCGATGTCGCGGCGCCTGCACTTCATCGGCTCGCTGGGCGTGATCGGCTGCGTGGCCATGGCCATCGCCACCGGCAACTGGCTCTGGCTGCCCGCGGCGGTCGTGTGCGGCTATGCGTTCGCCTGGGTCGGTCATTTCGCGTTCGAGAAAAACCGCCCCGCCACCTTCCGTCACCCGATCTACAGCCTCATGGGCGACTGGGTCATGTTCGCGGATATCTGCCGCGGGAAAATCTCGCTCTGAATCGCACACGCTCACGCGATAGGGCCCGGCACACCGGGCATCACGACGCCGGATGCGGCAACGACGAACGCGAGTTGCCGCCTTCGCGCGCGTCGTCGTCCGCGTGGACTCGGCGCGCCGCCAGCAGCGCGCCAAGCGTGACGGCGAGCTTCTCGTTGTAGAGCGCGTCGAGCAACAGGTCCGCATCGATACTGCTCGATTTCATCTTGAGCTGATACGCCAGCTCTTTCCTGTCGATCACAAAGCGCCCGTACAGACGCGCCACCGAAATCTTCGCCGGATTCCCAAGCAGCACGAAATGCGGTTGCTTGCCGTCGTTTTCGAGGCGCCCGACGAGTTCGTCCTGCTCCATGTCGTCGAGCAGCCGCGTCACGGTCGCGAGGTCGCTGCGCAGCATCTGCGCGAGTTGCTCGGCGGTGCGGCCGGGCTGCCCTTCGTCGCGCGCGTAAGCGAGGCTGGAGAGCAGTTCGAGCGCGTCGAGCAGGTCGCTGCCCGTGAAATGCGGCCTGTCGAAGCGCCCGGTGCGGATTTCCGGCAACGCCGAGACGATCATCGCGCCCGCAAGCGTGATGAACCAGCTCAGATAGAGCCACGCGAGGAACATCGGTATCGTGGCAAACGCGCCGTAGACAGCCGTGTAAGTCGGAATGCGCCGCACGTAGAAGCCAAACCCGCGCTTCGCGCATTCGAACGCGATCGCCGCCACTACGCCGCCCACGACGGCGTCGCGCCAGGCCACGCGGCAGTTCGGCATGTAGACGTAGAGCAGCGTGAACGCGAGCGCCGTGAACGGCAGCGTCGCGCCCATCACGGCCCAGTCGAACAGACCGGAGACGTGCTGCTCGGTCGCGATGACGAGCGAGCGCGTGAACACATACGACGACACCGAAAGGCTCACGCCGATCAGGATCGGCCCGAGCGTGAGGATCGCCCAGTAGACCAGCACGCGCTGCGCCAGGGGCCGCGCCTTGCGCACGCGCCAGATCAGGTTGAACGCGGACTCGACCGTCATCATCGTCACCACCGATGTGACGAACAGGCCGATCAGCCCCATCGTCGTGAGGCCGCGCGCCTTCGACGAAAATTCGTTCAGGTAGCCGAAAATCTCGCTGCTGATCTGGTCCGGCATCAGATGGTCGGCCAGGAACGCCTGCAGCGAGTTCTGAAACGTCGTGAAGAGCGGAAACGCGGTGAACAGCACGAAGGCGACCGTCGCGAGCGGCACGAGCGAGAGCAGCGTCGTGAACGTGAGACTGCCCGCGACCTGCACGATGCGGTCTTCGTTACTGCGCTGCCACGCGAATCGCGCGAGCCGCTTCACGGTGTCCAGATCAATGCGAATCGTCGGCAACACGTTCATCAGGCAGAGCCTTCCTCTAGCGATGCGCCGCTTCGGCGGCTAACCCAGCCCTTATAATATCCCGTCCACCGACGAGGCCTATGAAACCGATTCTTGTGCTCTATTACAGCCGGCATGGCGCGACGCTGGAACTGGCGCGCGCGATCGCCCAGGGCATCGACAGCGTGCCCGGCGCCGAAGCGCGCGTGCGTACCGTGCCGCCTGTTTCGACGGTCTGCGAGGCCACCAGCCCCGACATCCCCGACGACGGCCCGCCCTACGCGGAACTGCGCGATCTCGAAGAATGCGCGGGCTTGGCGCTCGGCTCGCCGACCCGCTTCGGCAACATGGCGGCGCCGCTCAAATATTTTCTCGACGGCACCTCGCCCCAGTGGCTCTCCGGCGCGCTCGCGGGCAAACCCGCGTGCGTCTTCACCTCGACGGGGAGTCTGCACGGCGGCCAGGAAAGCACGCTGCTGTCGATGATGCTGCCGCTGCTCCATCACGGCATGCTGCTGGTGGGCATTCCGTACACCGAAGCCGCGCTGACGACCACCGACGGCGGCGGCTCGCCCTACGGCGCCTCGCACCACGCGCGCGCCGATGGCCGCAGCCACGGCCTGACCCCGGATGAGAAGGCGCTCGCCGTCGCGCTGGGCGCGCGGCTCGCGCGCGCGGCAATCGCGCTAGGCGGCGCACGGTGAACGCGCCCGGTGTGCCTGATCCCGACCCGCGCGCGGTCGTCACACCGAACCGGTACGCCGCGCTGGGCGCGTTTGCGTCGCTGGCCGCGCTCGTGCTGCTCTGTATCGCCTGGGAATGGCGGCTCGCGCCGCTGCGCCCCGGCGGCAGCGCACTCGTGCTGAAAGCGTTGCCGCTCGCCTTCGCGCTGCCCGGCGTGCTGCGTCGCAATATCTATACGCTGCAGTGGGCGTCGATGCTCGTGTTGCTCTACTTCGCCGAAGGCATCGTGCGCGGCATGACCGACCCCGTGCCGGCCAACCGGCTCGGCTGGGTCGAAGTCGTGCTCGCGCTCGTCTTCTTCGCCTGCGCGCTGACCTACGTCGCGCCGTTCAAGCGCGCGGCGCGACGGCGGCGGCGCGAAGCGGCGTGAGTCGGAGCGAATTGCGTGCTCCTCTGCGGGCGATCCCGGGCACCGCAAACACGCCTGCCGTGTCACACTGAAACTTCTGCTTAACCGATCCCCGCAACGCCCGCGCCGCGTCGCGCGAGCAAAATCCGACATCATGAGCCTCGCCACCTCCTCCGACACCGCCTTCCTCGAAGCCTGCGCCGCCGCGATCGGCGCCCAGTACGTCCTCACCGAAGCCCACGACACCGCGCCGTATCTGAGCGACTGGCGTCGCCGCTACGAGGGCGCCGCGCGCGCCGTGCTGTGTCCGGCCGATACCGCCGAAGTCGCCGCCATCGTGAAGCTCGCGCGCGAGCATCGCGTGGCGCTCGTGCCGCAAGGCGGCAACACGGGCCTCGCGGGCGGCGCGACACCGGACGCCTCGGGCCGCCAGGCCGTGCTGAGCCTGCGCCGCCTGAACCGCGTGCGCGAAATCGATCCGCACAACAACACGATCACCGTCGAAGCCGGCGTGATCCTCGCCGAGATCCAGACGCGTGCCGCCGACGCGGGGCGTCTGTTCCCGCTGTCGCTCGCGGCCGAGGGAAGCTGCACGATCGGCGGCAATCTCTCGACGAACGCGGGCGGCACCGGTGTGCTGCGCTATGGCAACACGCGCGAACTGTGTCTCGGGCTCGAAGTCGTCACGCCCGAAGGCGAAATCTGGGACGGCCTGCGCGGGCTGCGCAAGGACAACACGGGCTACGATCTGCGCGATCTGTTCATCGGCGCCGAGGGCACGCTCGGCATCATCACCGCCGCCGTCATGAAGCTTCATCCGCAGCCGGCCGTGCAGGTCACGGCGCTCGCGGGGCTCGCCAGCGCTCACGCGGCGCTCGACTTCCTCGCGCTCGCGCAGCGCTACGCCGGGCCGCTGTTGACCGGCTTCGAGCTGATGTCGGACTTTTGCATGGAACTCGTCGCGCGTCATTTCCCGCAGTTGCGCTACCCGTTCGAAGCGCGCCATGCGCAACTCGTGCTGCTCGAACTTTCCGATAGCGAAAGCGAAGAGCATGCACGCGCGCTGTTCGAGCGGCTGATGGAAGCGGCGCTCGAAGCGGGCCTCGTGGAAGACGCCGTGGTGGCGGAAAACCTCACGCAGTCGCAGGCGTTCTGGAACCTGCGCGAGCACATTCCGCTTGCGCAGTCGCAGGAAGGCCTGAACGTGAAGCACGACATCGGCGTGCCGATCTCGCGCATCGGCCAGTTCATCGAGGAAACCGACGCCGAGATCGCCCGCACCGTGCCCGGCGCGCGCATGGTGACGTTCGGCCACCTCGGCGACGGCAATCTGCACTACAACGTGCAAGCCCCCGAAGGCGGCGATCCGAAGCGTTTCCTCGCGGAAAACGAGAAAACTTTGAACCACATCGTCTACGAGAACGTGCACCGGCATCGCGGCACGATCAGTGCGGAACACGGTCTCGGGCAACTGAAGGCCGGCGAGGCCGCGCATTACAAGAGCGCCGTGGAACTGAAGCTGATGCGCGCGATCAAGATGGCGATCGACCCGGCGGGTCTCATGAATCCGGGCAAGGTGCTGGATTAATCACGCATCGGGCGCGGGTTGAAAAGGAGAAGACATCGTGAAGGTCCGCGTGCTGTCCGATCTGCATCTGGAAAATGACGAGCCCGATACGATCGCGCACGCCGAGGCCGACCTCGTCGTGCTCGCGGGCGACATCCACAATCACGCGCTCGGCCTGCAATGGGCCGCGCAGACGTTCGATCCGCAGGTGCCGGTCGTCTATGTGCCGGGCAATCACGAGTACTACGACGGCGAGTTCGGCGCGCTGGAGACGGCGATGCGCGACGCCGCGTCCGCGATCGACAACGTGCACTTTCTGAACAACGCGACGCTCGAGGACCCGGCGGGTCGCTGGCGCGTCGTGGGCACGACGCTGTGGACGGATTTCGCATTGTTCGGCAGCGACGAGGCCGCGCGTGAAGAGGCCATCGCGGCCGCCATGCGCGTGATGCTCGATTTTCGCGGACTGATCCAGTTGTCGTGGCCCGAGCGCCCCGATGCGCTCGCGCGCGATTTCACGCCACAGGACACGCTCGCGCTGCATGCGCACGCGCTCGCGTGGCTCAAAGACGAACTGGCGAAGCCGTTCGCGGGCAAAACGATCGTCGTCACCCACCACGCGCCGCATCGGCTGAGTCTGGCCGAGCGCTATGCGGACGAT
>Ga0131853_10026596_pt1 | contig 10407 bp, 8 predicted proteins | sample TergutLab28metaG_FD_92764 | JGI IMG/M metagenome (GOLD analysis project Ga0131853, IMG submission 92764) | Labiotermes labralis P1 segment gut microbial communities from Petit-Saut dam, French Guiana - Lab288 P1 (version 2) (version 2) | ecosystem: Host-associated > Arthropoda: Insects >... | reverse complement strand
CCTTCAACCCCCCGTGCGCACTCTAAGAACAACCCGTCTCTCACACACCAACACTGTGTGCTGCACACACACACACACACACACACACACACACACACACACACACACACACACACACACTCACACACACAGTGTATTTGTGTGTTTTGTGTGGATCTGAGAAAAACAGCGATTATTTCCCTATACAACATTAACTGATTGGTTTTTATAACCGAGACGGAGTGTTTTTTACTGCGCGGTACGGATTGAATATTTATACATATTACACGTTAGTCTTAATACTTATGACGAAATTTTCATAACGCCGGCATTCCAACCGTCAGCTTCCCATCACTTTACCTCATTCACTTCCCAACGCTCTACCCTACCCCAGCTTGCCTTTACCGGAAGAACGAGCGGGCGTAGCTTGTGACGTTTCAGAGCAGTAGATTCTGTTTCTCCCCTGTAATAATAATAATAATAATAATAATAATAATAAATGTAGTGCCTGTCGCGCTTCCTTGGATGCTTCTGTTTCTCTGCCTCAGACCTACCACATGAACACACATCAGCATAAACGGGGTTCCTCCTTGACAGATTATCAGGCAGCCACATGATGTCACAAACATGGCTGACGAGTCTGACGTCAATAAAATTCTGTAGTCTGACACTATACATTACTGGATACAGGAAGGAGACAGAGGAAAGTGATTAGCTGCTATGTCACATGACGGTATTGGCAGGTGTCAGCCACGATTGTGGGCACTAGACAGACACACAGCACTTTTAGCGACAGAACGTGGAGACGCTAAAACGGCAGGGCATGCTTTTGTGCGCGGGGCAGAGCCGAGTGATGGATGTACCTGCCGTTGTATCACAGAGCGGACCGAACCGAACTGTGTAGGTCGGTTAACACTTCGCAGTGCCACTGGCTGTATTGCTTTGGTAAGGCTTGTCGCAGTAAACTGCATTGGCTGGCTGAAGACGGGCCGTTTACCGTGAGGTACGAACTGGAATTTGTGTCTGTCCTTTATAAGAACTTCGCCTAATGAGACCTCTGTGTCTGAGGTTGATTCCAGGCCAGTCTGAGGTTTGTACTGGGACAGGTTCTTCTCCGAGCACTACTGTGTTCCTCTGTTAGGGTCATTATACCAACGCTGTGCACTTGTCTGCATCTTAATACGTCTGGCGTAAGAAAGACAAGCAGGCAAAGCTTTGGAACCTGCAAGTAAAGTAATGCCCTGTCGGATATTGGAGATCATTTCACAGAGAAGTAGGCCATACTTCCGAATTGCTTCTTTGCCTAGTAAGGCGTTAATATTGTCTTATTTTGTTTGGTAGTGCGCACTGTGCGCTATGCGTGGGACAAACTGCCTGTGGAGCAGCTGATTGCGGGTTGGTTGGTCTTTATGGAACCCGGAGGCTCATCACCTTGGTCACAAAATACAGCCGGTGAACCCTTTCGTTAGCCATTTGAATCGATTACACATTCTCATAGCTCTGTTACCATAACATGTATCTTAATATAGTGCTGTCTGCTATATCTGTAGGTCTCACAAGTGGTACCTTGCCCCATCATATTTTTAGAATAAAATATTGCACGCCTGTGTAGTTCGTCCAGTCCTCTGTACATATGCTGCTTATCTGATATCCCTTAATATTATCACCCTAATGACAACTGGCGAACAATACAATTCATGCAGCTTCTTAATGTTTTGTTATTTTCCGTCCTGTTGCTGTCTCTCTCGTGGGTAAAAATGTTCTGAATGTTCTGAACACTTGCCTCTCGAACATCAAAGTTTAAATAAAACGCTGTATTAAAGTGAAAAATGTTTTGATCTTCTGTTGAGGGTCCACGCAAACGGACAGTAGGACAAGGGGCTTTTGTGAGAGGGAAGAGAAGGAACTGTAACCGGAGAACTGCGCTGTTCGGGGCTTTCAGGCGGCGAGTTCGCTACTCGCTGCGTGATGGCACTGAAGAGCGTAGTTCTCGTCAAATTCGCTGCGGAAGCCTGATATGACGCAAAATGTAACAACGTTAAGGTTGATGAAGAGGTAACGTTAGAGATTAAACTGGCGATAAGTTGTATTGGAACACTGAACCCGTACCGCGCAGTAAACACTGTCTCGGTCATAAAAACCAGTCAGTTAATGTTGTATAGGGAAATAATCGCTGTTTGTTTTGAGTTTCACACAAAACACACAAATACACTGTGTGGCCAGAACGTAGAATTGTTGAATGCTAAACTGGTGGTACATACTCGTATAGTGACCACTGGGCTATGAAGGGTTAAATTTCTGTTATACAAACCAGCCAGTTAATGGTGTGTAGAGAAATAATCGCTGTTTATTCTCTTATCCACACAAAACAAATACACACACTGTGTGGGCAGAACGCAGAATTGTTGAATGTTAAACCTGGTGGTACATATAGTGACCACTGGGTCTTGAAGGGTTAAATCTTTGTTATAAAAACCAATCAGTTAATGCTGTATAGGGAAATATCTCTGTTTGTTCTCAGATCCACACAAAACACATAAATACGCTGTGTGGACAGAACGTAGAATTGTTGAATGTTAAACCAGGTGGTACATATAGTGACCGCTGGGAGTTATAAACTGCCGGTGAAATTCGAGATCAGTACACTTTCAGCCTTTCACACGTCCACACTCCCGTTTTCACGGTGTCGCAGGGTCTGACGGCCAGCATTCGGTGTCACAACACGTATGTTTGCTGTAGGCAGGCAGAGGCTTCTGTCGTTGCCAAGCATGGCTGAGAGCGCTGGCAGCCACATTCTTGTTCAAGCTAATTTTATCTCTCACGTACGCAGATCCCAGCAAAACGTGCGGGAAGTAAAAAATTAAGATTATCGTTGCCGGCTTGTATCAAGCTGCACTGCAGTTGCCAGCTGCATCTTGACCTCTGACCCTAACCTCCCACCTCTTGCACCCAGCCCTGCAGTTGATCACTTACTGTCCAGATGCAAATCGGCACGAGTAGAGCAGATCAGATTCATTTGAGCATTCACTTGTTCTGGAATACTGTGCTTCGTAATTGGGTAGTGGGCATACAACGTTTCGGCAGGTATGGTCTCTGTTCTTTCGAAACGTCGGGATCCGATTATGTACGGACGCAATGTCGTACCGAAGAACACTTGAATCTTCACGATCCTCTACCCTTGAGGTGTCTCGTTGACTTGCGACCGCAACTTTCTGAACACCTTGAGGTGGAAACTGCTCTGACGAGTTCCGTAGCACAGTCTGCCAGAAAATGACGCCGTTTAGTTTGGTAGAATTGCGGGGTAACCTGTTACCTTCACTTCAGGATATAAACGGTGAGAAGTGATGTCTTTCCGGGAGATGCGTGCGTCTTTTCTACCAGACAGAACGGTGCCATGTCCCAGATGACTCCAGAGCAGATAAATTATACATTTAATTGTGACTTCAACCAAAACGAGGCATTAAACTTTCTAAAGTTTTTCAGTCTATGCTGTTTCATAGGTTTTGGTACCGCGTATTGGTTACTTGTTCAGGCATTTCGGAGGACCCTTTTACCCTGAAAATGGATCCAGCACTTGCTTCGAAACGTCCGATAATTTAACGAGTAAAAACTACAGAAACTCAGAACAGCTGTAAAACAGAAAATTTGATCAGCACCGGCTGTAATATCTTGAACACATGTATAGTTATTCTATTTTACCGTTTCAAAACGTACACCGCAGTTGCCCACCGTGGGTATGCAAGCAGCAAAACAGGGAATGTCAAATTATAAGGCAGGCTTATAATTCAAAATGTCGTGTTGAAGAAAATTTGTTTGAAACGGCAGCAGCATCAGCAGCGGCCTTCGCCGCATAGTTACGCAAACTCACAATATGTTTTGTGAAAGCTTGTCATTTATCACTGTGACATGTTCGGTGCAGACACACACAGCAGTTCGGCTTTTTGGCAGCAGAGCTAGCTGGAGCTGCGCACACCGAGATAATGGACGCATTTATAGCATCACACATTTAATTTGATACTGTTGTTTGTAAGGACTGAACAAATACAATAATAATTGTCGTGATATTTTCCGGTTGTTATTTTGTTATTTTCGTTTCACGATGAATGTTTTTATCGATAAAAAAATTCCGTTTTGTTAGACATCAGTACTAGACAGGGCTTAATACATTGACCTTTTAAAGACCCAGTCCGTACCGCGCAGTAAACGCTCTATATCTCGGTTATAAAAACCAGTCAGTTAATGCTCTATAGGGAAATAATCGCTGTTTGTTCTGAGATCCACACAAAACACATAAATACATTGTGTGGGCAGAACGTAGAATTGTTGAATGTTAAACTGGCGGTACATATAGTGACCACTGGGCTTTGATGGGTTAATATACAATACACGTAAACTCAGTCCGTACCGCACAGTAAACACACTATATCTCGGTTATAAAAACCAGTCAGTTAATGCTGTATAGGGAAATAATCGCTGTTTGTTCTCAGATCCACACAAAACACATAAACACACTGTGTGGGCAGAACGTAGAACTGTTGAATGTTAAACTGGCGGTACATATAGTGACCACTGGGCTTTGATGGTTTAATATACATTACACGTAAACTCAGTCCGTACCGCACAGTAAACACACTCCGTCTCGATTATAAAAGCCAAGCAGTTAATGCTGTATAGGGAAATAAACGCTGTTTGTTTTTTGATATTAGACCTGGTGATACATGAAGTAACCACTGAGCTTTAAACGATAAATTAGTTACTCTGACCTATGTATCGCAGTTTTTCTCAGGTCCTCCAGACACATAATTGCATAGTATCTGCCGCAGATTACGGCAGGCCTCGATTTTGTGCGTAACCCTTTGACCCTATGTCGTGCAGTCTGACATACTGTCATTAAACAGACCGAGTCTGAAGAAATTAGTTTATTGAATTACACGTTGAAGTCACCAGGTCTGCCACTGGCGTTGTACATTGGCACCGTAGGAGAAGGCTGAGGAAGATGAGAAAGGTAGCTGCGGACAACTGACAGGGGGTGGTCCTGCAGCTTGGGGATTATTTGAGGGCCGTATGTTCCACAGCGTTATTCAAAACGTTAGGCGGGGCCTTGGATTGCGAATATCAGATCACGCCAATTGAAAATTTGGACTTAAGTTAGAGTGAAATACTTGCGTCATGCGAAGTTCGTGATTCTACTTGCCGGTTGGAATGGGTGAGTAGTGGGAGAGGTGCTGCAGGAGGGTTTGGTTAGTAAATCGGAAGGAAGGAGAACTTACAGCTTAGGCGTGGTTGGGGTAATATTAAAATGGATCTTGGAATAGGGTATAAGGAGCTTGCGTCCGATAAACGTGGCACCGATTATATATTTTCGTATATTTAAATTTTAAAACTTTAAGTTTGTGAATTTTAATGTTACCCGGGGACTTCGTTCTAAGCATTGTGGTTGTTAAATATATTGTAATTATATCTGGCGCGAAAGGTAATTGAATTTCATTAATAAAGATGCAGTTGTCACACAACTAAATTTGCTCCCCCTCCACACAGTCTGTGTACAGAGACACTGCAACAGGATGCGCTGGCATTTAGTGTCGTTAGGTTAGCCAAATTACTCTGCAACTTCCATATAGAACTTGCAGCTGAGTGGAGATAGGCCGCACTGCATGTGCTGCAGCGCTGTACTGCGCAAGCGCTCTTCGGTACTGGACAGTAGCCTTTAAAAGACCTGTGTCTGCATGTAAACAATACCATAAAAATTATTTTTATAATTTAGGCAACAAGGAAATTAACTGTAATTTTAAAGACGTGCTACATAATCTGTTTTATTTTCCACAAAATGCAGTTTACTTCATAATGTTTTTTTGTATTCAAACAATACTCACATTTTTCATAAACCGTGCTCTAAAATTTAAACACAAACGCAGTCGGATGAAGGGGCCCCTTCACGTCCGCACGTCACTGCACAGCCTCTGTTATCGCCCGTCTGCTTATTGTCGCAGCAGCCCTCGTAATAATTTCATCTACCGAAGTGCTGCCACCTGGTTGGGTTATGTTGTGTTACGGGTACATTCTTGTTGCCCAGCTGTTTCTTCAGCTTTGGTCCTTTCCTTACAGTGAATAAAGTCTGCCTCAGTTGTGAAAACAGGTTCTACACCAAGAGCGCGTACCTGACAGTGAACTCGCTGTCCGGTATCGGTGGTTGTGTAGGTCTAAGCTGAGTCGCCTGACGCCCGTCAGACCGCAGCGTTGTCACGCTCCGCTGGTTTCAACTGGCATGAGTAATGTGCCAACTGAACACTGATTTCGTTCCTCCGATTCATTGTAGGTCATCAGGACATTCGGATGTGCACTCGGACGTATAAAGAACTTGCATTTGAACACCTGTTGATTGCATTGTACGTAGGTGGGTGAAGTGATAGCCTTTGCATTTCTTTTCCATTTCATCCTGTGTTTCGAACTCCTGCTGACGTCTTCCTGTTCCCATAGCTGAACACAGTGGGATCTCGATTTTTTTGCAGTGCGTCTAAAGTTCTGACCTGCTCTAGCAGATTTGGACGATATGACTGGGAGTCCGGTGTAGCTCAGTCACTGTAGTGAATACATTCAGGGAAGCACGGTTCGATTCCCAGCCGGTGCAAGAGGTTTTTCTCCTCTCTGCAGTGCCCAGACCAATGGAGGGCCACCCCATCGCCCCATTCAGTGGGTACCGGAAGTAAAGCGGACAGGGCATGAGATTCACCGAGCATGTGCATTCAGTGCCGAGATAATGAATGTGTGGAGTTAGACCTGCTCTCGCCCTGCGTCTTAATGACATGAAGTCCTGGGAACAAACAGCACTGGCCCTGCAGTGGGACCAGTTAGTAAAAAGCAGGAATTCCAATGGTGTTGGCGTTCGTAAACATAAAGCTTTGAGGGAGATTTGTCGTAATTTTGACGGTCACTGTGAGGCCTGATGTCTTCCGGGGTGTGCCGCCGTGTAGTCTGGTGGAAATGAACCTGCGGCTGGACCTTTGAGGTGTGGTTACGCTAGTACCAGACTACACGGCGTCACATGCCACTCCAGCAGATCAGTACATTAGTGAAGTCAGCGGACAGATGTAACAGCGTCGTAAATGTGAGGGTACAGAAGCTGACAGTAGTTCAGCTGTGCAGTCAGCTGACTGGTATTGCGAAGGTCCTTCGCTGTTCTCCCAAATCCTGTGTGTTATCCTACTTTGGTTTCCGAACTTCCCTGTTGTCTTAGAGCTTGTGCTGATAAGTCCTTAGCCCCACCTTCTTCCCGATGTCGTAGGACGGAATCGAAAATGTCGTTGGAAAGAGGGGTCTGTTCATGTGCCGAATTGCAAGGTTTTTCTTGTTACGGAGGCTGAAAGGAAGCATGTCAGGCGGCGCGCGCGATTTCAACAACATGGAGACGCGAGCTCTCATCATTTTTTTTTCCTGCAAGGCAAGGCGCCGAAGGAATTTCACGCAATTCTGACAGAAACATTAGAGGAACATGCACCATCTTATGCCACCGTCAAAAACTGGGTGGCCCAGTTTAAACGCTGTGATTTTTCCGCCTGTGATGCGCCTCGTCCTGGACGACCCCAAAACCCGGCGATTATTGCCCAAATTCACGAGTTAATCTTGGAAAACCGCCGGATTTCGGCTAAATCAATAGCTGAGCAACTGGGCATTTCACGTGAGCGGGTTGGGTCCATCATTCATGAAGATTTGTACATACGGAAGCTCTCCGCCAAGTGGGTCCCGAAATGCCTGAACGCGGATCAAAAACGTCAACGGTGCCAGTCGTCTGAGAAACTTTCGGAATTTTTTCGGCGCGATCCAAATGATTTCCCGTAGCGACAGGTGACCATGGACGAAACCTGGTTATATCACTACGACCCGGAGACAAAGCAACAATCAATGGAGTGGCGGCATAGCGGCTCACCCCGCCCCAAAAAATTCCGAGTGCAAAAACCGCTGGAAAAGTTCTCGCCTCGATTTTTTGGGATCAAGACGGCATCCTCCTCATTGATTATCTTCCAAAGGGCCAAACTATCAACGCGGAGTATTATTCATCTCTGCTGGTGCAGTTGCATTACATTTTGAAGGAAGAACGCCGCGGGAAGGTCACCAATGGGGTCTTGTTCTTGCACGACAATGCCCCGGCTCACCGTGCACTTACAACCCAGAAGAAACTGGCCTTCCTGGGCTTCTAATGTCTTGATCACCCACCCCATTCTCCGGATCTGGCCCCGTCGGACTACCACCTGTTCCCTAGACTGAAAAAACAATTGAAAGGTCGCCATTTTTCGTCCAACGCGGAGGTCATTGCTGCCGTGGAGACTTGGTGGGACGGACAAGCTTCTAAATTTTTTTTTTGAGTGGCTTGCAAAAGTTAGAGCAACAGGCTCAGAAGTGTATTGAGCTTCGAAGTGAGCATGTTGAGTAAATACCGAGTTTGGTCGCAGAAGCTTGTTTCCTTCGGTCGGGCTAAGGACTTATCAGCACCCCCTCGTACTTAAAGTTTAGCCATATTTCTTTAATCCTGTGTTCGTAGTACGAATAATTAATTTCGTATATGCTAGCTCTTCGTTTATATTTAACCGGTTCAAGTCCAAAAATTTTCTGTTCATCTTTGCGTTGTTTCCGTACATTTCAGTGGTGTATGTGCATATCATTCGCTGCCTTATGCGATGCGAAGATGGCACCTTTCATCTGCGCCTCCTCACACCCTTCTGCTTGCAGTGCATGTGATGATGCTGCGTACCTCAGCAATAAGTCGAACATATAGATCCGGAATTATATGCTACTTCTGTTACGTATCGCAGATGGGGTTTGACAAAGTACCTTATTTTATGGGTACCTTCGTTAGGTTTCGGCTGTTTCTCTCTCATCCGAGGAGTAATGTAGTTTCATACAGTATTCTGCGTTGTGGCGCCCCGCAGTCTGGTGTGTGGATGTCAGCTTCTGAGGCTTGTAATACTGCCGTATTGATAGGTTTGGTATGTAGACGGGATGACATGTTTGTTGGCGAAAGGAGGAGCGCTGGTGTCAGTAATCAGGGATATTCTTACTTTCTTTAGTTCTTTCTTGGAGACAGAGACCGCACTTTCTCCGAAGTGTTATTACTAAGCTTCACAGTGGACAATACCGAAGGTCACAACAAATTCAGCAGAGCGCCTCTATGAAAATCTCAAATGATTCATGAAGAGTGTTACAGTGAGGTTAGGTTAGATAGATTGGCTGTACACTGGATTACGAATTGTGTGACGTGAACGCACAATGGGGATGTCTGCTCTGTCTGTCACCGTGAGATGTTGACCGTTTCCCACAAATAGTTCTGATTCAGTATTTAAAACTTTGGCCCTTCTGACGGCCTTCATTTTTACTTTACTAGGCCATTTAATCGTCCTTGAGAAGCTGATAGTCGCTGTGTTAGTTAAATTCCCCACATGTTCCGAACCCGGCGATTCAATGCTGTGTTACCAAGAGTCAGCCACTGGATACTGTTCTGAGCCAGATAAATCTACTCCGCAGTCCCAAACCATGCTTTTCCATGACACATTTTAATATTATTATTCTGTCGACACTGCGGTATAGCAATCAGCTTATGGTAAAGTTTTGTTGCTGAAGTATTCAGTTCATCATGTGCACATTCCTGCCGCACACCTCAACTTCCCATTACCCTTTGTCAGATCGTTCTGTCACATTTGTAACAACCAACTTACAAATGCTAGTAACTCTTCAGTCCCTGATTATAAGAAGTCACATGTCGGTCGCCCATATTCTCCTGCCAGGTTGCTGTGAGCGTGTAACAAATATCGACGTTTCGGGAACGTGATCAATGCAGTGGGTCATTTTCCAGTTGCAGTGTACCGATTTCCAATACAATAGTACCCCACTGTGTGCAGCAGTCTGTTGCCAGGTCGCTGCCTCCATAACGCGTCCGGCAGCTACGTCACAAGGCGGCTCAGATTGGTAGGCGCGTTCGCAGACGTGCGACTGGCCGTCCGCACGAATGGATTATCATATTTTATGTTTGTTGTGCCATCCTAACAGTCCATGAGGACCCTACATTGGCTGCGCATAGACTTCAGATGCACCTAAACAAAATCCAATCATGGTTAAAAACATGGAGAATGAAGGCGATCGAAGCAAAATCAGAACAGGTCATCTTCACCCTCAATAAGATGACATGTCCACCTGTCAAATTAAACAATGATCATTTACCCCAAGCGGACGAGATAAAATACCTGGGGATACATCTAGACCGAAGACTCACCTGGAGTAAACACATAACCACTAAACGAAAACAATTGGACATCAAACTACGGAACCTGTACTGGATAATCGGTCGCAAATCTCAGTTGTCACTTGAAAACAAACTCCTAGTCTACAAAGTAATCCTAAAACCAGTCTGGACCTACGGAATTCAACTATGGGGAACTG
>Ga0131853_10026595_pt1 | contig 10407 bp, 7 predicted proteins | sample TergutLab28metaG_FD_92764 | JGI IMG/M metagenome (GOLD analysis project Ga0131853, IMG submission 92764) | Labiotermes labralis P1 segment gut microbial communities from Petit-Saut dam, French Guiana - Lab288 P1 (version 2) (version 2) | ecosystem: Host-associated > Arthropoda: Insects >... | reverse complement strand
CCTATAGCCTAAGCTTTCAATCATCTCCTGTACTGCATTGTGCCCTAATCCAAATGTTCGGGCTATTGTGTCCACAGTCACACGCCTGTCGTCTTGAATGATCTCATCCACTCTCTCCTTGTTACGTTCAGTTGAGGCTGTTTGAGGGCGACCATTCCGAGGCTGATCTTGGATGCTCGTGTTCCCATCTTTAAAATGTTTCACCCATCTTCGAACACTGCTCGCACCCATGCACACACTTCCATAAGCACACTGAAGTCTGTGGTGAATTTCTGCAGCAGGGATTTCCTCTTTAACGAGAAATTCGATGACAGCATGCTGGCAAAACAACATATCGTTGTCGGCCATTTTGTTAAGAGTGATACTGGTCACGTGATGCAAGCTACTGACGTCACGAGACACTCAAGGATAACACAACAGCTGGTTCCATCTACCACCATACTCTCCTTCATCTGCTGTTCCCGGTTTGCATGCAAAAAATGATTGCTCATGACTTTCGGTATGACCCTCGTATATCAGATGTAGTCCTCTCCTGAGGGAGTGGATACCATAATCACTATTAAAAGTTTTTATTCCAAATGGTGGAATGATATTAAAATATTATAAAATTATAAAATATTAAAGTAAAATAAAAATTAAAGACTAGTTAAAGTCAAATTTATATCTAGATCATTGTTGTATGAGCTACTTTGTGGAGCCCCAGGTTTTGCAAGGGCCTCTTATTTTTTAATTTAACAGAATAATTCAGTAAGTGTTATTACATTTTTAAGATCAATGCAGAGTTGTTCTGGTTGTGTGTTGCATTGAATTGGCAGTGCTGCTAGTAGACTGTGTTTACCATACTTTATGTAAAGTAATAGTTAAAAAACAGAAACACAAGAAATTGACATCACGGTTAACAAAACTAACAAGGTTCAATAAACTAACTTCATTCTAAATCATTCAATTCAGTTTGATTGCATTTTGCTTCATTATATGTGCTCAGTCTTGTCTTGTTTTATAGACACAAATATGTGCCACCACATTCAGCTTTTAATATAACCATTTTATTGTTTGGAGAATCCATCAGGTTTCATCAAACCTGAAAGGGCTTCACAGCAAAAAGTTTGAGAAACACTGATCTATGTCTTGAGGCCTCAGAAGATTAAAGTCATTAGAACTTTGAAGGTCAAACTAAGTTTAGTGCAATAGTGGTAACTAAATCAGCACTATATTGAAATCTGTGTAAGCCACTGTAATGAAACTTCCTAGAAGCATACATTGTGATGCTGGTGCATGTATTAAAGTTCAGATTTCTTATAGCACCAGTTTTGCAGTCCTTGTCATAGGTAAAGTGATTAAACTCTGGTGTCCTACTGACGATTCCTAGGTTTAATCTCGGAATAGTTGGTATTTGATTTGTAATGAATGAGGCATTCAAAAGTGATCTGCTTGGATCCAGTTTTTTCATCCCAGTACTTGAAATTACTAGTTACAAGTACCAAGGTGTGTGGTAGGCTTCACTAGCCAGCACATACGATCATTTACATTTATAAATAGTTTTGGTTTATTTAATTATTGTGCCAGTAGGTCAGACTGTATGCTGAGAGTTTTTTTTAACATGGAACTGTGTAGGACTGAGACCTGCGTAACAGGCAACATCAGCAGTTGCTGTGCAGCACCATTGTCATCTGTTGTGTGATTGTGTGATGAGCAGTCTGGTGATAAAGAAATGTCCCCTTTAATACAGACTGTTAATATGCACTGTTTTAGCAGGTTTGGGGATTCTGTGAGCAGGTTCCACTTTAAGATGGTATCCTGTAACATGAAATGGTAAAACAATTGTTAAATAATTCACTATAAAGGATAGGGACATAAATGACAGTCTGATTTGCGTGACTTTGCTAACATTCTCTGGAGGGACTGAGGAAGACAAATTCTATTCTTCTAATAAAACCAGCGAGATGCACTCATTTCTCAAATTTATTTTTAGAATAGAACTCTGCATGTTTCGGACAGGTTTACTGTCCGTCATCAGGAGTCTAGTACTGTGTACACAGCAGTAGGTATATGTCGTACAGGTTTTGCTAACCGCTTGCTAGCAGGATCAGGATGGAACTGGTTCCATCCTGATCCCTCAGTTCCATCCTGATCCCGCTAACAAGCAGTCAGAATAACCTGTATGACATATACCTACTGCTGTGTACACAGTACTAGACTCCTGATGATGGACAGAAAACCTGTCCGAAAAATGTAGAGTTCTATTCCAAAAATAAATTTGAAAAATTAGTGCATCTCGTTGGTTTTATTATAAGAATATATCACGATGCATGGTCCCCTGAATGTCAAAAGATAAATTCTGTTTGGGTAGTCTGTGTCCTACTGATATTCAAATTTGCACCACTCAAAAGTCAGAACCCACTTGCTGAGTTGAGTGCTTTGCTATGTCCTTCATCCTTGGCCAAGTGTTCATTTCTCAGAACTTGGCTGGACACAAGAGTATGTACATATCTAAGCAGCTGTGTGTGTTTCAATATTTTTCAGGTTGCTTCAAGCTGAAGAGAGTGTTAAGACTTTGGAATCTATCCGGTTTGACCTGAGTACTAGGAATGCAGAACTGCAGGAGAAAGTGGTGAAAGTTCAGGAACAGATTAGAGAATTGCATAACAGGCCTGTGGAAGAGCCAGATAATATAAGGGTGGAGGACCTTACTCTTCAATTGGAAAATGCCAACAAACAGATTATGAAACTTAAAGCACAACACAAGACCAAAGTGAAGAACTTGACTAAACAACTAGATGGATTAAAGCAGGTAAGGAATGTTGTGTAAGTAGGAGTAACTTTAGAGTGTGCTGACCATCACTGAATGCGGTTATACCGTATTCATGTATTTAACCTTTTCTGTATTCAGTTTTTGGGCTGATTTAGAATAATAAGTGTCCAACAGTAACAGATGTCTTGTAAGCACTCTGACATACCAAAGGAACTGATGAAGCAGTAACAGCCAACTTGTGATTGGGGCATGCCTGGGTCAAATCTTGGCCAGGTCATCGGCTATCCTGACTGAGATTTTTTATGGTTTTTCTCAGTCTCTCTATGTGAATGTCGGGATTGTACCCCAGATTATTCCATGACCATTCATCCTATATCCTTTCCTCTATTAGTCACTCACTCCATTGTTCAGCATCTGTAGTCTAGCCTGTTGACGGAATTGTTAAATAATGCATGAATAAATGAGTCCATACAGAATTTTTCAAACAGTGAGAAATCGAGAAAGTGCTGTTTTATAGGCGTTCAATGGAAGTTTGTAGCGAATGTACTTTTACTACACAGTATCTTAATTACTTCCTATTATAAACTGGCATTATTTTTGTGCATATGTTTGTTTATAAAGCTATTCATATTTCACATATTCCTGATGCACAGATGTCCAATATAATTCTGAAAATGAACCTAAAAAATTCACTTGATTTTGAACTTGCAAAAATGTCTTTCTGCAGAAAGTGGCCAAATTAGATATGTAATGAAAGAATTGTTTGTATTAAATGCGGGTAACACAAGCAAGGTAAATGTACTTATGTATTTTCTGGACCATAAGATGCACCAAGATTTTAGAAGGTAAATTGAGAGACATTTGAGACTGAAATTCAGAAATACTGACTCAACAAAAATCTTTAGTATTATCAATAGCATTACTGATCCCACATTTTTCAAAAGACTTAATAATTGTCTCATGTCCCAGCAATATTACTGATCCCACATTTTTCAAAAGACTTAATAATTGTCTCATGTCCCAGCAATATGACTGATGTCATATTGCTGTCATATGTCTTCTTGCTTCAAAAATTATCATTTTTTTGGGCACAGAAATTCTGTCCTTTGTGTTGTCTGTTATCAAGTTCTTTACCTGTGTGTCTTGGTCAGGCCGTTTTCTAACATGTATATGAGAAGAGTGTTTCTGCTTCTGTAGCTCCTGTAACTCTACTCCTGGTTTCTCCATTCATGTATCATGCTGTCAGTGTAACATATGTGATTTGACCTGAAATTTAATCTTAAATTTACACAAACATCATCTATTTACTACACATTTTGTTAGGTGAAAAAACTTATTCAATAAACCCATTACCACTGTTTGCTACTGACTGACAGGTATGAGGAACAGTGATTCTTTGTTTCTCTTTCTCCAAGCATATGTCATGTGGTAACCACTGTTCAGCCTCCACTGAATAAAAGAATATCAATTGTATTGAAAAATATATTGATGCACGTGTATTTTGTATACTTCAGCAGACCCTCACCATTCACGAGAGTTACATTCTTAAAAACAGTACAAACAATGAAACTTCAATGTGTGAAGTCAAGACATTATAAGAGAAAAATGGGGTCAGGAGAAACACACAGAACTTGATTGTGTATCAATTAACGAACACATTTGTGTTGGTGTTTATTAGAATGACGGGTGTTCATGGCTGAAAGGTGTCAGAGTGATTGGATGGTGTAGAGTGCATGGCACAGGAGGCAATAAAAGACTTAGTGAAATAAGAGGTTATCTTCAGTTGCTTTGCCTTCTTCTGCATGTCTTTTTACACCTCATTGTATAGTGCTGTGACAGCCTTCATTATGTGCTTAATGTCGGGCACCTCTGTGAATTGACTAACCACAAATAAGTGATCATCCATCATCAGGAGGCCTTCTGTCAGAACACTGGTAGTCAGCATTACCATCAGCATTAGAATCATCCTTACCTTCTGGTCACAGAGCATCATGAACTCTTTACGATCCTCCTCAATGAACTCAGCAGTGTGAGTATTACGAACTTGTGGATATCAGCTTCCTCCAAATCTGGGAGTCCTTCTGGAACATTAAGGCCTAATATGAGAATGTTTCCTATTTTGTCATGCTGGCTTGTGAATTCCCAGCAGTGTTCAACTGCTTCAAGTTACAGCCTATAGCAGCAGCTTTCAGAGCTCTGAACTTCAGCTTCTGTATGTACTCCTTTGTCCTTACTAAGCAGTCAGCTGTGCTGCAAAGTTTTCAGCATTTACAGAGGTCTTCTGACTTGAATACAGGAAACTGTGGAAGGTGTGACAAGTGTAATAGCTTGTTATTGTTGTGATGATTCAGTGGTTGAGTGGTTGTGTGAGTGAGGTGGTGGTGTTTGACAGGTACTGAACTTTGATATTGGGATGGGCAAGACCAATATCTCGTGAATGCCCTAGGGCATTACCAAGAGCAACAATCGTGAACACTAGACTCTTGGACTTCAGACAGTTTTCATAGCCAACCTTTATTGGCATGGCCTTCTCCAGTGTCCCAGCACCACTACCTGACAGCTATTTCTAGTGCCATCTTCCAGCCATACACAGGACGCCCTGTCCATATTCTCAAATTGTCATAACAACTTACACAAGAAGTGTTTGGATTCAACAGAACACTAGCCTTAATGCTTTTCGTCATCTTGTCTCATTTTTCTTGCTGAAAGAATCATTTTGCTTATACCATTATGGCATCTGATTGCAGTAGTACTCTTCCTCCTTTCAACCTTAATCATAACCCCTGCTGTTTAACAGAGACATCAGTTTCTTTTTATCCTTAGGCTGTTTATCAACACATATGTAAACCTAACCAGACATAATGGAAACTTGAGGACAACAGTTCTAAAAGTTGTGAAAAGTACAATTTAAATAAATTCCATGTTGCACAATGCCTTAGAAAAGGGTGACCACGACAGATAAGATGGTCTGCAGGGCCAGGAAAGGTTGCTGATGTGATCAGCAGAGTTCAGAAGGATGGGAAACACTGGTTCAAAGCATTGCTTCTTTCAGTAAAGCCTCAGATATGGTCATTTTGTTACCAGGTGTCTGATGCCAATACAGAGATTATGAAGCTTCAGAACAGAGTTGCTGAACTGGAAGAGGACAAAGGTAACCTACAGTTACATCTGGTAGACTTTGATGAATTGAAAGGTAAAAACAAAAATTTCAAAACAAAATATGTTTTCCATCCTCCTGCACCACTGTCCTGTGGTTGTGGTGCTGGTATGTTTGGGCAAGTCATGAAAATGTTGCATTGTGCATCATTTACCACAGATAATCCAAAACAAAATTTATTAGCAATTTTAAACCTTTGGTATTATACATATGTATCTGCAAAGTGTCCCTGATATGGAGTATATTTCATTTCATATATAATGTTACCTTTTCACAACATTCACACAATTTATGCAAGATGTCACTAGCGCATGATCTGCTGCAAGCATTAAGCTTTAGACATACCAGGTGGCAGTTAATTAAGAACCTAAGAGATGATAATCTTTGACTTAAAAACAAGATCTTCTCACAAAGGGCTAAAGTACTTGTAATTTACAGTGTTAATTCATTATGTCAGTACATTATCAGTTGATAGAACAGGAAACCGTTTTTGTTTATTGAGAAGAAGCCTGTTGATATTTGGCTAGATTATGTAGAACATATAATTGTCAAAGCTGTGATTGCAAAGCATTAATACAATTCTCATATCCCTGTGACCATTCACCACTTATTTTGCCATTTTTTCCACTCTTCCATCATATTCAGTGCATAAATCTGTGTCACTCAATACGTTCTTAATTTTTGTCTCCATGTTCATCAAAGAACCTCAGCCTTCTTTGCAGTAGATGCCCAGTCATCTCTGTTTATGCCTTTTCCCTCTTTCACGTCACTTTCATCTCCATAGATCGTTCTGATCCATCACCATCTGACCCTTCTCACTTTCTTGCTTCCTTCTGTGTTGCCATCAACAAGTCTCTTAGCCACCTTTGTTTCCTGCATTCTGATCACTGTCCCAGCTGCCTGTACTTCATCCTTTCAATATCTGTCACCAAACAGAGCATTTTATACAATTTTCTCAGTTCTTGATTTCTCCAAACCCCATGGTCACTTACTGGTTTATGCACCTTACTTTCCCACACACCAACATGGCACTTGTTGCAATGCCCCCAGACCTGCGAGACCATTCTTGTGTGTCATTCGTATGGCGTGACAGTTCACTGACCAGTACTTGTGTCAGGTCTGTGTGTTTGTGATTATGGTAAGTAAGTGACCTACTTGACCAATATTTTGAACACTGCCCATTGTGTCAGTATTTTAAAACCACAACATTTCAAAAACTTGTTCTGTTTGCTGTGTGGGGTAAGACAGTAGTGTCAACAGCCCTTCCTGTTTGGGCCCTTTGGCAGGGCTAGCCTCTGGTCCAAGGTGTCTTTGTATCTGCATGAAATGAACATCAAGGCCAATGGGGTATTCAAAATTGCAATGCATATATTTAAAAAAAAAAATCTGTTTTGTTTTGGAGTAGGTATTTGGTTACGCTGTTGTTTACTGCAGATAGGTGGATTAACTGTGGTAGAATCATGTAACATTTTCTGTTTACATGTTGACTGGAGGGAGGAAAGATTTTGGCTTTTCTGTTGCTGATATGCTAGCACTACATGTATATGTACTGCATTATTATTTTCTTGTATAAAATCTTAATTGTAATGTGATTTGGAGTATGCTGACAATGGTTGTTGCTTCAGTTTATGTACCAAGTTCACTGCATTTGGATGTGTTTCGTACGATTCATGCGTTTACCTGGATGGTCTTGATGATGTACATTCATTGCACTGATTGTGAGGTAGGATCTGAATGTTTAACTATTATGTCCAGTGAAACCTATGTTGGCCATCTGTGCTTCCACTCAAATTTGGCCACATTCAGCAGGTGGGGCAACTTCCCAAATGTTGTTTTGTCACCATGTTATGCTTTTTTTAAGCTGTTTATTATGTTGGAAACACCTGACTGCTGGGCAGTTTGTCTTTATGTACAGTCACCAGACAGTATGGTTGAGTGGAAAGCTGGGCGTGTTACACATGTGGCAAAGAACATAGTGCATACAGGGTTTTGGTTAGGAAACTTGAGGGAAAGATATCATTTGAAAGACCTAAGTGTAGATGGAAGAATAATATTAAAATGGATCTTTGAAGAAATTTGATGGGAAGACAAGGGCTAGATTGACCTATCTCAGGATATGGACAGATGGTGGGCTTTTCTGAATGTGGTAATGAACCTTCATGTTTCATAAAATGCAGGGAATTTCTTAATTAGCTGTGGAACTGTTAGCTTTCAAAGAATGGCTCTGCTTCATTAAGTTGGTTGGTTGGTTGGTTGGTTGGTTGGTTAGGTTGATGTAGGTGTAACACTGTAAACTTGTGTTCTGGAGATTCCTAGTCTGAATTTCACCTCTACCAAATGCTATGATGGTACCTGAAATTAAGCCATTACCACTTGCTGTCATTTGTTTTTCAATTAATTGTCCATTAATCTTCTTACTATTTTATGCCATTCAGTCTCAGATACTCACAGCATAGTTAAATGAACTGTAAATTGACTTAGAAAATGTGTCTGGTAACTATATGAACACATATTACTCATCTCACACTGACCACCTAAAAACTCAGTTGTCTCAAAACGCTGACAAAAGGGAGGCCATGGCCTGAAAATAGGCTGAAGCTTCTTATAAAAAGAATGTATCATCATATCTACAATGGCATAATTGACATTGGAAGTGCCTGTTCCTTTTGCCATGAGCACGTGTGTTTCTAATACTTAAAGACTGAAGCTTTATGGGGTTTGACACTGTGTATTCTGATAGCAAGGTACCAATTTTGAGGAATGCGGTGCCTGTATGTTATACCCAGAAGTTGGAGGCAGTAAGCTGTCTGAGAAGTTAGTACTTTTCTACTAAATGACATGCTGTCACATTGTATCATGCTCACTGCCAGGAGAACCTCATATGTTTCTGATACTTGATTCTTTTTATGAGTTTCATATTTTGCATATAATTTGGTACATATACTGAAGACAAAGTTTTCTGATAGATGCAAGTTGTAATTTGCTTTCATATGTACAGTAGTGACATAAGGTCTGGGTTATGTGGGGTGTTCTGTGGTTTTTAGTTGGAGCAGGTGAAGAAACATGCCATTGGTGGATGTTGGATATATGATTTTGAAAGATTTTTAAATTGGCAACATGGTAAGAATGTAAGTTGCATAATGGGGTGGTTAAACTGGGGGAAGAAGGTTGTTTCCCATCTTCAAAGTTACATATTTATTTTATTTGTATGACCAGGGGTCAAAAAACGTGTTTATCAGTAGCAGCTGAAAAATTTGGGCTGTTAATTAACATTAATGGCTGACATTCAGTAGGTGGCTTCTGGAGTTGTTACTGTCTCACGCAGCACTGGACAGAACATCTGCAGTGCAATCTTTCGTACAGATGCATTTGTGTGGCTAATGTGCTGCTGTCTGTCCAGCTGACATCCTTTTGTTCGGTTTCGACTGTATCTGACCTCAGCATGCGAGAACTCACGAATTGTTTTCACAGTCATTGACTTGAGTCATAAACTGACCAAGACTTTGAGCTCCAGTATTTACCCATTGGCTTTGGTCAAATTTTATCTTCTGCTACATGCCATGTGCTAGTCCAGTAAACATCGCCTGTGTGTGTGGGTGTGTGTGTGTGTGTGTGTGTGTGCATGTGTATGGGTTATTGCAGAAGTTTTGTTAGTGGTGGCAACATCATGCAGTGCATCATGTGAATTAGATCATGTGTGTGGCACTACTGGCACTATTGCTGCTGTCACAGAGGTGCACGTACTTGATGATATTATTTGCTGTTTGGCTGTAGATCAGGGAACATTACAAGGAAGTTTCTGGCAGATGGACATGAGAACATTAATAAAATTTCCTGTTTTGTTGGGGAATAGTGCTGTAAAGTGTTAAAAGTCATTGAAGAAAGTTTTAGGGACACATGCTCCTTCATATAGAACTGTTCACTGATGGGTGAATGCCACTAAGAATGGCAGGGAAAAGACAGTTGATGCCTCTCACAGTGGAGCCTCAACATTGGCTATGGATGAATGCCACGTGGAGCAAGTGAAATCTGTCCTTGAATGTACATACAGTATTTCATGCATGGCAGTTGCAACAGAAGTCAGAATCTCTCCAGGAAGTGTTTGCCTTATCCTCATCAACGGCTTGAGGAAACAAAAAGTTTGTGCAAAATGGATTCCACATGTACTCAATGATGGCCAAAGAGCTGTGCGTGTTCTTCTTGCCACCACCCATCTACAGCATTGGAGAAATGAAGACAATGCATTTTTTATCACATTTTAATGGTTGACAAGTCATGGATGCATTCATTTGACATTCAGCTGCAAAAACAGAATGCTGAATGGCATGCCCAAAAAACACCTGGGAAGAAAATTGCTCTGAAAGTCATGCTTGTCATGTTCTTCAGCTGAAATGGACTCATGCTTGACCTACGACAATCAATGGCCAATAATACTGCGCATTCTTGCAAGACAAGGTGAGGCTGGCTGTTTGCTTTAAACCAGTACTGCTTGAACATG
>Ga0131853_10026594_pt1 | contig 10407 bp, 5 predicted proteins | sample TergutLab28metaG_FD_92764 | JGI IMG/M metagenome (GOLD analysis project Ga0131853, IMG submission 92764) | Labiotermes labralis P1 segment gut microbial communities from Petit-Saut dam, French Guiana - Lab288 P1 (version 2) (version 2) | ecosystem: Host-associated > Arthropoda: Insects >... | reverse complement strand
CGGCTCCAGGTCTAGAAAACAGAGATTAACGGCTGTGGGGACCCGTTGCGCTGACCACGTGACACCCCTCTATCCGCAATAGTTGGCACTAACTTCGCCGACCGGCGGCGGCCGCTCTGTCGGCATAGTTCGCGTGCGGACTAAGGCCACGGAGTTTAGTTTAGTTTAGTTTAGTCGAAACATGTAGCCTTGCTTAAGAATAAAAAAGATTGTGCTGACGTATACTGTGTAACGTTAAATTTATGTCAATGAAAATCCACTGACACCAGGTGGGTTCGAAACAGCGACCTTCCGATTTGTAACACAGCACCTTAACCAATGTGCTACCGCGAGATAACTAGTACTTTCTGTTAGTTTGCTGCGAGTATCGGCAAATTAACGAAACTGATAGCGAATAGACACAAGTACTAGGAATTTGGTGGTGTTTCCTGCAGCGAAACGCGGTGTCCTATTACTACTTCTAATCTTCTCCTTCTTCTTTTTATCCCGTCCTCTCTGTACGGTATATTCTTCTCTTTATTACTTTTTTTGAAGTCACGTTTATTACGTACGACGTCCCCTGCACTGCCGTGATACCCAAGACACGTGTCCTTACTCTGACATGAGAACTTTTCGTTTATATTTTTGATATTGGGGACATTATTAGAAGTGGATTTCCGAAACGTTTGGATATTAAAATGCTATTTTAACAAATTTATAGGCAAAATTATTCTTAGTAAATGGCCAACTTAATGCACAAATTCTTGTTACTTTTAAGTTTACCATACGATTGAAGTCCTCTCTCAACCTGTGCACGGGACGGCCACCTACAGGTGTGATGATACCTGATGCTGTATAATACAATTTGACCTCCTGATGATAAGCACAACAATGCTCGAAGCATGTAGAGGCATATAATAAACTTATTATAAAACAAGAATTTGTGCATTAAGTTGGTCAATTACTAAGAATATACTGAGATGCACGGTCAGCAAAACATCAAAATTATTGCCATACTTTTCCGCCCAATACAATAAATATGATGATGCTATCATAAGTCAAGAAATCGTAACATGTTTCCGCTGCAGCTGTTATTTGTAAGCAAAAGTTCTTTTTGAAAATTACTGAAACTGCAATAGAAATGACTGTCATTAATTTAAAAAGTATTTTAAAAGACAAATGTCAAATTTTTGTATTGTGACAAACTAGAACTACGGAGTGTTCCAATTTTCCTAGTTAGATTGTAAACAAAGAAAGAAACAAACAAACAAAGAGCAAACATACAAAAACAGACAGACGGACTGACTAACTGGATATCTAACTGAGTAACTAACTGACTGAATGATAAACAAACAAACAAACTAGCTTCATTGATTAGAGTCATTCTTAAGAAGCTAATAGCTCCCAACCAAATCAAAACTTTTCCTGCATTTTGTACAATACGGATTGTCATTACCGTGCTCACAAGAGACCGCCACGTATCCCTAACCTGAGCGAGATCCAACCACTCCAAGCTTCCTTCACATATTTTTTTTGAAGATCCACTTTAATTCTTTTTCCATTCGCATCTATGTCTTCCAAGTGATCTCTTTCCCCCACCTTCGCCCAAAACCTGATACACATGTTCTAAACCTTCCACTTCTCTCATTCTACTTGAGTTTATCAATCAATTAATATTTGATGAGGGTTACAAATAATGAAGTTCTTCCTTATGTAGTTTTCTCAACCCCCCGTCACCTCGTCCCTCTTAGTGCCAGATATCTTCCTTAGCTCCCTGTTCTCAAACACTCTCAACCTGTGTTAATAATTCAGTGCGAGAGACCAAGTTTCGCTTATTCTTTTTGTTTGTTTTGGCGCGACAGCACCCCATCCCCCTCCCAGTGGGCCAGATCCTCCTCAATCACGAGGTTTCTAGATCACACACAACGACGCACCACAGCAGGCAGGACTCCTCTGGATGACTGATCAGTTCGTCGCAGAGACCTCTACCTGTACAACACACAACACTCACAACAGACAGACATCCATGCCCCCTGTGGGCTTTGAACCCACAATCTCAGCAGGCGAACGGCCGCAGACCTACACCTTAGACAGCGCGGCCAATGGGACCAGTTTTATTTCTTCTTCAGGCGCTACAACTTCAGTCTTTGAATGTTTTGGCCTTCTTAACACACGAGTTCCTCTTATTGCGATCCTGGATGCAGCTAATCCGGTAATTTATTTAGTGTTAAGAAAGATTTTAGGTCCTACAAAAGAAAGAGATGGTACATGGAGAATCAAAACAAACGACGAATTAGATGAATTAGTAAGACAAAAGAACATAATAAATCACATAAACGCACAACGATTAAGCTGGTTTGGCCATTTACATCGAATGCCAGATGAGAGAAAAGTAAAGAAAGTATGTAAGTGGAAACCGATGTCAATACGGCCAATAGAGAGACAAAAGAACGGATGGGAAGTTGACCTAAGAAATGACACGAAGTAATTGATCAAGTATCACACCCACATAAAACACCAAGCAAAATCATGATTCTATATATTTAAATCTTATATTTTTAGGAGAGCAACCTGGAAGAGAGAACATTATGGACCGAAGTGTGGCAGCCATTTTCTCAGTTCAGTCTGACCTCATTTTCTTTTACGAGTTCAATTTTTGTTTGTGCAGATTTTTCCCAAACGTCTGTACGTTGCCAGAACTTTAAACGATTTGTTGCCTGTCTTTATATTGTGATTTTGTCCTGCATTCTGCCCACGGGACATGAGCATATGTCTAGAATATCGTCATTTACTTCTAGGCCACCGTATTCAATAGCGACTTTCGGTCATAAATATAGCCTTTCATTTTGTCGGAAATTGACTCATGATTCCTCGGAAGTTAAATTCGTACTGTAATCACTATAATGACTGAGCTATCACTTTTTCCTTTAGATTTTGAATGATCCAGAATAGGCGAATCATTATAGTGACCACGATGCCTGTTTGGCTACCGAGGAATCTGGTTTGGCTTTTGAAAACGAAAGACAATATTTTGTTTTACAAGGTGATCGGACCGGCCCTTGTAACCATAGGCCTCGTAGCCAGTGGGACAGTTTTGAAAACTCAGAATATTCTCTTTCAAATGTTATGTAGATCATTTACATACATTGTATAATTCAGGGAATATAGGCGTACGAAATCGAGTCCATCTTTTTGAATCACGTTGTATTTTTCCTATAGTAAAACCAACTAGATGCACCAATGTATGTAATTGATTATTTAGAAATACACTGTACATGTTTCGGACGGTCTTTCCGTACATCATCAGGCGTTCAAGATTCTACATACATCAACAGGCATTTGTGAAACTGTAAATCCAGAGATGGATAAAGTTAATATTTTGCTATTTTACACTTTACCACAACATATATACACATTCACTAGTAATTTTACCCAATCTCTGGATTTACAGTTTGACAAATGCCTGTTGCTGTATGTACAGTTTTGAACTCCTGATGATGGTCGGAAAGACCGTCCGAAATATGTAGAGTGTCTTTCTAAATAATAAATTTAATACACTGGTGCATCTAGTTGGTTTTACTATAAAAAAAACCATCGTGTGTATTCACAGCACTGTGTACGTTTAGCCTGCAGAGCTCCATGTAGTCTGCACGTCACACTGAGATGTCGGAGAAGTTGCCGCATGAGTCCGGCGAGTACTGCGAATGAACTGCCCTGTCGCTTGACAGAAAACAAACGGGTGGTACGAGAATAGAATAGCCCTTTAAAGAAGAGTGGTCTCTCTATATACCATCAGCTTCAACATTAACAAACATTTTGCACTTCCCTACTACATCTATGCGTTTCATATGATCCAGCCAATGAACATCGGCATCTGGTTTTGTGCTGATCTTTTACTGACTTTTAAAAAATGCTTTTATGAATTTAAACCTTAAAGACGCTGATATTTCCACTAACATCGGAACGTTTGCGGTAAAAAAAATAGTTCTGTTTATATTCAATAAATTGAAATCTATTTTGCAAGTTTCCCTTAAGAGTAATAACGGAAAATTCTTAAATTGAATCCCGTGTTTTTCCTGCAGCAGAATTAACTGTAATTTGGAAAGTGGATTGAAGGCTAACAAATATTTGTTTGGCTATTTTTAAAATTACTGTTTTTACGTAATTAAAGGTTTAAAGTGTTTTAAACCCTATTTGTTGGATGTACACTTATTGCAGGTACGCATGTGCTGTAACTGTCAGATAACCGTAAAAAATTAAGCTGAATTATCACGTAAAGTTAGTGGAGAAGAGTCACTCAAGGAATTCTGACAGAATGTCTTCCACGGGATGCTTCGAGAACCGTAAATCTTCTATAAAACATTGTTTAGCTTCCGATAGAAATTACATTAAAGCAGACAAGATATAGCTGCAGTGACGCCATTTAAAAAAATACGTTCTGCAAAAAGTCTCGTTATTTAATAGCCGCATCTTGTGTGTGTTCTTGCAGACCTGGCAACAGCACATAAATGCGATACTTGAGTCTCTTAAATGAGCACAGATTCATGTTGTTAGGTTTGTTTTCTTGTTCCACATTTTCAAAGAGTTATTAGCTGCAATTTTATTAGTATTTTACTGTGAATTCTAGTAACGAGCGTGCAGGATGTCATAAAAATAGAAGGAAATGTCATTAATCATGATTACACAAAAGTATAAAGTGACCTACATTTAAAAATTAGACTAGGTCAGTACCGGAAGCTCTTGAACTCATTCTCTGGGTATTTTTTCTTACTCTCTAGCAAACAGGTATCCATTTCCAGCGTCCTTATGAACTGACAGCCACTTCCTTGACAACGATGACAGTTTTCCTTCAACATCAAGGGGCCTAAAGTTTGATGTTATACCAACAAGCCCAATTTTGCCCATAATATCTTTGTATGACGCATGTAAGAGTGTACAAAATGTAATACACCAGAACAGTGATCCTGCGCAGCAGTTGAAGAACTACACAAGTCGCTAAAAGGTGGAATAATGTCACCAATTTTGATAATTAGCAATCAACTAGAACTGTTTAAGCTAGATACGTTTCTTGTGTAGGAATGAATTCTGATCTCTCAGGCCAAAAATAAGCTGAAACCAGAACTTTGTCCATGTAGTAATTAAAATTTTAATTTATACCTCAAAAAACACTTTGCCTCCCCGTCACAACTACCAGTCAGATAATGCAGTACTTAAAATGATTTTTATCCCGACAATTATAAAATACAAATACATCTTATTGGGTAATACATAGCTTTTATTTGTAGGTGTGTGGCGCAAGTAGTGACCACTATGCATTAAAGTTTTGTAGAAACGGTGGAGGTGAAGAATATTTTGTACATGGGAATAGGGAAAAACTTTTACCCTAAGATGTAGAAAATAAGATGTTAATACAGAAAATTAGGCAATTTAGAGATTAAAAATTTGTACACTTTACCAATTATGAGGCTTACTGAAGCAAGGGGGATGTTAGGTAACACAAGAATGGGGAGGTGAGAAATGCGTAGAATTTTATGTTAGGAAACCTGAACGGTGGACATTGTGAAATAGCTACTCGTAGAAACACTAGTAATAAGAGAGTGCAATATGTAGAAATTTATTTTGAAGACTGTGGAAAGGCTCATAGATGGGGCGGAATGGGGGAGCGGGGGGAGAAGGGGCTGTGGTGGTGTTCTGAACGCTGTAATGAATTTTTGAGGTTTACTGGACGTGAAGCGCTTGTTGATTGGCTGAGAAACTTTCATCCTCTCAGGAAAAATTTTGATTAGTGTATTTGCCTGAGATTTTCGTTTGTTTCCTCATCCCGATCAGACACACTCCGCCACACTACCTTCAAGTCTTTCGCGACCGCTTTTATATCTTGTCACTTCCAAATAATTTTCACTTTCCTCCTAACATTCTACTCTATGTCGTCTGATACAGCGTCATTAAATAAACTACAAATAAACAAGTAAATGTAAATAAGTAAAAAAAGTAAAAACGTAAAGTGATCCCTTTAAAGGCCCGGTGTGGCCCAGAGGGTGGGTACAGTTATAGCTCTACTCTTCCATGACCGCGGCACTAGAAGGGGGTGAGTGGTCAGCAGCACGCCTCGGCCACACTTTACCCCCGGGAAAGACCCGGTACCCATTTTACAGGAGGCTGGGTGGGCCCCAGGGCAGGTCTGAACGGGCGGAAAATCTCGTCCCCACCGGAATTCTATCCCGGACCGTCCAGCCCGTAGTCAGTCATTATACTGACTGAGCTACCGGGCCCACAAATGTAAATAAGTAATTAACAAAAATGTATAAATATCTATATCTAATGGCGAAGTTAGAAATTCTTCCTTCAGACCTTCCGTATGTCCTCTAATCCCATAAAGCCTATTGGATCCTTCATGTTTCAACTGGTGTAACACTGACACACTGCATACTGTCCACAGAATGTGTGTTTTTGTCTCGTATGTCTATCACAATATGAAATCAATCATTTACCCCCACAGCGTTAACTTGTTGCCCTTTCAAATGGACACGGACTATGTTCTCCGTTAGAAAGGTTCTGAGACTTTAAGTATAAGTTAGATTAACCGTAATCTTCAAAGGGTTAAGACAGTGCTCTCTCGTTTTTCTTCCTGTCTTTTTAAGCTCTAACCTAGCACTCGGTGGATGCGTCGAAGCAAGTTATTTTTATATAAAGCCTTCAAATAGGCGTGGGTGGAAGGATGATGGTAAAACTAATCTTCATATTCTTTTTATTATTTAATGATTATTAGAGTCTACAGATATTTGCATGTATGGATGCGCCTTTGAAAAATGTATGCCCTGCTAGCCTCGGAATCACGTACACAACCTATCACATCCTGGGTAGAAAACAGACTACTCGCTTGAGTTAGGTTTTTAAAACTCGTACAGTTTCAAATTCATCCCCGCTTGAATATTCTTAATGTTCCCGAATGGCTAAATGTTAAGTTTAACTGCTTTCTAATAGGTCAGAAATTCAAAATTTTGAATATTTTAACTCCATTAGCTCTCCTTTATGTAACGTTTTTTTCCACTTTCGTAACTCGTGTGAACTCCTTCACGCGTCCTACTGGTTTTCTTTACTGAGCAAGTGTGACTAATATGGTATCCTTCCCGGTAAGATGTAAGATGTCCAGAAGCTGTCGAAGTTTGCAATGTCAGTTGTTCGAAAAAAGTTCCCTAAGCCATTAATTTTGACACTGACAAAAGGCGAGATTGCTGGTTCGCTGTACCAGCCACAAACTGTCTGCCTCTCTCCCTCTAAACTGCTATACATTCTCGCTAGAATTTTCCGTCCACCATAAACTAAATTACTAATTGATCTCTCCTGTCTGCAAAATGTATGATTCTGACAGCTAATAAATGAATTAAAATTCATATACCGGCTATAATACAGACAGACAGACAGACAGCCTGGCCGACTGTTTGACTGACTGGTCGAAAGAAATATTTCTTAAGCCTTAGTGAGTTTTCTCAGTTTCTATTTCTAGCCATTTATGTAGGTGAGATTGTGGCCTACATTTTGGCCATAAATTGGCGGTACTCCGCAAGGAAACTACCCTTCTCTAACACATACTGCACAGCTTCCTGGAGCATTTAATGACTTAGCTTTACGTTTCGTTGGTTTCAGTATGGCGTGTAGTAAGAAAATGAATTAATTCCCTGGAGGAATGTATATATATATATATATATATATATATATAAACAAGAATTTAATAGTCGTTTAGCTGCACTAGAATTTACTGTCTTTTGTTGAACCCAAATTCTCATTATTGTTTTCACAAATGTCTGCAACAAGATTAACATCTTAAGACTTACCGTAGGAGTGATGTGCTGCTGCAAACCTTGTGTTAGCTTTCATAAACCTTGATAACATATACATTATATACAACATCGAATACCGGCCTCTTTCTCCTGTCTTGAGCAAAATGATTCAATTCTATTTCACTCTCTTCTTCCCATCTGCTTCGACGGCTTTCAAGGTTTTCCACAGTCAATTGTGTTGTGTGAAGATGGTTTAATTCAATAAAATTTGCCACAGTAGGTCTCTCACTTAAGCTATTCGGGTAAAATATTTCCTGCGTGTTCCACGTTCTCATATGTGCTACATACCTTAGGCGAAACAGTAATAGTAATATTTGATGCCGGTAGAAATTAGTGAGCCCCATAATGAGTGTTTTTCTTCAGCCACCAACACTTCTTTTTTTTATTCAAAATTTTCCTCGGCAAATTTTACTCAAACATTTTATCAGGACCAAGTTCTAAATATTTTCTTCAGAATCCTTTTCCACCCTGTTCTTAGGTCCTTTCAACATCCGTTGCTCAAACATTTTTTTAGCATCCTGTTCTCAAATATTTTCCCTCTGCATTCTTTCCTCATTTTTTTTTCCTCCAGAATTCTCTTCTTGAACGTTTTCTTGGCATCCTTGCTACATATTACCCTGAGCATCCCGTTCTCATGTACTTCATCTTCATGTACCTTACCTCAAATAATTCTGCTGCGACCTATTCTAAAACATTTCACAATATATTTTCCAATGCGTCTTGTTCTCAAATATTTTCTTCAGCATCCCTTTCTCCAATATCTTCCTCGTGTTGTTGTTCTCAAACTTTTCTTTCAGCATCCCTTTCTCATATATCTTCCTCATGTTATCATTCTCAAACATCTCTCATTTTAAGCTATTCTCTTAGTAATACGAGCAAAAACATACATTTGTAGAAAGTGCATATTACAGCTGCTTGATTTCCGGTTTTGCACAGAGGTAATAAACTTTCTCTTCGTTTTACACAAAGCATAATTCTACGGAAGTTTCTGGCGTTATGTTGCGAAGCCAGGTTGTTCTGTCTTATAGATATTGCTAAGGATTTCTCCACAACTTCTAACACCAGAATGAAATATAATGATTTCTAACGAACATTTATAGTTTCTTGCGGGTTTTGCGTTTAACGTAGATAAATTAATATTTACGTTTCTTACCTTATAGTGAACGAATCGTACTTGCACAGGAATTATGCAGTAAATTATAAGGTAGTTGTTCAGCGAAGGAAACACCATTTTGTGAGGAAAGCGTGGGTGTCAGCTGTATCTGGGCTTCGCAGACCCCGGGGCAGGGGGCGTGAGGCGTTCTTCAGAACAACGGAGTCCTGACTTCTTTCTTTTACGTCTCTGAGATGCAAGACAGTTGACAAGCTGTCCTGCTCTCTGCAGTTCCAAAGCCAAATTAATCGAACATTCGCGTTGTTTGTGATACAACGCCGTTTCAATGAGGAAATAGTGACCGGCCTTACAGGTAAGATTTCTGTTCCAATCTTCAGGGTTTCAGTAGTGAATTTTACCCTGAAGATGGAAGGAATAAAGTCCTGTGAGACTCAGTGACCATTTGCTGACATGCTTACCTCCCAGAAGGTTTGAATCTGCACCAGTGTGAATGTAAGAACCAGAGATCTCACATTTAGAGTAGGTAGTGCTGTTGAGTTCATTGTTCGTAGGACTTAAACTTTTAGCAATACAAGGAAATAAATATATTTGTCTCAGTTATATAATTTTATAAAAAAGCAAAATAAGAAATTGGTTGATGATTTATTTTTTTCTGTTTAGTACCCACTACCAAGCATATCAAGCCCTTTATCTCATTCTCTTTTCCTTAAGTATAAAGCAATCAACTTTTGTTGCCAGTGGCTTTATTATATTTAAGGTTTCTAAGCAGTACAGTTAGTATTCAAGACTTATTAAAGTGCTAAATTAAAGAGATTATATAAAAATATATACATATAGATCCATTTATTTTTATGTAGTTGCTCTTATTAAGTTGTGAGTCACTCATTAACTTTATAATTCATAAAGTATTGTTATTTAATATTTCGTTGTTTAATATTTCGTTGTTTAATACTTAACACGGAATTGTATATAAATTTCATTAGCTTCTTCTGCAGTTCTCGATAATCTTTCAATCTTTCGTCAACGATTTAATGAATGTGCTGTGTACAATAACTGAATTACAGCCTCGTACCGGTAATATAAAGAACCTTAAATTGTGTTTTGGAACTTCTTTTATCCTTGAATTTGAACTGGGCCCCATTTAATTACGGTACGGCCAAATGTCTGGCTGTTGTGAATACGTACATATAAATGGCAACAAATTACTGATGTTTTTAGACAAAGACATGCTAATATGTTTTATGAACACATCATGTAATCGTATAACACATTGCCGTCGGGCTGGTCTTTTAATTAAATACCCCCTGGTGACCGGACGTTTTAAACTCTTTTAATGTTCATTCCCATAATATTTTGCAGGCTTATCGTTCTAAAATAAGGTTCAAGAGTGGTCTGTCTGCTTGTAACTTGAGATCCAAACATCCTGCATGTAGCTGACGATGACCTTGAAGCGATCAGTGTGTCAGACCAGCT
>Ga0131853_10026591_pt1 | contig 10408 bp, 4 predicted proteins | sample TergutLab28metaG_FD_92764 | JGI IMG/M metagenome (GOLD analysis project Ga0131853, IMG submission 92764) | Labiotermes labralis P1 segment gut microbial communities from Petit-Saut dam, French Guiana - Lab288 P1 (version 2) (version 2) | ecosystem: Host-associated > Arthropoda: Insects >... | reverse complement strand
GCTACATGAAAAGCATGTAGTGGCAACTTGGAATGTTGGGAACCATCTCAGCATTTACTTTTAGACACAAGGAAATTGCAGGCCTTTGATTTTACTTTTGATTGTTTGGAGTCCAAGGAGGGGGTTTTTTTTTTCGTGAATTAGAATTCCACTCAGGTACGGAGGTGAAAGAAAATGTCTTGTGTCACGTGCTTGAATAGGTTTAAATTGAAGAAAGCAAGGAAGGGCTGTAAGTGCATCAGTAACACGTCCGTCATCTAGACATACCAGGTGGACCCCTCGTAACTTCAATGCACTGCTTTCTACTACAAAAGGAAAGAGAAAACTCTTTAAGGTATGGATCCCCCTTTGTTAATAATCTGGGTCCATTGGTGTATATTTCTGGCGAGTGGTTACTATTATCCTGATGAATAACTTGCCGCGAGGCCTTACGTCGGGGCTGCGTGCTTCCGACTCCTACGTGCACAGAAGTAAGATGACTAGAAGAAACATTTACTTTCAACATACGATATAACTCACGTAATTTTTTAACACATTGAACATTATATTAATTTATTTCGGGTACAAATCCTGAGTTATGCAGTGTATCACATAGAACAGCTTGCAGATAAGAATTACTTCTTTAAAAACGTTAGAAAAATAGAAGCCTTAAATTTCTCTTCTGACGCTTATATTTGCAGTCGCATTCATAAATACCGCGTGGTTAAAAGTTAAAGAACTGGAAATTTCATTCAAATAAACGCAGTTGTATAACATAGGATAAAATAGTCAAAACACAACTGTGAAATTTTATTAGCTAAGTAGTAGCATTACCAATAAAAACTACATGTTTCGGCCTACCTACTGGCCATCATCAGGTTGCATCCGTCTGCTACAAGATATGCATAATGTATAAAACTCTTGCAGCAGACGGGTGTAACTTGATGATGGCCAGTAGGTAGGCCGAAACATGTAGTTTTTATTGGTGATGCTACTACTTAGCTAATAAAACTTCCACAATTGTGTTTTGACTGTTTTATCGTGTTTTATATGACTGTAGTACATAACGGAGATGCCCCAACTTAAAATTAAATGCAGTTGATTTCAGAACGAGCAAAAATAATTTTCTTGAAACCCTATTGGCCAAATTAACTTCATAATTGATATATTTTGTTCTCTGTGAGATAGAAACTGAATTGTGTTTATACATTATGCATATCTGCGTCTAGACGCAGATGTGCATAATGTATAAACGCAGATATGCATAATGTATAAAACTCTTGCAGCAGACGGATATAACCTGATGATGGCCAGTAGGTAGGCCGAAACATGTAGTTTTTATTGGTGATGCTACTACTTAGCTAATAAAACTTCCACAGTTGTGTTTTGACTGTTTTATCGTGTTTTATATGACTGTAGTACATAACGGAGATGCCCCAACTTAAAATTAAATGCAGTTGGTTTCAGAACGAGCAAAAATAATTTTCTTGAAACCCTATTGACCAAATTAACTTCATAATTGATATATTTTGTTCTCTGTGAGATAGAAACTGAACTTTTATAAGTTATTCACAGAAGCTTTGCCTTCTAAAGTATTAATACGCTACACTCTAGTCCCGATATTTGCGTTTTTCTTGTTTATGTGCAAGAAATATTCATTAAAGTTCGTTAGTATTAATTCGTTACGTAACTGAAAAACTGAAACAGTTCCATTGCTTCTCTAAGCTCCACACCGTTAACCTTTAGACGCCTAACGTCAACTATAGTTGACGTATGCACCGCTAACCTCCAAAGTTGCATTTTATATATTTATTCAACAAATATAGCTACCGAATATTTTAAACATGGTGTATACTCTGTTTTTTTCTCTTAAAAATGCAGTTTGTTTCATAATTCTAACGTATTTGGTTCCTGTATTTTTCACATTTTATATACAGGGTGTGCTAAAATTAAAAAAAAATAATTCCGGCGACAAAAGGTTAACATGCATGACAGAATGAGTACGTAAAAGGTAAAGGTAAAAGTCATCCTGGAAGATGCCATGAAAGCCCAGAAGGGGAGTAGAGTTAAGTATAGTTTTGCCCTTTCTTCAACCTCAGGGCTAGATGGGTGGGTGATCAACACCACGCTCCAGCCTCTTTACCCGAGGAATAGACATGATATTAATTTTATAGTAAGCTGGATAGGCCCCAGGGCCGGTCTGAAGGGTTGCGTACAATTTCACCCCCCGATATTCGATCCTCGGACCCTCCAGCCCGTACTGAAGCGTGTAGCTTCGCGAGTTCTTACCTCGCGAATACATGGAAGTGGGTGGTCGCTGTTCGACTGGTAAAAGAGTTTGTTGTGTAGGAAGATGGTTGTGCCCCAGTGTAGCCCGGACACTATCGTACAATATTGCCTGTGCCGGAAATCAAACCCCGTATCCAGAACCATTGTTATCTTGACTGAGTTGTCCCAGTTATGTACGTAACAGTGTGTAGTTATATATTTATTTTCGAAAAATGTGTGCAATAGAAACAGAGTTCGTTTTTCTAGGTACAGTACTGTGTCCAGCTTCGTTAAGGCGAACTGCCTACAACTCAATTGGCGAACAGGTGAACGTTGTTTGCTTAACGTTTGTTGGCTGTTAAGCAGTTTCAGCCGCTAGTTTGAGGACGTACGTTTGGATGGGAGGCTACATATTTTTGTGACCTGACACTGTTTTCATTATGCGATTTTATATAAGGCGAGGTCTCATAAGAACTGAGGCATTAGAGCAGAACTGACTGTTCGGATAGAACCATTGCACAAATGTAAGATACATTTGTGCAACAATATATCCTTTGTAATGCACTCCCTGAGGATGGCCACATGTGTGGCCGCAACATGTAGGAGGCACTCTATGTATATAAAATAAGGTACTCTTGTATGTTTATATGCGTAAGTTGGTGTCACTGCCATATCGAATCAGCTTAATGCGTGGTCATGAATTATTTAAAATTATTTAGAACCGAATGTGATTGATATAGGTTTATGTAACTTACATATCGTGGGATTTGTTACAAATATTTAACCCAGGGGTGCGCAAATTTCCCAAAAAGTCTGGCAGCCACATGCAAATCCTAAGCGCTAGGAAAGTGACATGAAGAAATTTTCACACTGAAGACCCAAAATTCTGAAGTCACTTCTAAACTTCGCCGTTGTCTGGCGCTCTCTGCTGAGCGCATGTGAAGTAATGCACATTTTTATGTGTACAGGGAAATAAACTTCAGTGTTTGTGCTGAAAACCCTAGGCGCCGAAGTGAAAAAGAATTTAATCGCCAGGACGAGCAGGCGCCCAGGATTTGTGCAGCCTTAATTTGGCCTATTAATAAATAATTAGTCTGCACTCTCTCTTTTCTGCCAAATAATAAATAAGTCAGCCAGCCACTTTATTATTTTATTATCTTGGCTAGTGACTGGACTCCTTTGTTTTTCTCCCCCTAAGAGCAAATGTAGGACTAGTAGCACAATAATGTAACGAAAACATAGAGGCAAACGAGTGGCATATTGATGCTGTCAGCATTCTAAAATCTCTTGATACTAAATAGAATTCTAAGAATAGCAAAGTCGTTTCAAATGGCATGATAAAGAAATTATCTTGTAGTCATTCGTTTTATGTCAGGTCGCATTACCAGCTTGTTGCTTTTGCCTGAGGCAGCCACAAGGACTCGTTTAAAGCGATATGCCGCATGTTGTCCCGGTTACTGCTGTGTGCAAGGCATCCAGTACATGTCATATTTTCAGCACTGTCAACATAATCGCGGTGTCTATAAGATACAACGTTCCGCCGGCAGTGACGTATGAGATGTGACGCTGTACAGTCTGAAGAAGAAGGCGGACTCCTTTGTCGAAACGTTTGTTTACCAGGCTACACAGTATCACATTCCTGAAGACAGTGTTTTATAAACACCATCTTCCTCTTCCGCTCTTCCTTTATCTTTATATTATTATTCCAATGCTTTTCCTTCTTCTTCTTCTTCCTCTCCTATTTACTTTCTTTTTATCCGCCACTGCTTCTCCATATATAACTTTCCTTCCCGATCTTAGTTTTATTTGTGTCATTCTTGGTGTCATCCTCTCCCAGATCAGTTGACGTATTGTGTTACATCGTCTGTCAGAGACTTCTGATCCTCTAGTCGAATGGTGGACTGAAATACTGCTTGAGAAAATTTTGAAATACACGAGTCAGAGTTGTCTTATTAAAAGCATTACAAGACGCCCTAGTGCATATTATTTTTTATTTTTTGAAAATAACTGTCAACCGTACTGCATTCAAAGAAACGAACAACGTATGATGAATACGAAAGAATGCGTTACGATATCACCAGAAATTAAAAATGATGAATAATGTGGCTTTCGGGCAATGCAGGCTTATAAATTGTATGTCTCAGAATACGTGAGCGTGTGCAAAATATATTACTTGAATATACCTTGTCTATATGCACATTAATACGTCCTTTCGGACACAAAATTTCGGTTATTTTCCTTAATTTTCTTTTATTTTTGAAGTGATTCGGTAATAATAAACTGGAAATAAGAAGTTTGCGACCCTAGCCTAATCTGATGTAGTAAGTTCTTCTAGTATTTGTTTGCGAAGACTGAGCAAACCCGTATAGAATAGGAACCAGTGCCAGATTTCAGCCCTCTGCCGCTGTGCCTTGAGATCTGCGCTCTTATGCGATGTTGGGCGGCGTTGGTTGGTAGTTTCTGTACCGAAGTTTTGGGATAACGAAAGGGTGTCACCTTCAAGGGACTTCGAATGTCGGATTTCTGAAGATGGGAACAATATGTTGTCCTGAAACATCTGTAACTACATACTGGCCAACTCCGCTCAATACTCCAGAACAACTAAGACCTCATTCTTAGTCAGAAGGATGGTGTCGAACCCGAAATTCGAAAAGAACACCTCGGGAATACAAGTCTGGAGACCTCCTGCCTGAGCCAGCAGGTTACTATGTTGTATGCATTAGTCATTGCTCACTGCCATTAGCTACACATATAGGCCTACACTAAAGTATCTGAGATATAAGACATTGTCTAAATGTGACCAGGATCGTCCTTAACAAAGAAATATTAGCTCTGTGTCTTCCCCCATTTCCGCGGTTTAACGGTCGAGGCATAACACCTCCCCAGTTGTGGAGTGACTCATTCTGCCTACCCTACATACTGGACACATTTCCACGCTAACAAAAGATTTCATTCTTCTTGCTGCTTCTGGTCCAAGAGACGTTGGGTTCTTTCTTTACCTTGCATTGAAGTCTCCACCTCCGACCACACGTGTTCGAACTGGCTGCTATCCATCTTGTGTCTGACAGTTAACAAGTTGCGTCATGTTGCGCACCCTCGCCCGGCATGCTGTGGAGTGGCAGTACGTGATACGTGATACGTGATACCTCACGTGAATTATAAAAAGAGAAACAAAGGACTAAAAAGTCATTAGAAGCCGCTTTTTCTCCCTTCCTTCTAGCTTTCTTTTCTCGCCTCCTCTTGTTTCTCTTCGTGATTGATCAATTCTCAACCATTAAACGACCCCGCTTCTGTTGAAGAGGTTTTATATAATTAAATCAAATAAAAATATATTTAATGTGAGGAAGTAGGGAAGGATTTAAGAGGACAGAGGAATGGCGTATTTGAAGGTTAAGTTACTATCCCGGTATTCACCGAGATGTAAAAAGGTAAAGTTGTCCCTTTCCACGCCATAAAGAAATGTAGGGGGAGTAGAGGTGCAGCTCCACTCATTCTCAAACTCAGCATTAGATGCAGGTGAATGTTTTACTTCTCACCCCGGCCCCCTTAAGCCAGGAAAAGAATGAAGTACTCGTCGAATTGGAGGTCGGCTATTACCCCAGAGTCTGGGAGGTTCTGGAGAATAGTCTCTTGCCGTTTCCAGGATTCGCAACACATATCGCATTGGGAAGGACTGAAGATAAGCACGTAAAACCCGTTAGGAATTATTTTGTCCCGTCTTGTTCTGGGCTGTATACGGAGTTAGAGTATTGACTCGAATACAATGCGTGCCCATTTTTGGAAACGTAAAATGGAGGAAGGAATTTCGCAATATGTTCATGCACATACGGTAAATTTTTAGCAAACTATGGTGAAACAGAAACAGGTAATTTTGATTTCTGACGGATGGCAACATCGCGCTTAAGTCTCACAACATTAGGCATATTTTTTAGTGAGGGTGAATCCTACGACATTCAGTACTCACCCATTACAAGAACTTGTTACCAGACATTCGATGGTCTCACGTGACATTTCAATACACATGAAATGTTGGTGAAGGGGGGAAGGAGGTGGGGGGGATAAAGTAAAGAAATCTGTGGAATAAATAAACGTGCCCTTATTATCTCACGGCAGCAGAACTAGTTACTACGTCACCTTTATCTGCTCCCAACATAATAGACACCTCAGGTAAAATTGAGACTATTATAGAGGTTTCTACTATGCAGACCATCTTATTTTCTACCACTACGCCTCCTCGATCTCCTTTGGACAACAAGAGTAATTCAGAGGTTTGAAACTGTAGTTCAAATAATAGACTGTGGTACCAAGGAAACATTAGCTTCCGAAGGAGGACAGAGGTCCATGGATTTAGCTTGTTTGTTTGTTACTCGTACTGTATCCCTGAGAAAATTCAGTAAAAAGGGTCCACAAATTTTCCATATATATATATATGTGTGTGTGTGTGTGTGTGTGTGTGTGCGCGCGCGCGCCAGTAAGGAAATAGGAAGAAATTTCCATATTAAGGACCTACAATTCTGGCATGACGTGTAAGTCACAGTTATTAGGCGCCTTCTCCTCGGTGAATGTGAACTGACGAATTATTTGTGTGTCAGAAACTGAAGTGTCTATGCTGAAAATTTTATTCGCCATCGTACGAAATTTAGACGCCCGAGCGACCAGGTGTCCGGAATTTTTGCATTTCTGCTGTAAATATTAGCTGCTGCTTCAACCCCTTCAATTCTGAAAATTGTTTCACTTTCAACAACACTGGTCTGATTGTGAAGTCCAAACGGTCTTGAACGTACCAAATTAACTAATTGAAGATCTAAAAGTTAAACCTAAGGCTCCAACACCTCTAATACAAAAATTAGCAGTTCAGTCGTTTACTGAGCCATTTTTCTCCATCGGCCATACCCCAGTTCAGTGACGTTTGCGTAAATGTTTTATTTCCATATCACATGTTACGTCATATTTTATTCATCTGGAATTAGAGATTAAAAATTTGTAGTAGTTAGACGGTGTGGCCTACCTACGTAGTTTTTCTAATTTAATAACTGTCCAACAAGATACGATTTATTCGGTTTATTACATTTCTGAAGGCAGCTCTACACGTTTCGGATGTTGACACCCATCATCAGGAGCTCGTACATCTGTAATTACAGCTTCTGGTATTGATTAACCGGATCTACTATCATCCGCTCTCGTTGTTGAGTTGGAACCGAATCAGTTCCAACTCAACAACGAGAGCGGATGATAGTAGATCCGGTTAATCAATACCAGAAGCTGTAATTACAGCTGTACGAGCTCCTGATGATGGGTGTCAACACCCGAAACATGTAGAGCTGCCTACAGAAATGTAATAAACCGAGTAAGTCGCATCTTGTTGGACAGTTATTAAATTCGATTCACGACGCACGGACACATGTATATAGAAAAGTAGTTTTTTCTAGTTACTCAAATACGACTTTAAGTCGATAAACCAATACAAATTTCTCACAGTAGAGACCAAAACTCAGTTCAAAATCACGTTGTTACACCTGACACTGGCCCACTGTAATTCAACCCGAATTGCGGTAAAATTTTTCTGTACCACGCGTCTTACTGCTGTTACCGTAAGACAAACCCACAATGACAAAAATTGCTTGATTTCCGACCTTATTATTGGTAGAAAGTTTACGTACAGTTCGTAATAAAGCTTCGAAATTTTAAATTTCAAAATGTCAATCCCCTAATCTTTTGATATGTGCTTTGAATGGCTCTAAGAGTTCACACCAACATATCACAAATGCCAACGGACAAACTAGTCCTCGCTTGGAGGCCTGAAAGTGTCGTGTTGCAATCCTTTTCTGATCTTACACAGAGGCATTATTTCCAAAGAGGAACGCCCACCTTACTCAATTGACTGTAGTTTCTTCAGGACAGGTCCAAAATATAATGCGGACCTTTCTATTCCTTGCATTCATATGAGGAGATGACATAAGTTCCACGCCCTTCTGTCGCTATAATAATGTAGCATAGAAAGGCTAAAGTTTCTCTACGTAGTTTACATTATTAAGCGCAGATAAAGCGAAACCATAAGACCGCGTTCTATTGGAGAACGCACAATACTGTGTAGACAGCTTTCAGTAGGCTGCAGAGGAGTAGATATATGAAATTTAACGTCTGCTGAGATTTGACGCCGTCTCGTCTGGTAGAAATTTACGACGTTTTGAAGGAGCGCGCTGATTATATCTTCGACTTTTCCCTGCAAATTGAGGGAATAAGATCCTACTAAACGTTTCTAAATTTGTACCAAACAACACCTCATGATGTAAGAGAAGTCGGCAGTTTCTAAGTCAATTCGTAGAAACCTCAAGCCCCGCAGAGTTTGGGACTGTATGTTCAGAATTTGGGGGGGGGGGGTTTATGATATTAGCCTATTCCGGTTGTGATTTATAGCCTATCATTCGGCTCAGAATATTTAACCTTCCAGTCTCTTACAGTGGTGACAAAAAGGGTGGGGAGGGGGAAGCGGGTATAAATTACAGGGGCCCAAGGTCCGACTATGTTGCATATGTTTGGATACAGTAAATTTCGCAAAATGAAATTTTTCTGAATCGATTAAAGTAGATTTTTTAAAGAAAACTGTGTTTTCGAGTAAAAAGATCATGAAAATGTAAAAATGTAACATTACAGTGAAAAAAAATCCATTTACATTCCGCGAGTAATTAATTTAAAATACATGACGTCACACGGCTGTTGCAATTTACGAAAATCTGCAATTTGCAAGGTTGCATTTTGATAGTGTTTACGTCAGTGTTAATTATACTGATGTGATATATATATATATATGTGATTTTGATTGAAGCTTTTTTAAAATGTCGTTCGTAATTATTCATATGGTCTTCAAGAATAAATATGTTTTCCCCTCCTCCGTGTTTAACTTATATACTAGAGAGGGCACATACTTTTTTGCGCACAAATACAAATTCCATTTAAGATTTTCAGCTGGTCCGCCTTTGCTGGGCGGGGCCGAGAGAAGTTCTTTTCGTGAGCCCGAACCCGCTCTCGTTGCCCATGATCTCTAACCCTAAAACAAAAGTTGTAACATATAAATGTAGATTTCACCCTAGAACAGGTCACGAAGGTCCAGAGGGGGAATACAGCTACAGCTCTACTCTTTCTTTAACCTCGGCGCTAGATGGGGTGGGCAGTCAACGCCACGCCCCGTGCACTTTACCCCCCGGGAATGACCCGGTACCCACTGTATAGGAGCCTGATTGGGTTCTCGGGCTGGTCTGGACGGATGCGGAAAATCACGCTTCCCACTGTGATTCGATCCCCAGACCGTCCAGTCAATAGCGAGTCGCTATGCCGACTGAGCTATCCCGGCACAAGGCTTAATACATGCGAAATTATAACTTTAGAACTTTTTGCACGCAATGTACCTGGATGCGGGCTCGATTCCTGTCAGGGGCAGAGAGTTTTCCTTCTTCTCGTAGTTGACCGCCATCCAGTGCTGACGTTAAAGGTTCGTGGAACTTTACCTCTGTTTCGACCATAAGTTTTACTGTCGTGTTTCTTATGCAAAGGGACTTTTTATATTTTACGTTTATATGTCTTAAAAATTCAGTAGTGGCCCCACAGGAGGACATGTATTGGATGTCTCTGAGAAGGGTATGCCGAGGAGATGTTCGGCTGATACTTACGGGGCAGAATGTACGTAGAAGACTGGCGAAAATTACCTAATTTTGAGCTTCGTAATTTTATGCTCTTTACTAACATTCACCAACCCGGATGGCGATTAAAAATTAGGACTATGATCCCCATTTCTTTTTTGATTTAAGGATCGCTTGGGCTATAAAAATTGTTATTAGAAAGCTTGTTTGTGGAACAACGCAGAAGAAATGATATTTATTATATTAAAGCAAAAGACGTGTGTGTGTTTATTTAGTTATTGACAGTAATTCGGGGTAAGAGCAAGCGAATATTTGTGCTGTATATTATATTTTGGGGAAAAAATATATTACATCACCTTCGCTCATTTCGTTTTTTCGCGGCGCAGAGCGGAGCCCTGAACTGCACCGCGACCGAAGCAGCAGATCTCGAATTCAACCTGTGACGGCCATTTTCTTTCGGAGATCGCGGTCCCTTGATCATCCGTATCGTCCTTCCTGACCAAGTAGTTCCTTCTCTTCACATT
>Ga0131853_10026587_pt1 | contig 10409 bp, 4 predicted proteins | sample TergutLab28metaG_FD_92764 | JGI IMG/M metagenome (GOLD analysis project Ga0131853, IMG submission 92764) | Labiotermes labralis P1 segment gut microbial communities from Petit-Saut dam, French Guiana - Lab288 P1 (version 2) (version 2) | ecosystem: Host-associated > Arthropoda: Insects >... | reverse complement strand
TGTTCTCAGATCCACACAAAACACATAAACACACTGTGTGGGCAGAACGTAGAATTTGATAATGTTAAACCTGGCGGTACATATAGTGACCACTGGGCTGTAAAGGGTTAAGCCTCTCTTACACAAACCAGTCAGTTAATGTTGTATAGGGAAATAATCGCTGTTTGTTCTCAGATCCACACAAAACACATAAATACAGTGTGTGGGCTGAACGTAGAATTCTGAATGTTAAACTGGCGGTACGTAAAGTAAGTCTTAGGCTTTAAAAGGTTAATATTTCCGATCATAGCGCAGTGCAGGGTCGTGGTACACCAGCTCGCCGTTCGTGTGATAAGCCACAGAGGCGTGTTACGTCACACGTTCGTCTTGTGTTATACTAACACATCTTCCGCTTAGGGCTGTTTAACCAGAAGGAAGTACCAAAACGCATATTTACTGATCGCAGCACACAAACACGTGTCTTGTTCACCTGCACGTGGAACGTACAACCGCAAGCCACATTAGACACCTGTGCTAACGGGGCTGTTCTGCGGCTGTTCAGCTTCTTCTTCCCCTGCTCCCGAATGAACAGCCAACTCGTTTCACAGCAAAGTCATTTATTGTTTTAGTATTTGATATTGTGTCCAGATATCGTGCGAGACTAGAGGGCTGTCTGTTTGTTGCAGGTCTACAGACGGCTGCAACAACGACACTGCAGTGGAGGCGATTACCGACAAACTGTCCGAGGTGACCGGACTGGCCGAGCAGCTGGACGCCTCGTTGTGTGGCATGCAAAACGGCGCCAGTATTAAGCGGATCCTAGACGGCTCAGCGACCACCACACCGCAGGTCTGTACACAAAGGCAGCCAAGCGAGCCCAGTCGTCACTATATGCACCACCATTTTAACATTCAGCAATTCTACGTTCTGTCCACACAGCTGTATTTATGTGTTTTGTGTGGATCTGAGAACAAACAGCGAATATTTCCCTATACAACATTAACCGACCGGTTTGTATAACTGTGACGGGGAGTGTTTACTGCGCGGTATGGACTGGGCGTTTAACTAAAATTAAAGGTAATCCTAGTCTCTTCTGTCAACCACCATACCACGCTGAAACCGTCGGTTATCCTTCGATCACCCGCAGTTAAGCAGCGTTGGTCATCGTTAGTAGTTACATGGGTGATCGCCTGGAGGCACTGTGTACTGTTTGTTTAGCCTTTAAAGGGTTCATAATATTCGGTAAAATCTCTTTGAATTATATTTTTAAGATTGTTCTACGAAAGAACTTCTGTCGCAACAAACCTGCTGACCGTTGCTGTCTGTCCCCGTCTGCTCACAGGAATGGTGTGCCACCCTGAAGACTTCCTGCAAAACTCTGTCTGCAGAAGACAGCAAGTCTGAGGACGACTTTGTCACGGCGTCTGAATGCACTTGCACTCCGTCGAGATCGTCCTCATTCCACACGGCGTCAGAATGCGGTGGCGCGTCTCCGTGGTGGGAGGTTGACCGCATGTCTGATGTGGGGACAGACGACAGCGCTAAGGAGAGGCGGACGAAGGAGGACGGGGGCAGCGATCAAACGTCGTCGCAGAGCGAAACGGAGAGAGCTGTTGTGAGGACTGTGACAGAGGTGGGTCCACTGACACCAAGTGTGCATAAAGTGTGAGGTCTATTAGGTGGGTCCATTGATATCAAGTGTCCATAAATTGTGAGGTCTGTTAGGTGGGTCCATTGACACCAAGTGTGCATAAAGTGTGAGGTCTGTTAGGTGGGTCCATTGATATCAAGTGTCCATAAATTGTGAGGTCTGTTAGGTGGGTCCATTGACACCAAGTGTGCATACATTGTGAGGTCTGCTAGGTGGGTCCACTGACACCAAGTGTGCATAAAGTGTGAGGTCTGTTAGGTGGGTCCATTGACACCAAGTGTGCATAAAGTGTGAGGTTTGTTAGGTGGGTCCATTGACACCAAGTGTGCATAAAGTGTGAGGTTTGTTAGGTGGGTCCACTGACACCAAGTGTGCATGAAGTGTGAGGTCTGTTAGGTGGGTCCTTTGACACCAAGTGTGCATAAAGTGTGAGGTCTGTTAGGTGGGTCCATTGACACCAAGTGTGCATAAAGTGTGAGGTCTGTTAGGTGGGTCCATTGACACCAAGTGTGCATAAAGTGTAAGGTTTGTTAGGTAGGTCCACTGACACCAAGTGTGCATAAAGTGTGAGGTCTGTTAGGTGGGTCCATTGATATCAAGTGTCCATAAATTGTGAGGTCTGTTAGATGGGTCCATTGACACCAAGTGTGCATAAAGTGTGAGGTTTGTTAGGTGGGTCCTTTGACACCAAGTGTGCATAAAGTGTGAGGTTTGTTAGGTGGGTCCATTGACACCAAGTGTGCATAAAGTGTGAGGTCTGCTAGGTGGGTCCATTGACACCAAGTGTGCATAAAGTGTGAGGTCTGTTAGGTGGGTCCATTGACACCAAGTGTGCATAAAGTGTGAGGTTTGTTAGGTGGGTCCACTGACACCAAGTGTGCATAAAGTGTGAGGTCTGTTAGGTGGGTCCATTGATATCAAGTGTCCATAAATTGTGAGGTCTGTTAGATGGGTCCATTGACACCAAGTTTGCATAAAGTGTGAGGTCTGTTAGGTGGGTCCATTGACACCAAGTGTGCATAAAGTGTGAGGTCTGTTAGGTGGGTCCATTGAAACCAAGTGTGCATAAAGTGTGAGGTCTGTTAGGTGGGTCCATTGAAACCAAGTGTGCATAAATTTTGAGGTCTGTTAGGTGGGTCCATTGACACCAAGTGTGCATAAAGTGTGAGGTCTGTTAGGTGGGTCCATTGACACCAAGTGTACATAAAGTGTGAGGTCTGTTAGGTGGGTCCATTGATATCAAGTGTGCAGTCATTGTAAGGTCTGTTAGGTGGGTCCATTGACATCAAGTGTGTGTAAATTGTGAGGTCTGTTAGGTGGGTCCATTGACATCAAGTGTGTGTAAATTATGAGGTCTGTTAGGTGGGTCCATTGACACCAAGTGTGCATACATTGTGAGGTCTGTTAGGTGGGTCCATTGACACCAAGTGTGCATACATTGTGAGGCTTGTTGGGTGGGTCCATTGACACCAACTGTGCATACATTGTGAGGTCTGTTAACTGGGTCCATTGACACCAAGTGTGCGTACATTTTGAGGACTGTTGGGTGGATCCTTTAACACTGAGTGTGCAGATTAGCTGAGAGGGACACTGTGAGGTCTGTTAGGTGGGTCCATTGGCAGAAACTGCCACAGATAAGTTTAAAATTGAGCATAGAGAGAGACATTCAGATTTTCATCTCTTGTGACTGTTCATTAACTCTGTTTGACACTAGTACTGCAGTGACAGTGCATTATATTAAACTTTCCCAATACCAGCATGTCTTCCAAATTAATTTTATATCAACACATAAACTTTCTAATTAATTTACAGTTGCTCTTATCATACATAATTTTGTCAGCAGCTCAGAAGTTGAAATTTTGTACTAAAGACAACTCTGGATTCTGTATTTAAATAATTTGTTATGATGTTCCCATTCATGATTTTATTCAGGATGCCATAATCTAGGATCCAGCAAATGCAACAAAAAATTATTTTGGTTAGAACAAGATATATCATAATCACATGATGTGTGTGTGTGTGTGTGCGTGTCCAAAAAAAGACCAAACGTTTGCTATAAAGACTTTATTGCTCAGTTTACAGCACTTTAAGCACTGTCCCCTTCAAAGCAGTCCCCTCTACTGGCGATACACCGTTCCCAACGTTTCTTCCATTGTTGGAATGCTTCCTGGAACGCACTTTCTGTGATGGCATGCAGTTCTGTTATTGCATTTTCCTGAATATTGTCTATGGTTTGGAAATGACATCCTTTCAAAGTGGTTTTAAGTTTGGGAAATAGGAAAAAGTCTGCTGGGGCTACGTCCGGAGAATAGGGTGGATGGGGCACAACGGATGTCTGATGTTTTGCCAGATAACTGCAGATGGGGTGTGACGCATGAGCCGGTGCACTGTCGAGGTGCAACATCCAAGTCTGGTTTTCCCACCATTCAGGCCTCTTCCTAGGCACAGCATCCCTCCAATGCACTAAAACTTTCAGGTACAGCTGTTTGTTTACCATCTGACCACGTGGTACAAATTCATGATGGACAATGCCTTTCCAATCAAAAAACACAACAAACATCACCTTGATCTTTGACCGACTCATAAGTGCTGTTTTTGGTCAAGGAGATCCTTTTCCTATCCACTGTGATGATTGTATCTTGGTTTCAACATCATACCCATAAACCCCATGTCTCATCTCCTGTTATGATGTTCTTAAGAAAGTTTTCATTGCCATTTGCATTGGCAAGCAGTTCCTGACTGATTTCAACACATTTGTAGAATACCATGTTCATTGCTATTGGACTTATCTCACTTCTTGTATGTTGCAAGAAACTGACAGGTCCACTATCATATGTATGATATTTTGGACTAATAAACTAAACTAAACTAAACTAAACCAGACTAAACACAGTTCTCTTTATGATTGTCAGTCAACAAACACGGCACGAATTTTGCACTGACGTGACACATCTGAAGTTTTTCAGTAAAGTTGATGGCAAGATCCTTTGCTGATGCCCACTTCATCAGCAACTTCTCGGACAGTTAAACGACGATTTCCACGAATCACAGCACGAACTCTCTCGACATGGTCGTTGTTTGTTGATGTGGAAGTTTGTCCAGGCCTGGGATCTTCACTAACTGACATTCTGCCCTCTTTAAAACGCTTAAACCACTCATAGCACTGCGTTCGGCTTATACAGGCCTCTCCATATGCTTGGTTAAGCAACTGAATGTCTCTGTAAAATATTTACCAAGCTTGCAGCAAAATTTCACACACACACGTTGTTCTTCAAGCTTTTTCATTGTCACTCTGTCACTAATCAGACGAACAGTTTGTGCACGTGCTCAGTTCAGCAGATATAGCTCGACGACTAATGCTCATAGCGAAACAGGACAAATGGCAGTTTGTTGTCAAAACCTGACGCTACATATGCGCAGTAGCCGCAGTGCACTCGCTATGCTGGTTGGCACTCTATTTAAAAAGTTCGGTCTCTTTTTGAACACGCCTCATATATTAAATGAACACAAATCCCAGGCATCAGGTCACGAGGGCAACTGAGTTTTATATACTGTGGCGCCTAATACTTGTGATTAGGCAGTGTAGAACTTGCCTTGTGTCACCTGTCTGTGGCCTACAGTTTCTTACATGTTTTTGGAAGATTTGCTGCTAAGTGCATGCATGCAAAATGAAGATGACCAGTAAGGTTCCTACCATGTGTGGCAGCTTGACTGGAAGTGCTGATGTATGTAATTAATGTCAGAAAACTTAAATTTTGAAACTTTTAGTTGTGTATCTGAGCTGGTTTGTTGTTGCCCAGTGTTAAATCTGGTACTTCCCAGTACATTTTATGTGGCTGTTTGATAATTCATACGTGGGCCACATGGCTGGTTGGCTCCCAACATCAGTGTATTTTAGTTTGTTCTTGTTTGTATGACCATGACGGCTTGTTTCACTGCAGAAGATCAAGAAGTAAAAGTTTATTTCATGTTGTTCTGCTGCTTCAGGTAACAACAGATGTTGTCATTCACGAAGTTGTGGAGAAAACTCACCTGAAACTGTCTCACGGAGACAGCTCAGGAGTCACATCTTACCTCCTCACTACGGAGACAGTCCGAAGTGGAGTAGCTGAAGAAAAACCAAAACCTGCTACAGACACTGCGAACCCCATAGACCCTGACAGCCAGCTGCTGAATCAAATGAAAGAGGTAAGGCAGTTGGAGGACCGGACACACGGTGACCCCAGACACTGCTACCATCAGCACATAACCAGGCATGCTGTGAAGGGAATTCTGTGATGCCGGCATGACGGATAGCTTGTAGTGAGAATGTCAGTTCTTACAGTGCAGGCCAGTCTGATAGGCTTTGGTTGCTGCTCAAAGTATGATAAGGAACGAAACTACTGTTCGTCACTAACAAGATCGTCATTGACCTTGACTGTAGGAGGAAGTCAGGCTGTTACGTACTTCACTGGACACTGACATATTCCACTCAAAAGTATGTGTGAAGTAGTTGTATCTTGTGTGTGAGAGGTAATATTTTTATTTACTGTTCTGTTCTGTATCCCTAGGGCTGTGCATAAATTTTGTCCTGGGCATGTTATAAATTGAAAAACTAGCAAATGGTGATCAGTGTAAAGTGACAGATACATTTTGTTTTTCTGTGGGGCCTGTATGTTTTCTCCACAAGCTTAGCCCAGAGATTTCATAAAGGTCAAAGCTGTTCTTGTCAGTTGATGTCAGTAATATTCTCTAGCAGTACCGGTCTGCTTAACTTTAATTTTTAGTTATTACAGGTTTAAATGGATTGTGAATACTTTACCGATTGATGCTGATGGCAGTACAGTAACCTGCAGTGTTCAGTGCAACACAAGCAATACACATAACTTGATCTGCAGTGATTCATTACATGAGCAGCTGGTCATGGTCACAGTGACCGTCCGAACTGCAGACATGTAGTGTAGCAGTTATGTTACATTACATTACTGAGACACCTTGCATTTAACTAGTAAGACAAAAGTCTAATAATCATTTTAATTGCTTACTGAAAATGAACCTAAACAGATGAAATGTTATTTTACACTCTACCATGTTTTATCGTGCAATAAACATATTTATTAGATATGGTGATGTCATGTGCCATTTGCAGCATTAATACAATAATATAATAATGTATTTATTGCATGTGATGTGTGTGTCATGAGTTTCTTCATTGTGAGTGGTTTTAGGTTAAAGAATAGCATAAGAAGTAGTTCATTGTTAATAAACTGCCCCATGAGCAAGGAACACACAAATTATTTCAGGGGCATTTTTTTATTCTTTTAATATTTGTAGCCCACTTTGTTTGCAAAACTCACAGTTCAAACCTCAAAGCAGCTGTCTGTTCCGCCACATAATTTGATTGTATACATTTGTGAAGTGTGTTGACAGTCATGATACCAACCACGTAGAGCCATCTTACAAAATGCAGCCTTTCCACGTCTTACATTTGCACATTCAGACTGATTTTATAATTATTTTTAAACATGTTCCATTTTCCATTTCCTCCCTCCTTTTCATCAGTAACTGCTGATGATGTCAGCTACATTTATATAGCTGCAAGATAGCAATGCTACTCATTACTTCTCAGCCACATTTGCTAAACTCGCCACCACAGTGCTGCCATATCGAGATGTACAAATACAGGCAGCGATACAGCACAGTGCGCAACGCTACTTCCTACAGTTTTACTTACCCATCAGCTTTTAGTGTTTTGTAACTGTAGCTGTGCTGTTGTAATGTGAGTGTGCTGTTTGTCACGCTGATCATCCTCACACATGATGCATCAACTGGTGTCAATATAAAAGGGACATAATTTTGCTATGCCCCCTATTTTTTTACATTTAAACATTTGCCTCTCGTGGTCTTCACCTCTGTTCTGAAGCACTTACCAGATGCAACACTTTGCCTGATCTAACGGTTTTTATCAGTTAACAGCATGTCAGTTAGGGTGTGGCAACCTGACTGTGTAAGTGCTGCACTTAATCAGTTCAAGAACTTCTCACATTAAAAAGTCATTTGTGTGGCCATGTTGATTATGGATGAAGCTAATGCTCACTGCCTTTGTCTTGTTTTTACCTGAATGCATGGAATGGTAGTGTATTAATGTATTGTTACATGTTTGTTGTGAACACAATAAAATGTCTGACAGTTGTACCTTATTATTCCTGCTCTCGTTCTCATTGACTTGAGGGTGTGACACTGTGAGGTTCTGGTTCATGGAGGTTTGAGGGAACGTGAAACCCTTAGTGTTCTCAGACTGTAGATGAATGCAATACAAGCCTTTGAAATAGTGGAACCACTTACCAAACAGCACGGCGTCACATCCTAGAAGACTTGAATCCTTAGGACAGGGCTGTGAGAACGTCACATCTGGCATGTCATAACAATGCAGTAAACTAGCAGCCTGCCTGCTTCTGCTTGTGCAGAATGTCCCAGATTTGGTGCTAAGCATATGGCAGCCGCGGATTTGGTAATATACCTTGCTGAATGCTTCTCAGAATGAGAAATGTTCTGGACAAAACTTGTACAGAAATTCAAAACACACATTTATGTTCAGTAACTCCTTTTCGAAAATTGTGCCGTTTATGGGATAATGTGGAACAATATGACACGACGCAGAAAAGATACAATTTGTATGTACGCGTGACCGTGGCAAGAACACACACATTCGTCATTATCAAATACTTGTTGCTTTTCCACGGCAGCAGTGGTTATGCGAACGCGCTTCAATCTTAAGTGATGTATAGAGTACATTTCCTGTCTGGCTCAATATGGACCCAATGCCTTCAACAAGCTACTTCTAGATCATGACGTAAGAGAGCGATCACTCTATCCGATCACCCTTACGACCTCTCCCCTTTCGGCTAAAGTTGTCGTTTCCTCAACAGCGTAGGACAACACACTAGAATGCACCATACAATTTATGTGCTGTGAATCATTACGCAATTCAACTTCGGCTCTCTTCGGCACGATCGACTGTGGCGTCGTGTAGCGGTAGAAACGAGAACGTGTGGGAGAGCCAGCCGGCCACAGTGTGGGTTGAGGTGACGAGCAGAGAGGTTGTGTCCGCGGTGCGATGTGGTGCGTGACAGTGTCTTAGACGTAGATTGTGTGTTGATGGAGATGGATGTGGAAGAGGTGCCCACAGGAGGGGAGCAGCAGCCCCGCGCCCCCACCACTACCATTAGCACCATTTCTGTTCACAGTGGCGAAACGAGGCTTGTCATTGCTCTTCTACAAGTAAGTTGCCCAGAGTTCGAACTGGGGACCCTGTAGTTTGCCCTTCTTGTAGCTGGGACATAAGTTGGCTATACCGTGACGCCGGTGATAATTCTGTTGAAACGGTATGGCAGTGCGTTACTGTTGGTGTTTGGTTGAATGGGCGGTGTTTGACTGGTCTGGTCACGGTCGAATGGGGAAGAGAGGGATGTGCAGACGGACTGCGAATTTTGGCGGGGCACTTTTTGGGTAACAAAGACGGGGATGACATTAGACTAACCCTGTACTGTATGTAACATACAGGGCTGCGAAGTGTGCCACATACAGCGACAGTACATTCTGTGTAGTACCACAGGAAACCAAGATCGCTTCCCTACACAGTCAACCGTACTTTCTGTAATGGACTGAGTACGTTATGCTGCGCGGTACAGGTGAAAGGCAAAGTTGCCCCTGCCCCTCCATAGCTCCACTCATTATCCTCAGCGGGCATTGGAAGTGATTGGTGAGCGTCGTGTTTCAGTCGCTTTACTGTCGGGGAGGAACGTCCCAGAACCAGTCTGGACGTTTCGAGAGGATAAGAGTCTTTTACTTTGCTGGGATTGGAACCCCGGACCGTTGCTCCCGTAGTCTTGTTACTAAACCGACTGAGCTAATCAGGCTGTGCGATTTCTGTGCGGTACGAATTGAATTTTTTTTGTGCGGTTGAGTAAGGTCTTGAAATTCCGGACTCATTTCGTAGAGAGGCCACGTGAGATTTGTGGTGAAGAAAGTGGCACTGGGCAGGTTTGCGAAGTGGAAGGTTCACGATCGTGATGGGCTGCGAGCTGCCGTATTGGTGGTGCTGAGTGTTGGATTTTGCTGCCAGGCTTATGGTTTGTTGATGTCTTTGGTTAAGGAACATGTTTGGTGTTTACAAAACGAATAAGAACGCGTAATGTGCAGGCCGGTCCGTCAAACACGTGAATCACCATTGCAGTTTCACGTTACTTTGTTGAGTTGCAAGTAGAGGTTAGGTTGTCCCTGCGCGCATCATTAAGGTGTATGTCCGCGCATTATTATCTTGAACACTGGGTTGGGGTGTGTAGTGAGCTTTAAACTTCGGCGTCCTTACACCGGGGAATAGGCCCCGATACCCATTTGGTGGGCCCCAGAGCAATTCTAGACATTTCGGTAAAGAGAAAAGTCTCTTGTTCCAGCTGCGAACTAAAGCCCGATCCGACGGTTGCCGATCACGTAGCACGTCGCAGTATCGACTGAATGTGCCGTTGTGTTTTGTGCACACAATGTGTAAAGCCAGACGGCAGCACGACAGTTGCCGTCTCTGTCTCTCCGACGGCCGCTATGTAATATCCAGAATGTCTCTGAATACGCACGGCAGCTAAGTTGAAAAATTCGTAAATGTTAGTTTAGTAGTGTAAGTGGTGCTAGGTTAGTTGCAGTGGTGCTAGGTTAGTTGCAGTGGTGCTTTGTTAGTTGCAGTGGTGCTAGGTTAGTTGCAGTGGTGCTTTGTTAGTTGCAGTGGTGCTAGGTTAGTTGCAGT
>Ga0131853_10026584_pt1 | contig 10409 bp, 7 predicted proteins | sample TergutLab28metaG_FD_92764 | JGI IMG/M metagenome (GOLD analysis project Ga0131853, IMG submission 92764) | Labiotermes labralis P1 segment gut microbial communities from Petit-Saut dam, French Guiana - Lab288 P1 (version 2) (version 2) | ecosystem: Host-associated > Arthropoda: Insects >... | reverse complement strand
GCCCTGGGGTCGACTCAGCCTCTAACAGAAATGAGTACCAGGAGCATTTCCTGGGGGTAAAGGCGGCCGGTGCGTAAGGCTGACAACCTTACCACCATCCTGTGCCGTTGTCATGAAATCTGGAAACCTTAACTTACCGGAACCCTCTGGGCCACTCCAGGCCTGTATCGGGACTGCGTTACATTTTTACTCCCTGATCTTATAACATGGTTTCAGAATCCTTAATACTACCTTCTGTCAGCAGAACGGAATCTATTCCGGAGGAACCCCCCAAGAAAATGTAACATTTTGTACGTCTGAGGCCCCGCATCGTCTGTGGATGTTTTATCGGCGCCACTAGTTGAAATAAGAGTGGCATATATGGCGAGATTCTTGTAACTATGGCTGTGTTTGCCACGCATCGCTTTTTATTAACCGCTGTTCTACGAAAATTCGCTAAAACGCTTGGTGTAGTTGGAAGTAATCACGTATTATAGCAACTTAACTGGCGGCATTTCATGTTTCTTGCTGCTTCTCCACAGTGACGTGAAAAAAAGGCAGGAAAGGAAATGATGCATGGGACAACAATGACACGAGATGAACCTTGACAAGCCCGCCCCACCCACAGCTGACTCATAGATTTGTCTCTCCCAGTGCTGGGCCACGTATTGGTTCAGTGACGTTGCGGGGAACCGCATCGACTAGTGTTACTCTTCACAGTGCCAACATTACATTAAAAATGTAATCAGTCAACCAAGACAAAGCACCGCCCTGACTTATCGCCGACGAATGTCTGTGGACAGAATTCCCAGTTAAACAATATTTCGATATATCGCTAAAAATTGCTGTGAACAAACAGTGGTGTTATATCGGGGTTTGGATAAATATTTCGTATTGTGTAGGTATCGCTTGGAAGACGTGGGCGTAGATGGCAGGATAATATTAAAATGAATCTTCAAGAAAGAGAATGGAGAGGGAGCTCGGGCTTCATTGATCTGAGGATAAGAAGAGATGGCGGTCTGTTGTGAATGTGGCGATGAACATTCTGGTTTCATAAAATGCTGGGAATTTCTTGTCTAGCTGAGGAACTGTTAGCTTCGCAAGATCTCTGCCCCATGAAGTTTGTTTTATAGATACGTGTGCTGCCTTTAGTTACTTCGTACTCAAAATATTAACCCTTTAAACGCCGAGTTAAATCCCATCTGCAATTTGCTGACATTATTAGGAGCTCACCATATTCTCCACGTTAGCAGGGTAAGGGTTAATGTTAAACCCAGCCGCGAGCGGCTGTGGTACGCACGTTGTCTTCCAGACTGATCGGTGTCAACCCCGGGTAATTTTTTTGAACCAAAAATATTGATATTCATATTGACTGGATATTTCGACGTGTGTGTGGAAGCAGTACCGATATTCTTGCGTGTAATTTGCATTGTGTTGCCATTTATATTGGGGCGTCTCCGCAAGTGGCCACGTCGTCATGTTGAGTGGCACAAGTTCTCTTGACCGGTGTTAGTGCGCATGAATGTCTTTTTCCTGCTACTCGACAAATCGTGTTCGAGTAGTTTAAAAACAAATATTGGGACGTTGGGAGCATGAAGCGCGTATGGGGGCAAGGAGATGGGCATATAGGGTTTTGGTGGGTAAAATCTAAATATTTGGGCGTAGATGGGAGAATGACATTAAAATGGGTTTTCATGAAAAAGAACGGTGGCCTGGACTGGATAGATCTGGCTGAGGATAGGCAGAGGTGGCGGGCTCTTGTAAACGCGCTAATGCATCTTCGTTTTCCGTAAATTGTGGGGGATGACTTGAATGGCCGAGGAACTGTTAGCTTTTCAAGAATTAGTGTGTCTTTTTTCCTGTTTCCGGTATGTATAAGAAACCATGGGCTGATTTTATGAAAATTTGGGATATACATTGTCTGTAGAAAATTACACGAGTTCGATGCGAACATTTTATGAACACGTCAGACAGTGTACTGTAACGTGACACCGAGGAGCGCTGGTGCATCCATTCTTGCAGTTGGAGAAACAAAAAGTATTACATAATCTGAGGGCCTCTTTGGAGCCTGATGTATCAAGCGTGCAATGCGCATGCGCCATGCTGTTTGTGACCTGCCCGGCTGTACAGTATTTGTTCATATCAGCGGCACGATTTTGGGGGGAGGGGGTGGGGGTTACTGAACGAAAAAGGCGTGTTTTTACTTTCTCTACGACTTTTGCCTGAAACATTCACATTCTAAGAAAAACTGAGCGAGATGTAATCGAAAATGTATATTGGTCTTCATATAGATTTTAATGAAAATTTAATTTTCTCAACAGAATATTTAAAAAATACTCCAATGTCAAATTTCATGAAAATACATCATCAAGTGGGTGTCAGTTGTACCATGATCCATTTGGACGGACAGACGTGACGAAGCTAATATTGCCTTTTGCAATTTTTCGAACGCACCCAAAACGAATTACTTTGGTTAATTGCGACGTTAGTGTATGTGCCATTCTGGTCCAAAAGGTGTAGACACTCCCTAACGTAACAGTAGTTAACGTTCCGGAAAGACGGTCGCAAGTCGGAATCGAGTATGCATGTGGTGAATTATGCATGTATACGTGGTACAGTAGATTCCAATTGAAATCCAACCCCAACACCCTGGAACCTGAGCGGCTGCTGCGTGTCTGTCCGGCCGCCTGTGTTAATCGCCCAGCCTTCCAACCAGTCCTCTCTCAACCTGTGCACCTACAAGTGTGATGATACCAGATGCTGTATAATACAATTTTGACCTCTTGATGATTGAGCACATAGTGCTCGAAACATGTAGAGGCGTTTAATAAGCTTATTTTAAAACAAGAATTTGTGCATTAAGTTGGTTAATTACGAAGATTAAGGTTGGTATACTAGATTGTGTCTGTTTCGATTTTATTGTGGCCACCTGACTGATTCCTGTTTGTGGGGGGGGGGGTGATTCTCGATTGTAACGTACGCGATTGTAAACGCGGTGTGTTGTCGGTGGTAATGAACAGAACTGTACCGGAATTGTGCAGGAAGTTTATAGACCGCGCATCCGTAAAGCGAACCGTGCAGTACGACGGCCCGACTCGAGAGAGAAACTTCCGACTCGACGCCTGAGTGCGTTTTCGGGGAGGGGTTCCCTGTTTTGTTACTGACAAGTTACATACATGCGGAGAAATGAATACATGAATAAACCCCGACCCGTGTGATAAACTTCCTTGTGTTTGTCAGTGTTGTGCGTCCGACGCATTAAGAAACTGATGTAGGCTTGTACTGATTTGTCTGTCCCATCTCACGGTGCTTAGGTGAATTATGGAAGCGTGCTGATCAGTGTTTCGCACTTCCGTCTTACGAACGAAAATCGTAAATCATATTTGTCTTGCGACCCAAATGTAGGGGTGTGTTATCTGACCCACAACGTTGGTCACTTCCTGTCGGCTCACTTATCATGTCAACCGTAGCTGACTCTGCGGCCTATCACACGCATGATGGAATAGCGGCAGGATGTGGCAAACGATATAGGTGAGAGAAAATAATGACCCTGTCTAATACTAGTGCCAAATGAACGTGTTAGCAAGTGGCCACAGAAGTGTCTAATATCGTGTTAAAAATATTTAGGTTGAAATCCGGACACGGTTTTTATTTGGATCGTTTATTCTGTCTACCTGCGTACTTGAAAAAGGATTAAGCCATGAAATTCTCTTGATTATTATCGTAGTTTGCGGCTTAACTTAAGCCTTTTGCGACATGTGGTTTAGAGGTAGGGTTTATGCGTTCTGTAGCTGTTGGCTTGGGAATTCGAGACGCATAATTCTTAAGTATAATGTGCCACAGTAGACGATGGGCTTATGTTCACACTATGAACCTTAGATACGGAGTCGATATTTTATCTGACAACTAGTTTGTCACATCCGGTACTCCATAGAGCACGTCGGCTGAGGGGGTGCATTCTCACGATAAGCGAGCCTCTCCAGGAAGTGACAACCGATAGTTGCCGGATAAAAAAACGAGCCTATATTTGTGCTTATCTGTATGTCAGTCAGTGTCAACGCTGTTACGGATATCAAATATTCTCTTTATTGACGCCATATGGCGTCAGACGTCCGCGTCGAGAGATTTTAATGTTTTGTGATTTTGATCCGGGGTTACGTTAGTTTCACTACCAGTTGGCCGGCTGTACTTCTCTCCTCCAACTGCGACATTGTTACTTGCACTATTCCACATCATTCTTCCCTTCTGTAAGAAGGCATAAAACACAAACCAACAGTGGGAGACCGTCGTCTGAATTTAGAAAAATTGGAACTTCCATCATGGCAGATAATGGAGCTAGAATTCCATGCGTTCAGCGCCCATTTATTTGCAGGGCTCCCGTGGTTTGCCTGTGTGCATGTTTACCCCGCAGGATCGCTACTATGGTAATCATTTTTTAATGGTTACCCTTTACAGCTGTATTGCATCAGGTACTATGTAACGAATCTGCATTTAAAAGACCGATTGTTTTCTTGTCATGCATAATTTGGGACACCTCGTTTAAGGCAGACCTTCCGTTCGAAGGCATTACTACTAACTGTAACTGATATAACATGGGCTGATACAAGCCTTACCGCCCGCACAATAAAAGTATGGCGGTAATGTTGTGATAATCATTTCTCCTTCACGGTTTCTTGTTTCGTCAGATCACAGCAGAGCCATGCTGGCAGAAGAGGTCATCGCACTCGCGTACGGGGAACTTGCACTGTCCTTAGCCAGTCACGCCGGCATTTGTGGAAACGTAGATCAGCCGGCATGGTGTGCACAAGGACCACTTTACCACACATTCCCTTGCCTTATCTGCAGCTCATTAGAATTGTGTTTAAAAGAAATTCAAGAAAAATATGTAGTGTCACAGTGCTCGGATATCACTTAGACTGTGAGCTGTATGTTGGATTCTGTACCAAGTGCCACTCATTGAGCAGTTTAATGTGACGCTTCGGGGTGGTCGTTCTGGGGTTCGATTCCCAGCAGGAACAGGACAGGAATTTCTTCTCCGACGCCCACTCATCCTCATTCAGCGGGTACCATGGGTTGGTTGCCCGGGGTTAAAGCGGGAGGGGCATGAAGCCGACTTTTACCTTTATGTGGTACAGAGTTTAAGAATGAACGGAGTTGTACCTCTGCTGCCCCTTATCCCTTCGTGGCGCGCGTAGGGATAACCATACTTTTGTACTGCGTGTAGAAGCGTGATGATTTTTAGCAGGCTTTCAAATCTTGTTTTTTACAGTGCAGACGTATTTATCTATCTGAATTGTATGGGCTGCACCCATTTTCGCTTTCTTTTCCATCAATCCTTTTCCTCCCCCTTTCTTGGTGGGGGGGGGGGTAGGTTCTCTAATTTTTTGTTGTCATCTTTGTTGTCAGTTGCTTTGCTGTTTGTTTCTTCCCATTTCCTCCATTCTCTCATATATTCCATTATGTCTCCTTTTCCTGTAATTATTTTATCCCTTGCTTTGTTCTCTCCACTTTTGTCCCTTTCGATAAGCATATTTTCCAGGCTCCTTACCACCATGTTTGTCATACAGAAAAGAATGTGTGAAAGATTCAGGTTTCATTAGGCTTTAACACATCTGTTATTCAGAATGCTATTCTTGGTGGGGAATATTGAACAAAGTACAAGACAATACTTTGTCTCTCTCTTTATTTATTTATTTCTAGTGTCACAAATATGAATATCTTTTCAAAAAATAAGTAGTGCCAAAAGATCAACAACAGTGGCTGTGATGTGTAACACAGTCACATGGCATGTATTTTTCAAATATCCATACTCTTAGGGGCACATTTACTTTGTTTGATGTATCTTTGGTTATCAGCATGCAAGCATTCAGCGTGACTTGTTCCTTTTGAGACAGTTTTGTGTTTATTTCATATGTTTTCTCTGTCGTAAATATTTAAATTGTTTTTGTAACTCTATTTCTTATCTCAAAAGGAGCATAGGAAAATGTTCTTAGGATGTGTTGATATGAGAGAGATGGGGACTACTTTAACAGAGATTGTTGTTAGGTTCTGTTTGATTCTGTTTTGATTGACAAATTGCTGTCATTGAGTGTGCAATAAGGCACTAACGGGCAGGGTTATATGTTGAGGGATGTCCATGTCTGACAAGTGTCTTTTCAACTTGTTTTCACTGTTATAATAAAACCAATGAGAAGCACTGATTTCTCAAATTTATTTTTGGAATAGGACTCCACATGTTTTGGACAATATCTCTGTCGATCATCAGGAGTCTAGCACTGTACACACAGCACTAGTTATATGTCATACAGGTTATGCTGACTGCTTGCTAGTAAGCAGTCAGCATAACCTGATGACGGACAGAGATACTGTCCGGAACATGAATAGTCCTATTCCAAAAATAAATGTAAGAAACTAGTGCTTATCATTGGTTTTATTATAAGAATATATCACGATGCACGGTCCTCTGAATGTCAGATTTGTTTTTACTGGTATTTAAGATAGCATATAGTGCAGTCTGCTACCTTAAGATCCATCCAACTGAACATTTTTTATGTTATTTACAACTGCTGCAGATTGTCTGAGCAGTTCCTTTCCTACCTTCAAGATCCATCTGCTTTAATGTTGTTTCAAAACTACTGTACATTTTCCAAGCTATCCTTTCTTTCCACATGTTCCAGTGAACATTATGTCTGTGAGTCAGCCCATCTGTTTGGCATGTTCCACCTGTCACCTCCATAAATTATTTATATGAGATGGGAAAGAATTCTGTACTCATGGTAGCGTGCTTACCCCACATCTGATCCATCTTTATCTTTTCTAGAAAGTAACTTTGGTTGCTGTCATACTTAGAAAACTGCAAACACATTTTTGAAGGATTTATTAGCCGTGTGTTATTGAAAGTGTGACAATTTGGACATATACTCGATTCCTTGTACTCTGGTTTCTGGACACATGGTTCCCCATCTGTGCTCCGAGTTGTTAGGGGTGGTTTCGTGGATACCTTCTGTAATGATGATTTTTTTATTTTACGAGGTTCTTCAGTAAGTGTTGTCATGTTCTTAAGGGAAATGTTAAGTTGTGTGATATGTTGAGTTGACACTGCCACTGGTAAACTGTGTTTATGTACCCTTCCCTCTCCCCCCCTCACCCCCTTCCATACAGTAATAGTTTAAATATACCTGAAAGAAATACTGAAATTGTAGACAGTTCCATGGTGTGTAATTTTTAATAACTGGATTTTAGCCACCTGATAGTGTTGTTACAGTATTTTTGTCCCAATAATTTAATCACTTCACCCAGGCCAGAAAATTGTCTGTCTTATTCGTGTCCTGTCATTCATTTGTGTGGGCATTCCTAATGTGTTCTAAAACATGGTTGTAAACTGGTGGTTTTGCAGTATCTGTGTTTGTGGTCATTTGGAATACAGAATGCATCATATTAATGTTTGTCAGTACAGACTGTTTCTCCAGTATCTGATGATAGCAGACTGTTCAATAAGTTTGTAGGGACAAAGAGCAGCCCTGAAAGAAGAATGTTGGCTGAAGTGGTGTATGGTGTCAGTAAGAGTGATGCTTGTCAATCACTACACTTTTACCACATTTTTTATCCTACTTTCCTTCCTGAAAAATGAAAACCTGAGTGTTTGATATCACCATGTGATCTGTATGTATGCCATTGAGGCTCCCCCTTTAGCATTTGTACTGGTTGGCTGATTTTTTACAATACTTGATATGAATCTCAGACCATGGGAGGACACCCCCGGCACCATTTAATTACATGCAGTAAGTAATAAAAATATATTGGATACCCAAATGTGTGAGCCAAGGGCGACATTAGTGCCACATTTGTGCCCTGAAATTATTCCTTGTAGTAGAAAGTATGTAGCTGTTGTTAAGGTTATACTTTATTGCAATCCCAGATAGCAGTATAGCAGCTTTTGATTTGGTAGAAGTAACTGTGAACTGTTATGTGAACTTTGTCATGGGTATCATAGGAATGCCTTCGCATGGTTTGTGGAGTATTATTGTAAGACAGTGATTACAAACATGACATTTGAGGTTAAATATAACAAATATAGTGTGTACAGAATGTGTATGTAAGTAATGTCTTCACAAAAATAAGACAAGCATAATAGTACTAACAGATATGTAGAACTGTAAAACTGTACAGTAGAGAGATAGGCTTTGACTTCTGCTGACATTCGCTTATGTAAATGTGTATAATGAGCACTTACATTGCAGTGATAATTCATTCCAAAGAGACTGGATGTTTTTCTCTCTCAAAGCTTGACTTATTTGCTTTATTCTAAGGCTGTTAGAATTTGATCAGTTTTTAAAAAAATATTTTGATTTGCAACAGAACTAGCCATAGCCATTTAAGTATATGTCTAGAGTAATTTTCTGACTTATTCAAAACATTTCAAGGTCTCATTGACTTGTACAACAAAGAAATGTTGCCGTATTTCAAGTTCTATGATGTTAAATGTAAATCGGCTGAGTGGAAGTGTAGTTGTAGGTCATTTTGGGGAATTCACATAAAAGATTCAGCTGTCAGCTTAAAGCTCAGGATAAAGGCAGAATACTATTTTATTATGCTGTAATCTATGATTTTAAGTCACTCAGTACCATGGTACTGACTGTTGGATTTTAACTCATTTCCATTAATGATATTAATATCAGAATATTCAATTCCAAGACAGCTGGACCATGGGCATATGCTTTTAGAGGAGTGCAGTGCAATAGCTGGTAAGCCTTAAAATGCATATGCAAATATGTTAATGTTATCATTTTGAGGTGAAATGGGTAAGGAAACAATTGAGTGGTGAGCGTTTTTAATGTTAGGATGTGCGATTTAGTTGGGTCTTGTGAATTTCTAAATTTTATTTAATTAATATTCGAGCCAGGGTAGCATACTCAGTGCATGGACTAGGCTGAGGTACAGTGATACCTCGGCTAACGAAGATAATTCGTTCCGGAATCACATTCGTTAGCCGAAACACACATACAGACGGAAAAGTGGAATGGCCCGACCGTTCATGTTTGCTGCTTTATGTTAGCGCGCGCATCCACTAAAACATTCATTAGCCAAGCCCGAAAAACTGCGAAAAAATTCTTCGTTAGCTGAAAAATTCGTTAGCAGGGTCACTCGTTAGCCAAGGTATCACTGTATATGCCTTCTTAATTCCAGACTTGCTTTAGGGCCCACCAAGCCTCCTGTTTCAGTGGGTGCCAGGGGTGAAGCGGCCAGGGCTTGAAGTCAACCACTTACCTGCACCTAGTGCCAAGGTGGAACTATACCTCCACTGCCACTGTATGCCTTAATGATGTATACAGGGACAGTTTTTATTAAATTTATACCAAAGTTTCATTGTTTCTGTGTCACCTTATGTGTCGTAACATTTTCTTGCATATTCCTCCCAGTCCCATCCAGGTGTTTGGATAACAGTGCTTGAAAATGTCACATTATATTTCTCTTTGAAAATGTCACATTATATTTCTCTTTGAAAATGTCACATTATATTTCTCTTTTTGATTTTAGCTCACAAATTTCTCTTTTTGATTTTAGCTCACAAATGTAGGTATTAACCAGGCAAGTGTGAGCTTCAACACGCTCACAATGGAATCAGACAAATTCATCTGTGTGAGGGAGAAGGTTGGGGAGACATCACAGGTGGTGATCATTGATATGGGTGACCCAAGTAACCCTATTCGGCGGCCCATCTCTGCAGATTCAGCCATAATGAATCCAGCCAGCAAGGTCATTGCTCTCAAAGGCAAGGCAGGAGTTGAAGGTAGCTATAGTGTACAGTTGATAATCAGGGGTCCCCAACTACCATAGCCCTTTGCAGGGAGAACTCAGATACTGATATGGTACACCATTTATTGTTCCAATATGTACATGTACTTGCAGTTTTACTTCTTGGCATAGCTGAGGGAAGCTGACATGCATGTTGGCACATATGTGACTATGTGACTTGTGATATGTGTATGTCTTACATGTGTTGTACTTATACTACCAGGTGCAGAAGGATGCACAAATCTGTTGAAACTAAATTTTGTGTGGTGCCATTTAATATTTTAAGCATATGATTTGCAGTTCACATGTACCAAGCAGAGAGTGCCAGATAACAGTGAGCTTCGTAGGTCACTCCAAAATTGTGGATTATCATTGTGAAACTTTAATTTCACTCTTCTGGCACCTAGAATTTGGAGGTGGCTCCTAGGTTTTGGGGAAATTTGTGGACCCCTGAGATGCAGATTTGTTTGGTTGAGTGACAAGGGGAGCAAATTTCATCATTCCTCTGCCAACTGTTATGAATCTTTTGAGCCAGGGTTGGCAGACGTTTTGGAGGGCGTTCCCAAATTGTCTGTAAATTTAGAAGAAATTCTTTTGTGTACCCATGGGAATTTTGAAGAGCAGAATGGGGCCTT
>Ga0131853_10026583_pt1 | contig 10410 bp, 7 predicted proteins | sample TergutLab28metaG_FD_92764 | JGI IMG/M metagenome (GOLD analysis project Ga0131853, IMG submission 92764) | Labiotermes labralis P1 segment gut microbial communities from Petit-Saut dam, French Guiana - Lab288 P1 (version 2) (version 2) | ecosystem: Host-associated > Arthropoda: Insects >... | reverse complement strand
TACATCCATCATCAGGAGTCTGCGACTTTTCTATTGTATCACCACATTGGTCGTGTGTTCTTGTTTCGATGTGTGTTGGAGTTTCGGTGTGGCTGGGTTGGGGTGGTATCCGTGTAGCAGGCTGAAGCTGTGCAAACTCCAACACACATCGAAAGAAGAACACATGACCAATGTGGTGATCCAATAGAAAAGTCGCAGACTCCTGATGATGGATGTATTAATGTCCGAAATATGTTGAGCATAGAAGAAGTGAAATAAAACTTAATAACTAGTGACATCAAGTTGGTCTCTTATTCTTCAACTATCACAATGATGCACGGTCCAGTATACATAAGATGCGCAAATTCTTGTTTTATAATAAGTTTATTATATGTCTCTACATGTCTCGAGCATTATGTGCTCATCATCAGGAGGTCAAATTCTATTATACAGCATCTGGTATCACACCTGTAGATGGCCGTCCCGTGCACAGATTGAGAGAGGACTCTCTCAACCATTGCACGAAAAGGTTACCTACAGGTGTGACGTTACCAGATGCTGTATAATACAATTTTGACCTCTGATGATGAGAATATAGTGCTCGAAACATGTAGAGGCATATATTAAACTTATTATAAAACAAGATTTTGTGCATTAAGTTGGTTACTTACTAAGATTAGACTGTTGTAGTTGTCGACATTGTTGTATTCATTGCTTAACGTCTGTTCAGAGAACAGTTCCTCTGCACGTTTGACCGTTTTGCTTACCTGACTAAGTTGTAATTACCTCTTCCAATTAAAATACCAGTTTGTAAAGTTTCAAAATACTTGAAGTACTGTGTGTAATTTCATGGAAGGAAACCAATCTCATTTTCTAATGTATTTTCATTAGTTCATTGAAATAATATAATGACCTGTGGCCTTCGCTGTTCTGCGACGTTTCGCGGCATGGGTTGGTAGTTCATTTTCGACGTTTAGATAAGACATATGTCCCACTTTAAAGAGTCAAGTAGCTTGTATGATTGGAACGTTCGGTGCCTTTGGATAACCGTTGACTGAGAGCGCATTTTGAAGTTTAAAATTCGCTGCTGTATTTTAGGTTTCTACACTCTCGTGATTATTCACTTGCGCCTTTACAGCTGCATACCTCTTTAGTCACTCGGTGTTTATTTAAGGCTGGAAGGGGATAAATCACTGTATTCATACAGGCCTGCTCGTAGATGGTAAGGAACATTAAAACTGTGCGTGCGGCCCAAGGTCTTCATGTAATTGGAAAGCTGGGCCCTGACTTCGAATGGGCGGTATGCCATCCGGCACACACCATTAGCTTTAGTTCACTTGCGTACACTCGCTGTCTGTCTGTCTGTCTCTCTCTCTCTCTCTCTCACACACACACACACATAAATGTGGTAACTCTTTCCTTCCTACACTCTGAGATATATTTTGTCTCCACTTGCATAAGGTATCGTGTTTCTCCAGCCAGATAAGTACAGTCTGGAAAGTTGGTGAACGTCGGTTTTCGGAATTTCGACCTTTCGTGATCACCCACTTTAATGCCCTTGTTTCAGGGTTTCGTGATTGTATCGGACGAATCGGCATGAGACCGCTTGGCTGGCGGGTCGGCTTCTCCCACCAGTGCTACTACTCTCGGTCAAGATCTGTTTCATTAATTGAGGTTGGTCTGCATTGTGCTTTATGCCAGGGTGCTGTCATTCAGTCATTTAATGTACTTTGTGCTCACAATAATAGCTCGTGTTTTATGAAATGTGAAATTTCGTGGCATTTTATGCGTTTTGAAGGTATTTCGTGTTTTTATTGCCGCTACTTTATGAATTCTTGGAACCAAGTAGGCGTTTGACGTTGGAAGTGGATTCCGATGTGTATGATTCCAGTATTCGTGATTGGTTTTTGTCGGTCTAGTTCACGAACATCGAGATTCCTGTCCTTAGATGCCGATTCTCCACTTGTATGCTGTATTGAGGAATACCAGCACCTCGTCTCCATTCGGATAGCACGTTGAACTTTTGCCTGCCGGCCGGAGTAGTAGCAGTAGTAGTAGTAGTAGCGGTGGCGCAGTTGGTTGAGGCACTGCGCTACAAGCCGGAAGGTCGCGGGTTCGATTCCCGATGGTGTCATTGAAATTTTTCATTGACATAATCCTTCCGGCCGCACTATGGCCCTGGAGTTGACTCAGCCTCTAACAAAAATGAGTACCAGGAATACTTCCTGGAGGTAAATGCGGCCGGTGCGTAGGGCTAACAACCTTGCCACCTTCATGTGCCGATTGTCTTGAAATCTGGGAGCCTCAACCTCCTGGAACTCTCAGGGCTTGTCCAGGCCTGTAATGGGATTGCTTTACCTTTACTGTTAGTATTAGTAGCAGCAGCAGCAGCAGCAGCAGTAGTAGTAGTAGTAGTAGTAGTAGTAATCTTGATTATTTCTTTGTGTCAAAGTAGAAGTCACACCCACTATGCGCTCTGTTACAAATGCATATTTTACGGGCACAGTTTATTGTCTTATCAGATCCGATGGCTGAGATTACGCGTCCCGTAACAATTACTATGAAGGGCAAGATATGAATTTCTTTCAGCTGTGTTGCTGAAGATTCAAATCTTCTGAGATGTTACACTGTGTCTGTCGGTAAATAGTTTTCTACGTTTCGGCTGAGTTAAGTGCCGCCATCTTAAATATCAAGGAATCTTGTAATCTAACTCGAAGACGGAGGCAGTACGCTTATTTGAAACACCTCTCTTCGCTTTAGTCTGGTTAATTTGAGTTCCTGGGGCATGCGCGGAATTTATACAAATCTAATCGGTGGTTGAGATCGGATATTTAATTATGAGGTGTCGCTTGTTTATCCGTACGAATAAGGATGTTAGTTCTGCGATCTTCTGGTAAATTACCGCTCGTAATGTCCCAGAAGAGCGCAGGTATCAGCTACATCGTGGCGGAATCCTGAAATCACGAATAAGGATGTGTTTTGCCCGTTGCGAGAATGTACACTGTTGCCTTCAGTGAAGGCACACAGAGTCTCGGATTGTGCCAAAACTAGCAGCATCGTGATGCACGCTCTAGTTGGCGTCATACTGGCAGAGACGTCTATCACATGTCGTGCTGTGACGCAATGAGTTACGGAGTTTTTTTTTTCTTTCACGATACGTTTTGAAACCCCCGAAGGACCTCTGTGTATCCGTCTGTGTGTGTGCACCGTCAACGTGAAAAGCAAACCCTGACCTGCCGTCAAACGAAGATTATGAATAGTATTCAGGAAACCTTTCAAAGACGCGAAAAATATCTCTGTGGATACAGTTTGTAGAAGTCTGTTACAGAGTTTATTTGGAGTACGACTCGGAACCTAACAGAAGCTTGGACGAGAAGGTGCCTTGTTGGCACACTTCACCCAGTTGTGCGTAAATTCGCGAGGGCTACAAGGCTGGGACATGTAGAACATTTTGCGAAGTGGAACACCCATGCAAGAGTTGTCTGAAATCTTAAAGAGAAGACACTACTTCGAAGACATGCACGAAGAGAGGGAGATGATAGTAAAATTGATGTTACGGAGGAGGGCATGCATACTGCCAGATCTCGTAATAGGGTTCCAGAGTCTTCCCTTCTCTCAGGAGAACGGAATGCACTCTGAAAGTAACCACAACAGATTTTAGTTTTCCGTACGTTTGGGGACCTCTTGCGTTGCAGCGTCTGTGGGGGCGTTATCTACGCCCCTGGTGTGTCTGTGTGGTCTGGCTGCAGCTGTCTTAGGGCAGCATGCAGTGGCGGTATATTCAACACGAATATGATGATGAATCTTCGCGTTCGGAATTCCTTCTCCCACTAAGATAATATCAGCCCCTGTAGAAGAACCATGGTACCAGATATTCGCTTTTATGTGCTGAAAATTTATCGTGGGTATATGTAACACCCTGAGGGTCATGTTCGATAAGTGCTATTGGCCATGGTGTGCAGGCATGGTCGAGTAATTGCCAATTAAAAGAAATGAAATAAAGTGAAATGCCACCTTGATGCAACAATGTAATTTATTGAAGTTTCTTTAGCTCGACATGTTTCGGGCGTATGCGCCCGAAACATGTCGAGCTAAAACACTCCAATAAATTACTACATCGTTGCATCAAGTTGGCATTTCACTTTATTTCACGATGAAGATGCGCGGTCAAACGACCCTCAAATTAAAAGAAATGAACCTATTTTGTAGGCGCTGTTCTAAATTCTCAGCTTTAAATTTGTAGTTTACGTTTAACACCTTCCACTTACAGCCACTCCCGACTTACGACCAACCAAATTTACGACAATAAAATTTAAATTGAGACTACTATAGAACAATTTCTTTAAAATGTCATTTCGAAGCGCGTTTCTAATTGTGAGCAATAAACGTTGATTATCACGACGCCTGTAATTGGGACGACACCTGTCTTGATTGTTATGTATCAGAAAAACAACTTATTTGAACCCCGTTCGACCTGCCGGACGCTGCATGTTCGACGCCATTTCATATTTTCGACTTACGACCAGGTGTTCAGAACGTATCGTGTTTGTACGTCGAGGAGTGCCTGTAATGGCAGTTTGTTCGAGATTTGACCTTTTCGCAGCGATGTTGCTGAAGGATCTGAAGATGAAGGCACTGTGATCCTCCGAAACGTCGAGTATTTCGCGTCCAACGACTCAGCGTCACATCCCACAAGTCACGAATGTTTTGCAGTTTGTTCCACTGTAAATCGTACAGAAAGATTAGATTCCTAATTTGTACAATTAAATTGGGACATTTAGGGTTCCGTATAATTCCTGTTATAACCTATTCGATGTGAGCGGAAGCATTAAGGGGCGTCCGTACCGTACGTTCTTGGAGTACCTTTTTGTTTACGTTTTCAGACGTCGGTTTTGATCATTATAATTATGTCTGACGATAATGTGCCAGGTGGGGGTCGTGCTTTATGTCGAAACAGCAGTAAGACGAAAGGCTTATCCTTTAGATATATTGCCAGCATCATCGCTAATTGGCCGGGTCCCGACTGTAAACTGGGTCACACACACAGGATACAGACATCAAGAGGCCCTCCCTTTTGGACGGCCTCACAGCGCCGGCGTGTGTCTGTCAAAGTGAAGACATCGCTCACCTATAGTTTGGGACTGAGCTGTGGGCTCTCTGTGTCTCATTCGGTTTCTGCAGCTTCTGGGACCGCAAAGCTGAGTCCCGATCTGTACCTACGTTGTATCGTACTAGTATTCCAAAGTATCTTAACTTTTTTTTTATGGTTTGCTGACCGTGCATCTCAGTATAATCTTAGCTGATCAACTTAATGCACAAATTCTTGTTTTATAATAAGTTTGTTAAATGCCTCTACATGTTTCGAGCACTATGTGCTTATCACCAGGAAGTCAAAATTGTATTATACAGCATCTGGTATCATCACACCTGTAGGTGGCCGTCCGGTGCACAGGTTGGGAGAGGACTGCAGTCCTGCAGCTGTGTAGGGAATTCGAATGTACCCATGATGAAAGACCGACCGTAAATGAAATGTCACCATGATGTCTGTTTAATTGCATCGTCACTAATTTTGCGATGTCTACAGTGGCCCTGTGCGGCGTTTATGTAGACTGCTTGTGCTGTGTGCCCTTTCGTATGTCTCAGAGTTAGAGTTTTTAGGCTCTTTCGCAAAATTGCGAAACGCGACTATTAACTTCTTCGTGTGTGTCCGTCGGTCTGTCTGCGTGGAACAACTTGGCTCCCACTTGACGAATTTTCATGAATTCTGATACTTGAGTATTTTTCGAAAATCTGTCGAGAAAATTCAAGTTCCATTAAAATCCACACAAGAATAACGGGTGCTTTGCATGGAGACCGATATGAATTTTTTATCATATCTCGCTCATTTCTTCTTATAATGAGAAATGTTTCAGACGAAGTTGTAGAGAAAATCGGATCGCACATTTTGTGTTCAATAACGTTTTTTTCCCTCGAAAATCGTGCCGTTTATAAAATTTGAAAAGAATATTGAGCAGCCGGACAGGGCACAGGTGACAATATGGTGCATGTGAATTGGATGCTGGATAACTAAGACTACAAACACATTCATAATTTGTAATACGTTTTGCTTTTCTACGGCAACAATGGTCACCCGAACGCGCCTGAATGTTTACATTATACGTTCATTTTCTGTCTTTTTATTCTTAGAAGTTCTTATATGTAAGATGCTATTGAGAGTGTAATAATTGGGAGCAATGCTTAGAGCGTCGTGTTCTGCTGTCTGATGGTTGTTACTAGTGTTTCCGGAAGAACGTGTTGCCTTAGATAATGTGCAGCTTGCAAATATTTGGCGTTTGATTTGAAAACGAATATACGAGGGTGGGCTGATAAGTTTTGCCTCCACTTAAATAGAAAATGAACGGGAAAAGATATTTTAATGAAACAAAAAAAAAATATATATATATATGCCTACATCAATTATTTTCAAAGCTGCGTAATTATTTTTCTACAAAATCACAACGCACTTCAACACACTTTCGTCAACGCTGCACTAGTTTTTGAAATCCGTCCTTAAAAAAAGTGGTGTTTTGTTTTTAAAACCATTTCCTCACTGCAGACTTCACCTATTCAACCGCCTTACCCAGCGTCTTACTGCACTCACAGCAACACATTGATCACCATAAACGGCTTGCATTAGTCTGTGAATTTCAATTGGAGGAACGTTTCCCGCGGTTAAGAATTCAATAACAGAACGCTGTTTGAACCGAACGTATGAAAACTCTTCCATTTCGATGTGCACTGGGTGAGGACTGTAAGCATCTGTGTGTTCAAGGTGAAGGGTGATGGAAGAGAGATACCATGCGACTACACAGAACCGGTTTTATCCAGATATGTCTAATGTAAATAAAAATATTACAGTGGAGGCAAAACTTATCAGCCCACCTACATATAATTATATATTCAGCGTTTCTTTGCTGAACGTAGCTCCTTTTTTGCCGTGCTTTCTTTCCCACTTGGTTGGACTGACAATTCTGACGTGCTTACTAGAAATAGACAATATCCGTTCTTTGTTCCCATCTCTTTCTCTTGCTTTCATTCATCATCCGTAGGTTGGTCATCGACGGCCCACAACATGGAAGGTACGCCGTCACAACAAGCGTATCTCGACCGGTGGTTGACGTTGTTGGAATAGTTCCCGGTTCCCCCCCCCCCTCCCTGTTACGTCGTAATCGATGAATAATATGTTGTTCTGAAGACATCTGCACTCTCCATATCCATTATTTCAAACTGAGGGCGGTAGCTGAAATTACCATGTCTTCAGCGTCATCGTGGCGATAAAAGAAAAGTGAGAATTTCAACTTCGTCATTGTCACTGTGAGTGGAATGTTGGTCCGACTGACAAGCAAACTCGAAATCTTGCCGTGTTAAAAAGATTTAAAAATATATTGTCGGCGTAACTGCCTAACCGTTTGCCTCATTTTGGTTCGCACTTGCCATTTGAAAGGAGGAAAGGCTTTTGTGTATTTTTATCTGCGTTAAGTGGCTTAACGAGATATAAATGCCACGTACACCATGCACAGATCGCAGAAATACAAGCTAAATTTGTCGGCCACTTAGCATAACTCATCGGTCCGTGGTATCGTAGCACGACTTGTAAGAGGGGTACACCTTTTTCCAAAAATGTAGGAGCCACATCAAAATTCTATGCCCTAGAATGGTTAAGTAAAGCAGGTTTCATGTTGAGGACCCACAAATGTAGGGCTCGACCGTATAAAAATTTAGCTGCCAGGTTGACCTGCCGCCCGGGATTTGTGAACCCTGCTTTATAAACCTCAGCACTCAGTCCGCCAATTGTCCCTGTCTCTGTTTTTGTCCCGTGTAATATTAAACTTTATTATGTAAGTGGTATCTACGTGTAAGCTTTCTTAGACGATATTTTGTATGTGCTTCATTCAGGCTGGATTGTCTTACTCTCTCTCATTTCGTACGGAAACTACCTCAGCTATACGAAACTGAATTTTGCCGCGAGTTTTGAGGGCTGTGTAGTTCTCATGAAATTTGTCATTTTGGAAGTTTCGCTATGTCCCTCATATTTCGTATTTCGCAATATAAATGATGGCTTCAGCATACGTTAAGTTTATGCTGACTCGAAACTGGGAGACTTTTGTGTTGGATTGTTCTTGAGTCACTATATATATATATATATAATTAATTGAGGAAGAAGCTAGTGGAGTTGTGCGTTTGGAGTATAGCTTTATATGGTGCTGAAACTTGGACGCTTCGGGCAGTAGATTAAAAACACATGGAAAGTTTTGAAATGTGGTGCTACAGAAGGATAGAAAAGATCAGTTGGACCGATCGTGTTGGAAATGAACAAGTATTACTTAAAGTCAAGGAGCAGATGCATATCCTACACGAAATAAGTAAACGGAAAGCTAACTGGATAAGTCACATTTTGGCACATAGAAACTGCCTTCTACAACGGGTTATTGAAGGAAAGATAAAAGGGGACAGAAGTGACAGGAAGACGAGGAAGAAGGCATAGGAAGCTACTGGATGACCTTAAGGAAAGGAGAGGATACTGTCATTTGAAGGAGGAAGCTCTAGATCGCACTACGTGGAGAGCTTGGTTTGCAAGAGGCTTTGGACCTGTCGTAGGACAGTCTACTAAATGATTGAATATATATATATATATATATATATATATATATATATATGAGCTTCTGCATTGGATTGCGTGTTTGGTATTTCGGTTTAGTTGTGTTGATAAATGTGATCGGTCCAGTAGAAGACACATCGAGGGTCGTCAATGCCTATTTCTTCTCTCTGTTTCGTTATTTCGAGAAAAAACGTAGGAAACGGACTGACGCGATGTGTTAACATCACTGCTGGCGTGACGTAATCGGCTACATGTCTGTTCAAGTGCCCGCAGACCATTATGAAAGTGAACGGAGTTAGAGTTTATCGAATAAAGTCCTAACAAGAGACTGTGTAAATCTTTGTTAAAGCATCTGGCAGGGTTTTGTTTCGACTGATGACATTCTACTTTTTTTTATCACGGGGAAGGAGATGAATCCGTGCATTGGTCGACAGGGTAGTCATAGCCCTGGAGTGGAATTTTGGGACCTGTAAGGAGTAATTACCATAAAATCTGAGTTCTTACCTCCGCTGCTCGATAGTTTTTTAAATGAAGTTTGATGATTGTTTTGTTTACTTGTTTCTCCCTGTCTGTCATTATTTATTTTCGTGCTTTTTTTCCGTCTCCTTTCCCCTCTCTCCCCCCCTCCCATTTCTGTATCTCACAGACTGCGTGCTTTTACGGTCTTCAGATAGGGCCTGTACGAAGTGTTACAGGAACCAGGCAATGTACGCATAACTTAACATTGAGACGCGTTCGCGTGACCATCCTTGCCTTGGAAGAGCAATACGTACTACGAATTAAGTGCATATGTGTGTAACATTAGTTATCCAGCACGCAATGCGCATGCGCCATATTGTCATCTGTGGCCTGTCCGGCCCTACCGTATTTTTTCACATAATTTCATAAATGGCACGATTTTAGGGGGGGGGGGTGAAGTTTATTGAACATAAGACCGTAAGTTAACTTTAGGTAGTAACTATATGGTGAGGTAAATTCAGTCCAAAACATAACTATAAATATATGGCAAAATTATGGTATTTATTAGCAATGGAAAAACTACATGTTTCGGCCTATAGGGGCCATCTTAAGGTTTTTACAACTTTCTTGCTAAAAGAGTTTTATATAATATGCCTAAACTGCGTGGTGATGTTAAGATCTTATCACCATTTTACGTGCTTTTGTTAAGCCAAATTTGGTGGGATGTCTATTGGGTCAGTGAATTTGTAGGTAGCTGGGTGTGGATCTTTCTGTACAACCTTTGTCTGAAACATTTCTCATTATAATTGAATTTTTTCCCCCTACCCGGAGTTTTGATCAGTCCTCCCAAATATTATCGCAGGCGTTTCTTTTTTTTTTTTTAGTGGCGATCCCCGTTGTATTATGTAACTGTATTTTCCTGCATTTGGAAGACAATACAGTACTGAAAGTCAGAAGTGACTTTAACATTGCAAAATAAGTAGACGAGCCTTTTAGCAAGGCATATTGTGGACCAATTCTACACGTGTCTCTGCAACTTACCTCATATGTACAAATTTCAAGGACTAAAACTATTTTAATCTTCATATAATATTAAATAATGTACCTCAGCACAATTACGTAGGTTATTCAGAAAGTAAGTACCGTCTGCGCATATCTCTCGCGCATCCTCGAAACTGTCACTTTGCGCATGTGCAGTGACTTCCTCAATGAATTGAGAAGCCACAGACGCCATTTCGTGAAATTCGTGTTATGTTTATGTTTGTTCCTGTGCGTTAAACATGTTTAAGACAATTGAAGGGGCCGCCGACTGTGAAATACGGTCTGTAATTCGT
>Ga0131853_10026580_pt1 | contig 10410 bp, 11 predicted proteins | sample TergutLab28metaG_FD_92764 | JGI IMG/M metagenome (GOLD analysis project Ga0131853, IMG submission 92764) | Labiotermes labralis P1 segment gut microbial communities from Petit-Saut dam, French Guiana - Lab288 P1 (version 2) (version 2) | ecosystem: Host-associated > Arthropoda: Insects >... | reverse complement strand
CGCTACGAAGGCTTTGAGCTTGCGGGGAAAACCGTTGGCCTTGTGGGAATGGGGCGCATAGCGCGCTGCGCGGCGAAAATGGCAAGCGCGCTTGGAATGAAGGTTATTTACACGAATTCATCCGGTCCCAAGCCGGAAAACGAGCCTTTTACCTATGTCAAACTCGACGAGCTGCTTGCAAAGTCAGACTTTGTGTCCTTGCATGTTCCAAAAACCGATAAGCCGATTCTTGATGCGGCCAACATCGCCAAGATGAAGGACGGCGCTTTTATTGTCAACACCGGCCGCGCATCCCTTATTGACACGGCTGAAATGCTAAAGGCCCTGGACAGCGGGAAAATCGCCGGCGCCGCGCTTGACGTTTTTGACGAAGAGCCGATAAAGGACGAAAAAGTTTACACGCATCCAAAGATTTCGATGACGCCCCACATCGGCGCGTCCACGACCGAAGCGCAGCTTAGGATCGGCGAGGAAATCGTCGCGATCATTTCAGCGAAATTTAAAACCTGAGAGGAGAGGAAACATGAAAACGCTTTACAATTTTTCCGCCGGCCCATCGGTTCTGCCGAACGAGGTTCTGCTTAGCGCGCAAAAGGATCTGGTCGATTACCAGGGCTGCGGCATGTCCGTAATGGAAATGAGCCATCGTTCCAAGGAATTTGACGACATTATTGTCAAAACCGAGGAGCTTTTCCACAAGGTAATGGGAATCCCGGAAAACTACAAGGTTCTTTTTCTGCAAGGAGGCGCGACGCAGCAGTTCGCGGCGATTCCCATGAACCTTCTTGCCAAAAAAGGAAAGGCCGATTATGTTTTGACCGGAAATTTTGCCACTGGCGCCTACAAGGAAGCGCTGCTTTTCGGCAAAACAATTTCCGTCGCCGGATCCACGAAGGACGAAAACTTTAAAAGGATCCCCGAGCAAAAAGAGCTCAAGCTCGATCCTGGCGCCGACTACCTGCATATTTGCGAAAACAACACTATCATCGGATCGAAGTGGAAGTACCTGCCCGAAACCGGCGGCGTTCCCATCGTTTCCGATATGTCCTCATGCATTATGTCCGAGCCGATGGACGTTAGCAAGTATGGGCTGATTTATGCAGGCGCGCAAAAAAACATCGCGCCGGCCGGCCTTACCGTCGTGATTATTCGCAAGGATCTTATTGGCGATCCCCTTCCCGGCACGCCGACGATGCTTAACTATAAAGTCCTTGCCGAAAACGACTCGATGAAGAACACGCCGCCCTGCTGGTCGATTTATGTTTGCAAGCTGGTTCTGGAATACCTTCTTGAAATTGGCGGCATTCCTGAAATGCACAAGCGCAACGAGGACAAGGCGAAGCTGCTTTATGATTACCTTGATTCCACGGATTTTTATCAGACGCACGTTATTCCCAAGGATCGTTCGATAATGAACGTTACCTTTAGGACAAGCGCGGAAGATCTGGATGAAAAGTTCGCAAAGGAAAGCAAGGCCGCCGGTCTTGCCAACCTAAAGGGACATCGCGACGTGGGCGGAATGCGCGCTTCCATTTACAACGCAATGCCGAAGGCCGGCATCGAGGCCCTTGTCGCCTTTATGCAAAAGTTCGAAAAGGAAAATCGCAAATGAAGGTAAAACCTTTTCGTGCCCTGCGGCCTGCCGCAGGGTATGCCGAAAAAATAGCCGCGCTTCCCTACGACGTTATGAGCAGCGATGAAGCGCGCGAGATGGCGAAGGGCAATCCGCTGTCGTTCCTGCGCATTGACAAGGCCGAAATCGATCTTGACAAAAGCGTAAACATTTACGACGATTCCGTTTACGCAAAGGCGCGGGAAAACTTGCTCGCGCTTAAATCCTCGGACAAAATGCGCCAGGACAAAAAAGATTGCTATTATGTCTGGCGGCTTACGATGGACGGACGCGCGCAGACCGGCATCGTCGCTTGCGCCTCCGTCGATGACTACCTTCAAGGCGCGGTAAAAAAGCACGAGCTTACAAGGGCTGACAAGGAAGCGGACCGCATTCGGCACTTGGATACAATCGATGCGCAGGTCGGCCCGATCTTTTTGGCGCATAGGCCGAACGCAGCGCTTTCCGCCCTCGCCAAAAACTGGACGGAAAAGCATGACGCGGATTTTTCCTTTGTCGCAGGAGGCGCCAAACAGGAAGGCTGGACGATCGATGACGATGAAACGATCGCGAAAATGGCCGCCTGCCTTGCAAGCCTGGATGCGCTGTACATCGCCGACGGCCACCATCGCTGCGCTTCCGCCGCTAAGGTCGCGGAAAAGCGCAGGCTTGCGAATCCGGGCCACAGCGGAAACGAGGAATACGATTACTTTCTTGCGGTTGCCTTTCCGTCTGACGAGCTTTGCATTTTTGATTACAATAGGGTAGTCAAAGATCTAAACGGCCTTAGCGAAAAGGAATTCCTTGAAAAGGTTGGCGCGCATTTCGACGTGGAAAAAGCCGCCGGCGCGGTAAAGCCCGCATCCAGGCGCGAGTTTGGCCTTTTGCTGAAAAGCGGCTGGCATCGCCTGCGCGCGAAACCAGGCGCCTGGAACGAAAGCGATCCAGTGGAAAGCCTCGACGTTTCCATCCTGCAAAGCATGCTTCTCGCGCCTATCCTGGGCATCGACGATCCAAGGACGAACAAGCGCATAGACTTTGTCGGCGGCATACGCGGCCTTGGCGAATTGGAAAGGCGAGTAGGCAGCGACATGGCGGCGGCGTTTTCGATGTTTCCAACTTCGATGGAAGAACTGATGAATATTTCCGACGCCGGAAAGCTCATGCCTCCAAAAAGCACCTGGTTCGAGCCGAAACTGCTCTGCGGACTTTTCATCCACGACCTTGCCGATTAGCACAGCGCTTAAGCGCGGGGGATTTTCCCTCGCGCTTAAGTTGCGTGGCCGCAGGTAAAGGTATGAAAACGCACACGACAAATTTTTTTAACGCCTTTATCCAAATCGCCGACGACTGCCCGACAAAGTCCGGCGTAATCCCGCCGGAAAAAACGCCCAAAACAATCGCCCGCGCGCAGTACGAGATGCTGATCGCCGCCCCTTACAAACACACAAGCGACGACGTGATTTACGCGACAACTGGCCAGCCCAAGGGAATTACCCGCGAGGATTTTTTCTCAAAGCCGGTAGCCTGCCTACGCGCTTCGGCGCTGACAAGGCGCTACGGCTGGGGCGCGCATTTCGACGCGGAAGGCAAAGTCGCGCTTTATTGCGCGGCCAGCGCTGAATATGCGCGGCTTGCCGCCGATCCCGGCCTGAAGCAGGTGAAAGCAATGCGACAAGAAAAAGAAAAAGCGTGAAAGAAAAACTCTATGAATACAAAGCCGAAATCCAGGGCGAATTGGCCCTTGCCCCGCCAATAGCTTTGTGCTATACTTCCCTTATGAATGTTACGCGAATTGTGGATGTTCCAGCCACTCGTCGAATTACGATAGACGTGCCGAGCGAAGTACCGACAGGCAGGGTTACGCTGACTTTCACTCCAAATCAGGAAAAGCCCAAAGAGAAAGAGAGCGCGTTTGGCTGCCTCCAGCGCTTTGCCGACCCTTCAAAAATTCCCGGCGAAAAGGGCGCTTGGGAGCTAGCGGCCTTGGAAAAGCATGGAAAAGATTGACGCGAATGTGCTTCTACGGTACGTCCTGAATGACAGTACGGAGTTTTCGCCTCGATCGAGAGAAATAATTGACGGGCGTATTGTCGAAATACCTATCGAGGTTCTTTGCGAAACTGTTTACGTGCTGACAAAGTACTATAAGATAGACTGGCAAGACGTTTCCTCAGAGATGAAAAAATTCTTTGATCAGACTCAAAGCATTATATATCGCAGAGAGGCAATTTTGCAAGGCATTGAATATTTCGGCGCAAGCTCGCTTGATTTTGTGGATTGCGTGTTGGCTGGTTATGCTGGGATCGATGGAGACGAAATACACACATTTGATATGAAGCTACAAAAACTAATCAACAAAAATACAATTGACAGTCATGTCCCCACACATGATAAACAAGCATGAAAGAAAAACTCTATGAATACAAAGCCGAAATCCAAGGCGAGGAAAGCGGTGCCTATGTTCCCTTTCCCTTCGATCTTCGCGCCGAGTTTGGGCGGGGAAGAATCAAGGCGCGCGCGACCTTTGACGGCGAGCCATACGACGGCAGCGTTGTAAACATGGGCGTAAAAAATCCCGACGGAAGTATTTGCTACATAATTGGAATTACAAAAGCGGTTCGGCAAAAAATCGGGAAAGGGCCAGGAGACACAGTAAGCGTAACGATACGCGAAAGACCGGCCTAGCGCAATTTACGCGACCGTAGTTTTCCAGGGACTGCCAGCCGGCACGTATCCATCAGGCAAATATTTATAAACCAAAATGTAAAACAAGCTTGAAAGCCTATTAAGCGCCATAACGATATCCTCGTAACAGCGCTCGCTTTCCAGGCCGCTGCCATCGGCGCGAATCGTTTGCAGCGCGGTGGACGCGGCGATTTCCGCTTCGCGCGCGGCGGCGCGCAAAAGATTAATGCGCAGGCAAAGCGGTCCCATCGACCGGTCCATGAGCAAATGCCCATGTCCAAAATGTTTTTGCGGATAATGCGATTTTTCGCGCAGCTCGTCGCTTGTCATTCCCAAGATACGAAACTCGCCCAAGGGAACGCGCTGGTATTCGGCCGCGTAAAGCGAGCGCGCGAAATCAAGCGCGCCTTGAATGTCCTCGATAAAGGCATTGTTTCCATGCAGTTCGCCTAGCGCCTGCGCGTCGAGCGCAAGGGCGCAAAAGCTGTCGATTTTTCCGCGCAGGACAATCGTCGGGTGATCCTTTTCGGCAAGCTGCCTTCCGATAAGGCTTGTCATGCTTTCCGGCTTCGCGTCCAGCGCTTGCCCGTCCGGGCCGAGATAAGACGTTTTCGCGCTGGCGCTTTTTTCCATTGCCCCCCCCAAAAAAAACCGTGCTAGAAAATCTCGTCGCGCCGCGTAACGACTTTGCTAATGAGGCCGTAACTTACGGCTTCGTTGCCGTCCATCCAATAGTCGCGGTCGGTATCTTTTTCGACCTGCGCGAAAGGATTGCCGGTTTCCTCAGCAATAAGCACGTTGATCTTCCCGCGCAGCTTTTCAAGCTCCTTCGCGTGGATCTCAATGTCCGTCGCAACCCCGCGAATGCCGGAAAGCGGCTGATGGATAAGATAGTGGCTGTTGGGCAGACCCACGCGCCTTTCGCGCGGCGCGGCAAGCTGGATGATTGCCGCGGCGCTCGCCACAAGTCCCATTCCAATCGTCCAAACCGGCGGCTTGATAAAACGGATCATGTCGAAAATCGCGTAGCCCGCGTCAGCGTCGCCGCCGGGCGAATCGATAAAAATCTTAATTGGCTCGTCGTTCATCGCTTCCATCAAAAGAAGCTGGCGTATCGTTCTTTCGGCAAGCGGCTTGCGAATCCCGCCGGAGATAAGAATCGTCCGCGTTTTCAGCATTTTCGAGCTAAGGCCGTCCTGCCCCTTTTCCGGCTTTTCCTTGCCGCCCTCGCCCTCTTCCTCGTCGTCATCCATTCGCGCCCGGCTAAAAGCCGCAAGCCGAGCCGCCAGAACATTATTTGTCGCAGATTCCCGCATTCGTTCCCCCTGCGCCATAGTATACCTTTGCCTCGCGATGCGCAAGGTGTCCAATGCTGAAACTATAGGATTAACGCCGCGCTAAAACAGAATGGAGCCTAGCGAAAGGTACGGCCGCGCGCCGAACATGACAAAGCCTCTGACAAGACCGGTATTAGATTCAAGCTCCTTGCCCCCTGGCGTTTCGATGCCGGCCTCGCGTATTCTGAGAAAGTCAATCGTTAACACGCCGCCCCAGCGCAGAAAAAGACGTTCGCCAATGCGGTACTTAAACTCTATGTCGGCCCCGATGCCGAAGTCATAATTTATCGTGAAATGAAATACGTTTCCGTATTCCGGCAGAACGTCCGCGCGATCGAAACCGTGGAGCATAATGTTAATCCCGATACCCTGCAGCATCGAAAGCCTGTCGGAAAGCGTGCGCCTGGTAGCGACGCCGGCAATAAGTCCAGTTTGAAGTCGCAAGCGGCTGCCTTGAAAGTTATTTGTCGTTGAATGAAACACCGGTAAGCCGATAAGCGCAGCGTTTACGAAAAATCCCACGTCTCCCTCTCCGCTGAAATCATAGGAGGATAGATTAATTCCGGGCGAGCCGAGGTAGGAGTTCACCTCGCCGTCCCGGGAGTAGATTTCGAAAAAGTTACCGAAGTCAATGCCAAAGGCGCTCCCGCGCTCCCCTTCAAAGGTAAAGGCCTGGAAGCAAAGTCCTGAAGCCAGCGTAAAAAATATTAATATCTTTTTCATGCACGATCCTTTCCGTTAAGGTCGAAAATCTTTGCCCTACGGTTTTGATGAACAGGTGTTCCTGTGAGATATGGCCTTTGCATCAGCCTGTTTTTAGGTTACCAAAAGGCAACAAGTCTGTCAAGTAAAACACAGCGATCTTAATTTAATTCCGCGCTGCATTTTACGCCGCTCGTAGGGACAGGCCCAGCGGATGCACCAGCGACGGCATTGCGCCCGAAGCCAAAACGCGCGATAATGGACTTGAGAGGGAACCTCATTGGTTCCCTCTCAAGTCTTGCATTTTTTCGGGCTAAAGCCCTGCAAAATGCGTTTTTAAAAGGAAGTTGTTCTGAAACTGAAGTTTCCGAACAACTCTAGTAGCCATACGCGCAAAGACGCGCGAAGGGGGAACAATGGCCGGAATAAAAAGATTTATTGGAACAGACATAGAAATCGCGCGGGCGGTGTGCCCGGAGCGCGCGCTGCCCATCGAGGAAGTTGCGCGTAAGGCCGGCATTCCAAGGGAACGGATCGAGCTTTACGGAAACTACAAGGCAAAAGTCGATTTTCGGCATTTGGAAGAAGGGCCGCAGAAACAAGGGAAATTGATCCTTGTTACGGCGATCAGCCCGACTCCGGCCGGCGAGGGAAAGACCACAACCACTGTGGGCGCGGCGGACGGCCTTTCGAAAATCGGCAAGCGCGCGATCGTCGCCCTGCGCGAGCCTTCGCTGGGGCCGGTTTTCGGGATGAAGGGCGGCGCTGCGGGCGGCGGCTGGGCGCAAGTGATTCCAATGGAAGATATCAACCTGCATTTTACCGGCGACTTCCACGCAATAGGCGCGGCGAACAACCTTCTTGCCGCGATGATCGATAATCATATTTACCAGGGAAACAAGCTGGGAATCGATCCGCGCAAAATTCTTTGGCGCAGATGCGTTGACATGAACGACCGGCAATTGCGCTTTATCACGAACGGCCTTGGCGGAAAGGCCAACGGCGTTCCGCGCGAGGACGGCTACGACATTACCGTCGCGTCGGAGGTTATGGCGATTTTATGCCTTGCCTCGGGCATTGCCGACTTAAAGGAAAGGCTTGGGCGAATTATTATCGGCTACACTTACGGCAAGCAGTCCGAGGAAAGGCCCATTACCGCCGCGGACCTCAAGGCGCAGGGAGCGATGGCCGCGCTTTTAAAGGACGCGCTTAAACCCAACTTGGCGCAAACGCTGGAGGGAACGCCGGCCTTTGTTCACGGCGGGCCTTTCGCGAACATCGCTCACGGCTGTAATTCGCTTATGGCAACGCGCATGGCGCTTAAATGCGCCGACTACGTGGTTACCGAAGCCGGCTTTGGCGCGGATCTTGGCGCTGAAAAATTTATTGACATAAAATGCCGTTTTTCCGGCCTTGCGCCCAGCGCGGCGATAATCGTGGCGACGGCGCGCGCGCTTAAGTTTCACGGCGGCGCGAAAAAGTCCGCGCTGGCAGCGGAAGACCTGCGCGCTTTGGAAGCCGGTATGCCAAATCTTTTTCAGCATATCGAAAACATTACAAAAGTGTTTAAGATTCCGGCAATTGTATCGATTAACGTTTTTTCCAAGGACACGGAAGCGGAGCTTGCGCTTATCGAGGCGAAATGCCGCGAACATGCACCGGGCGTTCCAGTTGCGCGCTGCGAGGCCTGGGAAAAAGGCGGGGAGGGCGCCGCTCGCCTTGCCGAGGGCGTGGTCGAACTTTGCGAGCGCGTGCCGGCAAGCATGGACTTTGTCTACGATGTTAACGATTCGGTCAAGGAAAAAATCGGCGCCATCGCGCGCAAGATCTATCGCGCCGATTCCGTTACGATCTTGCCGGACGCGCAAAAGCAGATCGACAGGCTGGAAAAACTCGGCCTGGACAAAGCACCGGTTTGCATGGCCAAAACCCAATACAGCTTTTCCGACAATCCCGAGCTTTTAGGCGCGCCGAGAGGCTGGACGCTTACGGTGCGCAACATAAAGCTCTGCGCCGGCGCGGGCTTTATCGTGGCGCAGACGGGGGACATCATGACCATGCCGGGCCTTCCCGCCGAGCCTTCAGCCGAAAAGATCGACGTGGACGAAGCCGGCGTTATTTCCGGCCTGTTTTAAGGTCAGGTTTCCTCGGAAGGGCTTGTCCCCCGCCTTATAAGGCAAAAACAGGGCCTTTTTTACGTTTGGCGATTTTTTTTGTTGCGAAATTCGGGCGCATCATGTATAATCACGTTACGTACCAAAGGGGGGCGCATGTTGATTGGCATTAGCCCGGCCGTGGGGCCGGAGCTTCTCGACGCTTTGTATCGCATGGGGCACGGGGACGAGATCGTTCTGGCCGATGCTTTTTTCCCGGGCCATTCCCACAATTCGCTTGTCATCAGGGCGGACGGCCTGAGAATCCCGGCGCTCCTCGACGGAATCCTCGCGCTTATCAGCCTTGACGCTTACGTTCCCTTCCCGCTGGCCATGATGCGCCCGGTCGAAGGGGACGCGCTAGACGAGTCGGTCGAGGCATCGTATCGCGCGGTTATCGACGCGCGCTGGCCGGGGATTCCTCCGGTGGAGCGCCTGGAGCGCCAGGCTTTTTACGAGCGCGCGAAGAGGGCCTTCGCCGTGGTGATGACCGGGGAAACGGCCAAATATGGGAATATCATACTAAAAAAGGGCGTAATTCCGATTAAGCCTGAGCATTAGGAGGAAAAGATGGCGGAAAATCGTTACAGCGGCGGGTATCCGAAAATCGGGATTCGCCCGACTATCGACGCGCGGCGCGGGAAGGCGCAGGTGCGCGAGTCTCTGGAAGACAGGACCATGGGCATGGCGCTGGCCGCGAAGGCTCTTTTTGAAAAGCGCCTTCGCTATTCCAACGGCGATCCCGTGCAGGTGGTCGTCGCCGACACGACCATAGGGCGCGTCCCCGAGGCCGCGGCCTGCCAGGACAAGTTCCGGCGCGAGGGCGTGGACGTCACGCTTACGGTAACCCCCTGCTGGTGCTACGGCTCGGAGACGATGGACATGGATCCGGCCACGATCAAGGGCGTTTGGGGCTTCAACGGGACGGAGCGCCCGGGCGCGGTTTATCTGGCCTCTGTTCTGGCCGCGCACGCGCAGAAGGGCCTTCCGGCTTTCGGCATCTACGGGCGCGACGTTCAGGATATCGATGACGTGGAAATTCCAAAAGACGTTGAGGAAAAGCTGCTTCGCTTTGGCCGCTCGGCGCTGGCCGCGGCGACCATGCGCGGCAAAAGCTATCTTCAGATCGGGTCGATCTGCATGGGAATCGCCGGCTCTATCGTCAGCCCGGAATTTTTCGAGGAATACCTTGGGATGCGCGTCGAGAGCGTGGACGAGGTGGAAGTGATCCGGCGCATGGAACAAGGCATTTACGACGAGGCCGAGTACCAAAAGGCGCTGGCCTGGACGAAGCTGCGCTGCAAGGAGGGCATAGACACGAACAGCCCGGAGCTTCGCCGGCCGCGCGAGGAGCAGGATCGGGCCTGGGAATTCGTCGTCAAGATGATGTGCATTATCAAGGATCTTTTCAAGGGGAATCCGAACCTTCCGGCCGGCTGCGAGGAGGAGCGCCTGGGCCACAACGCGATAGCCGGCGGCTTTCAGGGCCAGCGCCAGTGGACGGACTTTTATCCCAACTGCGATTTCCCGGAGTCGATGCTGAATTCCTCATTTGATTGGGAGGGCGCGCGCGAGCCTTACGTTCTGGCCACCGAAAACGACGCGCTTAACGGCGCGGGGATGCTTTTTGGAAAGCTGCTTACCGGCACGGCGCAGATTTTCGCGGACGTTCGCACGTACTGGAGTCAGGACGCGGTAAAGCGCTCCTCCGGCTACGAGATACAGGGCCGCGCGAAGGAATCAGGCGGCTTTATTCATCTTATCAATTCAGGCGCGGCCTGCGTCGACGCGACCGGCGAGATGAGGCTGGCCGACGGCTCAGGCGGGATAAAGCCGTTCTGGGAAGTTACCGAGGCCGACATGAAAGCCTGCATGGACGCGACCGAATGGTGCCCGGCGGATTTCGGCTATTTTCGCG
>Ga0131853_10026579_pt1 | contig 10410 bp, 8 predicted proteins | sample TergutLab28metaG_FD_92764 | JGI IMG/M metagenome (GOLD analysis project Ga0131853, IMG submission 92764) | Labiotermes labralis P1 segment gut microbial communities from Petit-Saut dam, French Guiana - Lab288 P1 (version 2) (version 2) | ecosystem: Host-associated > Arthropoda: Insects >... | reverse complement strand
TGCACGTCGAGGGAAACCAAGGACCATTTGTTCAGACAATGGTACCAACTTTCAAGGTGCTGCCAATGAACTTCATGCAGTCTACAAAATGCTTCAATCCACATCACAGATGGCAACAGTACAAGACTTCTTGGCCACTGAAGCATGCGAATGGAAATTCATTCCACCACATGGACCTCACTTCGGAGGATTATGGGAAGCAGCAGTGGAATCCATGAAGTATCATCTGCGAAGAACATTAGGTTCTCAGGTTGCCACTTATGAGGAACTGTGCACATTACTAGTAGAGATAGGGGGCTGTCTAAACTCCAGAAACTTGTGTGCCTTATCTGATGATCCTTTCAATCCAACTTACTTGTCTCCTGGACATATTCTAATTGGTGAACCACTTAACCAAATACCTGCTGCTGACTTTATTGATATCAAATGCATTAGACATTTCAGGTGGCAAACCTAACAACTACAATTGCAACAATTCTGACAAGGTTGGTCATCCGAATAACTCCAGAGTCTGCAACTGCGTCAACGCTGTCTGAAGACATCTCCTAATCTACAACCAGGCGATCTCGTCCTGCTGCGGGAAGGTAACACGGCACCTCTCCTCTGGCCGACAACTGTAATCACCGACATAATCCAAGGAAGAATGATATCGTCTTAGTAGTCAAATTTAGAACCCCAATGAAGTACTTAAACGTCCCATCATAAAAATTTGCCCTTTATCGCGTGTGAAAATTGAACTAAAGTTTCATTTTTTCTGGGGGTGGCAGTATATTACGCTAAGGGCAGAATTTTTACAGTTGGATTTTCTCGCTAACAATATGCGTGACATTGGCGCAGTGATTGCACAACTCGTGACCGTGTGAAATGACGCAATCTTCACGAGTTATGTGATGTCATCGCGCGTCTAGAAGCCACGAGAACAGTCTTTGTTCTAAGTGGTGCAGTTCGCGTCTTGCCAAAGCAATAGTCAGTCTGTGAGTCGCTTTCCATAGGGGAACATGCACGTAACTCGTGTTGTTACAATTCAAATAATAGAACAAAGAGTTCTAACAGTGCTTCAACATAGGTGTTTGCGTTTTTTGAGTTCATGGGAACACCATAAATTTAAGTAATTACTGCTTTATTGTGACGCAATACATATCTATTAATTTGCCTAAGGAACTAAGTGCATTATAGTGACGCAGTACATAACTATTAATTTTTGGATGCAATTAAGTGTTTTTACGTTTTGTGTTTTACAGTGATTAGTAATAGTAAATAAATCCTAATTGAACCAGCTTCTTACATTGGAACAGATTGTTCACCCAACTTGTGTTGGAACTAGATCGAACAATTATTATTTGTATTTCTTGTTTTGTTTTATTTGTATTTTCTTACCCTGCACAAATTTTCAATTTTCTTTCAAAGCACGTGTTAAGACAAAATATTTGTGGCTAATGATACTGCCACCTCTAACCTGAATTCGGAAGACTCAGCCCACGAATGCAGTCTTTTTCCACCTGAACTGCTTCGTCCAATCAAAACGCTGACGATATAAGTGAAGATGGATTCTTTTATACAGGTACTGTGTTTTATAAACAAAAACCCCTTTTTTAAAAAAACAAATATTTTCTCGAAGAAACTACTAATATAACATTGTCTTCTTTTTACAGGAGAATAGTACCGCACCATCTGTTTCCATTGCGGTGTTGCTCTAAATTATTGGAATATTACTAAATCGGTTTGGCGGGAGGTTGCAAGATGAAGTCCGAAATGTGTTTTCACACTACAAATAAGAGACCCGGCATTCGTATTTTTCGTTGCTTCAAAAACACAGTAGTGTACAGCAAGTGTGGTTTGGTGGAACCGTTCCTATTTCGTATAGAGATACACCAGGTAAGGGTTTAAGTGTTCTAGTTCTAACCTTCTTACCCTGATTCAAACACGAACCCTCAGTTTCTGTAGTGGTAGCCTAGTCCGCTCTTGCAGTTCGGTAGCAAGCCTTGCTGTGGTGATTCGTAGAATTTACACATTTACATTTTCTAAATTTTCGCGACGTTTCGTTCCTTCCAAACTCTATAATCGGACGCATATATGAAGACTTGAACAATATTCTAAGGCAAGGTGTTTGGTACGATATGTTTCAAGTTCATAACACAAAGTGTTTATGGCTCGTGAATGATTTTGTTACAAACATGAACAGTGACAATATGTTGTTTAGTTCAATTGGTCTATACCCGATTTATTCGGCGGGTATTCCAAACTCTCTGAAGGAAATTCATTTCTGCGTGTTGTGCAGTGAAAAGTTAAATTACACAGATAATGTTGAAAAATGTTTTGTCGGTAAAGGATTTAACGTTAACTACAAACCCCATGGACGAAATAAATTGCGGTTGTCATTTACTAGTGGGACAATTGCTTTATCCTTTGAAGCAACACGGTTTCCAAAACTACCATACCAATCAGTAATTTTTCAAAGTATATTGAAGAAAATATGCTTATCATTGCTAGCCTTCGTTGTTGTGTGCATCAACAAGCGTGTGACCTATATCACTAATGAAGTACTAACGTGAAGGCATTGCTGTATGTTTGAACGTTACACTTGTGATTTGGAATTACCTAAAATGCTAGTTGGTTGAATATTTTACACGCAGTAGCCTCCATGTATCGTAAAAAACCTGTCTCTTCTGATTATTATACTGCAAAAGAAGTCTCATCGCTTGTTTCGAGATCAGTACCATTGTAAATTATGTGTAAAATACGGACGTGAACGTTTAAAATCACTATGTGTTAAGTTACAAATTTACTCACCAACTAATCAAACATTAAGTGTAAAACAAATTGCATATTTAAAAACTTATGCGTTCTTAGTCGCACCGTAAGCAAACTTCTGTCTGCTACCAAACCACACTACGATGATTAATTAATGTTAGTTTACAAACAATAGTAAAATCCTACATTGTGTTTGTTTTTAAATTGAAAATTTTATATTTATTTTCCTTCTACCTAGGACACGATCCTTTAAAATAAAGGTGGTTAAAGCAGCAAGATTCGAACCTGCAGTCGTTCAATTATGAGTCCAGAATCTTGCCGCTTCAGCCAACTCTTTCGAGAGAAACGCAATGTCATATAAAATTTAATTTAAATTTAGCGTGCTAGTCGACATATTGGAAAATGGTGAACTTCAAACTTAGGTTTTACTTAAAACCTGCACGCTGGTGGCCATACTGGAAAGCGACAATTCAGATTTAAAGTTAGGTTAAATAATTTTTAAAAGTACCGCGTTGGCAGGCATATTGAAAATGGCGGACTTTAAAGTTAGGTTACCACAAGCTTGAATTTGTGCTTATTCAAAATTGCAACTTGAAAGTTAGGTTACGACAAGTTAAAGATGGTGCTCAATAAAAATGACGCTCTTTAAAAATGTCCGACTTAAAATTTAGGTTAGCGCTCATTCAATATAATAGCCGGCGTCAAGCTGTCTGGTATAATTAGGTCAGCCGCCATATTCGTTTATACACTACGTCATTTGTTTATATATCAGAGGTTAAAGTTAGGTTAGTCGCCGTACTGTCTTGGTAATTATGTCACCCGCAATATTTGTTTATTTCACGTGGCCGCCTGGGGTATGGTCGTCCTCCATATTTTATACACACTACGTCATTTGTTTACATATCAGGGGTTAAAGGTACGTTAGGCGCCACACAGTCTGGGATAATTAGTTCATCCGCCAACTTTGTTTACATCACGGGACCGCCGGAATCAATGTCGTCCGAAATCTTTCGTTACTTGTAACGTCACGAGGTCATTGACCACGCCGCCATGTTTCTTTACATCACGTGACTGTGACTTCTCTTCTTCCATACCCGGATGCTATCTACTGCCGAAAAATGTAGCTACCGGTATTCTTAGCATTGTAAGTTACGTTGGCGGATTTCTTGTTTTATCTGTTATAAGAACCAACAAAATGCTTACTTTTACCTTAATGTTTTAATTAAATAATCGCGAAGGCTTGTACTTGCAGTTTATGGTATTTCTTTCAGGTATTTTAGGGTTCTTATTATATCGGTATATCACGATGCACGGCTCAGAAAACACAGTTTTCTTTGATGGGTTTATTCTTGATACGGATCGTTACTATGGGCCGTATGAACGGACAGTCTGTGTTGCTTTCCTTGTGGTGCAAATAGTTCTCCGTTCCAACGTGTATTGAGTCAGACAGGCTTAGTTCTCCTCTCCAGCACGTGTGGGGGTTATTTTTGCGGGCCATACGGCGAACCGCTCACCCCTGTATACAGAATTTCCAGCATATAACAGAAAATGGGCATGCAAACTATAAACACTGCGGTAGAGTTTATATTATTAAAAGTCTGAATTACACAGAGTGAGTGGGTTGGGATAGCTAAGTTGGTATAGCAATTTGCTATTGCCTGAACGGTCTGGATATCGAATCTCGGTGAGGGCGAGATATTCCGCAACCGTCCAGACAGGCCCTGGAGTCCATCCAACCTCCTATAAATTGGGTAACGCTTCTCTTTCCCTGGAGTAAACCGACCGGAGCGTGGCGTTGACAACCCACTCAGTCCAGCGCCGAGGTTAAGGAAAGAGTAGAGCTAAACCTTTACTTCCCCTTTGGGTCTTCGTGGCCAGTTCTAAGGCGAATTTTACCTTTACTTTTACTATGCACAGTTTTTCTTATTACGTGACAGCAGCGTTCTTGCATGGCGACAAATAACACCGCCCTTTTTTTGTGCTCTGCCACGTTCAGTCCCGCGTATAGAAAATAATGTAGCTCTGAAGACTAGGGAAGCTTGTAGCTCTACCTTCACTCTCATACTTGTATTATTGTCGTGTTGCTTAATTACGCACAGGTACCTCTGCCTTCAAAACAGATGAACAATACTTAAAGCCTTGGATGTACGAAACACTCATCCCTGAATGAGCGTTGCGTGATGCGTAATTGCGTGACTGCGAAATGCGAAATGGTGTTTATCATATGTGTCCCTTATCTGTGCATCTCAGCGGCACTTTTATTACCGTGTTTGTGATACAGGAGAGCCCTTTACAGGTGTAGTTAAATTCCAAGCTTTTCATTTGAGGATGAGAAGATGATGAAGAAGAAGTGTGGTGGCTTACCTTCTCATTTCATCAGTGAAAGCTGGCTTGGGTTCGACCTTCTCACTTCAGGGCCCCGAACTATCTGGTAGATAACAGGATGCTTTCTCACGAAATCAATTAAACGTTTCAGCCAACGTGTCAAGAAATTATTAATGTTGCATTGTTGATTACACTGGACAACAAAATTGAAAACTTTTGGCTCACGAACTTCAATAGGTAAATTTTGCAGTAATTCTTATGTTGAATTCAGATATGTATACCAAATTTTTCTATCAGGCAGAGTTTAAAATTTACAGAGGAATCTATTTGTTCTAAACAGTACTTTACGTACTAATGAAACAGGCAAACCGTACCTCTAAAATGTAGAGGCTTATGACCTTTGCTGTAATTGACTTCAAGTACATTCTTCTTCAGTGTCCAGCAATAGTCTGCCAACATACTTTGGTTCCACTTGCCTTGGTACCAATTTTCATAGCCAAAATATATTGGTGAAATCTTTCACTGTGTTCGTCACTGACTTCGCTGAGATTTTCTGAAAATATATACAATTTCGACTCCAAAAAGTGGATTTTCAGAGTCATATAGCATCCCATAGCTTTGTACAAAGTCATCAGGTCCTGTGTAACATCCCGATAGTTCGCTGTTTTTTTATTTCCTAAGAAGTTCTTGCAAATCCTCTGGAAAGATAACCATGCATTTCTTTCAGTTTCATACAGGTCTTCACCGAACTGTTTTTCTTGCATCAGTTGCTTGATCTGGGATCCTATAAGTATAACTTCCTTGATTTTTGCTTAATTCACATTCCGGAACTTATTCCTCACATATTCGAATCGACGTCCGGTTGTATTCATACCTTTCACAGAGTTTTTCATGAGACCCAGCTTTATGTGCAAAGGGGGCAGAAAAATTTTCTCCGGAAGAACAAAAGGAGGATTGAAGGCATTTTTGCCCCTGGTGTCAGTGATGTTCATCCAGGCCACAGTTTATTTACATAGAGATTTTCCTTGTCCCGGCTGTCTCATTCACACAAGAAACAGCAGTATTTTGTGTACCTGATGTGCATTCCCAGTAACAGTGCCACAACCTTGATATCACCACATAACTTCCACTTAAATTCGCCATACTTAATCTTTCGCAACAGTAGCTTCATGCTTTCATGACGTTCCTTCATGTTGGCTGCATGAGCCAAAGGAACGTAGGGGAACTTATTTCCGTTGTGGATTAGAACCAACTGCAAGCTCAATTTTGACGATTCAGTGAACAAGCGTCATTCATCTGGGTTAATTCATGCACAAGACCTTCCGTAACAGAACAAACATCATAACAAAACACGACACCATATTCCTGGGAGAAGAAATCCTTGAATTCTTCAAGCCGTCCACGGTAAAACACACCTTAGTGTCCTGGCACTGAAGATTAACCTGGAGCGAAAGGTGTGGGTGATAGAGAAATTCTGGAATCATATTAGAATTCATCGTCTGAAAATAATCTGAAACAGATATTTTTCCTCATGGACCAAAAATTTGTCCACCAGTTTTATCGGCTTTTGTTACCTACAGCAGCGTGGCACGCCTAATTCGACAGGAAGCAAGGCGGCGGATGACACGGATTAGTGTTAACGGTTGCGTCATCACGCAGCAACCACGCGCATGGTTTAAACAAACCGTATTCCTAATATATGGATCAGTCAATCGCTGAGCGATCTGGTAGGAATAATTTCCTTTGATAGGGGGCATACCGTTGTGCAGTAGTAAATATGTGTATATTACCGTTTAAAACACAACATATGTACATCAACACAGATTTTATATGGAGGTGTCATTTGTTATATACAGGTGTTACATATATTAATTACAGATGTAGAATATCCAAACCTCAGCGAAAGAGAGTCTGGGATTGGATGAATTTAAGCAGAATAAAACCTGGTGTGATGAGGAATGTTTAGGTGTTTTGGATCAAAGAGAGCGAGCTAAAATTCTGTGGGTAAAGGATCCAAGCCAAACCAATGTACATAATCTGAACAAGGTTAGGCGCTAAGTTTGCAGGTATTTCAGGAACAAAAAGAAGGCATATTTGAGAGCTAAAATTGAGGAACTCGAAACAAACAAAAAGAACCAAAACATTAGGGACTTTCAGAGGGTTATCAGTGACTTTAAGAAGGGGTAACAGCTTAGATGTAATAGAGTGAAGGATGAGAGAGGCGACTCGGTTGCAGACTCCCACAGTATTGTGGCTAGGTGGCGGTATTATTTCTCGTAGCAATTCAACGTGCACGGGGTTAAGGATGTTGGGCAGGCAGAAATACACACAGCAGAACCACCAGTACCTGAGCCAAGTGACTCTGAGTTTGAGCTGGCTATCGACAAGCTAGAAAGTCACAAATCGCAAGGTATTGACCAAATACCAGCAGAACTGATTAAAGCAGGGGGTAGAAAAATTTAGTTGGAGATTCATAAACGTATTATTTCTATTTGCAAGGAGGAGAAACTGCCTGAAGAGTGGAAGCAGTCGATCATAGTACCTTTTCATTAGAAGGGAGTAAAACAGATTTTAATAATTATAGGGGTATATCACTTTTGCTAAACACTTACAAAATTTTATCCAACATCCTGCTTTCAAGGTAAATTCCATACGCGAAGGAAATTATCGGGTTTATCAATGTGGCTTTCGACGCAACAGGTCGACTATTGATCATATATTCTGCAATAGCCAATAATTGAGAAAAAATGGGAATACAATGAAGAATTTTATCAGCTCTTTATAGGCTTCAAGAAGGCTTATGAGTCACTTAGGTGGGAATTCATATATAAGATTCTCATTGAGTTTGGTATTCCTAGGGAACTTGAAACGTTAGTAAAAATGAGTCTGCCTGAAACGTATAGCAGATTCCAGTTAGGCAAGAATGTGTCTGAAAGGATCCCTGTGAGATGCTCTGTCACCAATGCTTTTTAACTTTGCTTTAGTGTACGGGATATGGAGTGTTCAGGTAAACAGGAATGGCTTGAAATTGAATGGTACACATCAGCTTGTGACTTATGCCGACGATGTTCATATACTGGCAGGAAGCATGCATACTGTGAAGGAAAATTCAGAAGCTTTAGTAGCTGCTACTAGGGAGATTGGACTGGAAGTAAGTGCTGATAAATCTAAGTACATGGTCATGTCTCGAGAACAGAATGCAGGACGAATTCAGAGTGTGAGGATTGATAATAGTTTATCCGAGAGGGTGGAAGAGTTTAAATATTTGGGAACAACTTTAACTAATCAAAATTCTATTCCGGAAGAAATGAAGAGCGGATTGATTTAAGGAAATGCTTGCTATCATTTGGTGCAGAGCCTTTTGTCTTCTACGTTGCTATCAAAAATTTAAAGATCAAGATATATAGAACTATAATCTTGCCTGTTGTTTTGTATGGGTGTGAAGCTTGGTCGCTGACATGGCAGGAGGAAAGGAAGCTGTGGTTGTTTGAGAACATGGTTTTGAGAATATTTGGACCTAGGAGTGACGAGGTAACGGGGGAATGCAGGAGATTGCATAAAGAGGAGCTAAATGATTTTTCTCCTCACCCAATATTGTGCAGGTGATAAAATCGATTAGAATGAGATGGGCTGGGCATGTGGCGCGTATGGGTGAAGAGAGTAGAGTGTATAGGTTCTTGGTGGGGAAGCCGGGCGGAAGGAGACCACTGGGGACGCCTAGGCGCAGATGGTTGGATAATATTAGGATGCATGTCCAGGGTGTAGGATGTGTGTATAAGGGCTGGATTGGGCGGGCTCAGGATTGAGGTGAGTGGCGGACGCTTGTGAGTGCGGTAATGAACCTTCGGGTTCCGTAAAATGCGGGGAAATTCTTGATTAGCTTGAAACCAGTTAGCTTCTCAAGAAGGACTCTGCATCATGTAGTAAGTAAGTAAGTAAGTAAGTAAGTAATTACTTGTTATCTACAGGTGTTGCACAATATAATCAGGTCCTATTATGTACCTTGGGTTAGTGCAAGGTAATGGCGGATAGGAAAGATTGTGTTTACATGTATACTTATAGAACATATTATGTACACTAATACAATGTTACATGTATGGCAGTAATTGTAGTGTATAAGGAATCTTGACACTTTGATTTCATGAATGTTAAAACATTGTGTTTTCGTAGTAATATTACCAAAGACTCTAAACCGAAACCAGACGGTTACTGTTGGACAGAAAGTGAACAGACACGTATCAACTTTATTGCTATGGCAGCTGAACCCTGACCCGGAGAGGAGATACTGTATTTCTCTTCCCTAATCCTTTCTTCTTAATTAGGCGCTGAGAAAATCGCGCTTCCCTAAAATCATTTCTTTTAGTTGGGTTTGGAATATTATTTTCAATTTGAACCCTTGTAAATCCTGGTAAGCCTGGTCAGTGCTTGGGCCTGACTGTGTAATGATTTATTCGGTTTTAAGTACTTGTTCCCAAGCCTGACACGGCACTCTTAATCCGGAAGTTCAGCCGACTAAATCTGTCTGTATTCCGGGGAGCCAATTTAATAAATTCTTTTGTTTCGTCTCAACGACTGTACTATGTACTACCCCAAGAATCACACACATTGCTTCCGCTCTGCAATATTCATCAGTACCTGTCCAGGTGAAAACACATAAATTATTAGTTACAAACCTGCTGATACAACACAGTGATGATATATCAGTTACATCAGGGCTATATTTTTCGGCTGTCAAACAGCCATAATCCGTCAAATGCCTAAAATATACAAGGTACAATACAAGTGTGCGCTCTATGGGAGGAATAATGCAGCACTCTTCAAACATTCGCCGATTCGTCGTTTTTAAAAGCAAAATCTTAAGCAACATTAGCAAATGCTCTATCCTTCGCAACCCGGCAAAGACATATTAGGTACTGGCGATCTAAATCGTCCGATACCTGAACGTCCGCTCTATAGGTAGTAGAAATGTCAGCTTTATGTCCGACGCTTAACAAGCCGGATACTGTTGAGAAGAGAGAATGAGCATTCTACTGTAAATTCATAGATCTCCGTTTTCAGTCCAGTTTACTGTGTTAAAAAGTGGGCACTTTCTAATCTACTGTTACAGAGTGCTCATTTTATGTTCCAGTACTGCTTTCTAGAGTGCACACCTAACCTTTTTACTGCCTTATAGAGTGCACAGTCTATAATCCAGCTTGCGTTTGCACTTTTTAATCCAGTGTACTAAGTTATAGAATGTGCACTTTCTAATCCAGTGTACTAAGTTATAGAATGTGCACTTTCTAATCCAGTGTACTAAGTTATAGAATGTGCACTTTCTAATCCAGTGTACTA
>Ga0131853_10026578_pt1 | contig 10410 bp, 11 predicted proteins | sample TergutLab28metaG_FD_92764 | JGI IMG/M metagenome (GOLD analysis project Ga0131853, IMG submission 92764) | Labiotermes labralis P1 segment gut microbial communities from Petit-Saut dam, French Guiana - Lab288 P1 (version 2) (version 2) | ecosystem: Host-associated > Arthropoda: Insects >... | reverse complement strand
GGCATCGGGCAAGGCTGCCCCCGCATATCCAAAATCTTCATTTGCAACGCTCCTTATACGAACACAATCGGAACTTCCGCGCGTGGCAAAACTTCCCCGATAATAGCGGCGGCGCTGTCTCCACCTTCGCGGATACGCGAGACAAGCGCATCCGCCTCGCGCGCGGCAACGGCAATCAACAAGCCGCCAGAAGTCTGCGGGTCAAAGAGAAGCTCCTGCACCGCAAACGGCAGCCGGCTGACATCAACGGACTGCCCCGGCGTTCCCTCCGCAGAAGCTGCCCCCGCAACCCGGTTGCGGTTGCGCTGCCCTGCGGCGGTGAGCAGGTACTCGTCAGCGTACGCCGCCGCGTGCGGAATATACGGCAGTGCGGCAGCATCCAGCGCCAGCGTCGCCGATGAACCCGCCATCTCCAGCGCGTGCCCAATCAGCCCGAACCCGGTAATATCCGTACAGGCGCTGACGGCAAAGCCCGCCATACTCTCGCACGCGTAACGGTTGAGCCGCTCCATTGAAGCCACCGCCGCGCGCACGGCATCTTCGCCTGCCATCCCCGCCCGCAGAGCCGCCATAACAATACCCGTCCCCAGCGGCTTGGTAAGGATGAGCTTATCCCCGGCGGCGGGCGTATTATTCCGCAGAACTTTGGCGGTTTCCGCGATTCCGGTAACGGCAAGCCCGTACTTCGGCTCGCGGTCGTAAATCGAATGACCGCCACCCAGCGCCGCTCCCGCCTCCGCGATTTTCTCCGCGCCGCCCGCAATAATTTCCGCCAGAACGCGCTTGTCCATCGCTTCGGGGAAACACACGAGGTTCAGCGCCAGCAGCGCCCGCCCGCCCATCGCCCACACATCGCTGAGCGCGTTCGCCGCCGCAATCCGCCCGAAGGTTCGCGGGTCATCAACCATCGGCGGAAAAAAATCAACCGTAAAAATAAGGGAACGCTCCCCGTCGAGCTGGTAAACCGCCGCATCGTCGCTGGTATCAAAACCGACCAGGAGGTTTTTATCGGCAGTGGGCGGCAGAGACGCAAGCAACCCCGCGAGAGCTGCGCTTTCGATTTTCGCGCCGCAGCCGCCTGATGTGCAGTTTGACAACAGCGATGAGGAAAGTTTACTGTTCATCGTTTGCTCCGTTTATTTCGTGTGCTATATCTATTTTTACATAAGAAACAACACCGTCAGCCCGGTTGCGCGTGTACGCCTCGATGCCGCAAACGCCGCGCTCGCGGAGGAAAGCGGCAGCGCTGCGCCCGGCATCCGGCGCAAAGCGGAGGCAAAACCCGCACCCTGCGCGCACCGTCGCAGGAACAGGCATCACCTGAACGGCAAAACCCGCCGCCTGCAAATCCTGCTCAGCCATAACCGCGCCAGAAGTGTTTTCAAAACAAATAATTACTTCAGTATCCGACATATCCCCGCATTTCAAAAAATGGCGGAGGCGTGTGAGAATCGAACTCACCAAGGACGTTTCCACCCTTTGACGGATTTGAAGTCCGCAGCCGCCACCAGACGACATTCACCTCCGCAAACGCGGTCAGTATAATAAATATAAATTTATTATGGGCGGTTTGCAAGGCGAATATTTCTTATTATTAAAAAAGTATTGACAAAAAAACTGTTTTCTTGTAGAATAATATAGATAAAATCAAACATAAACCAAACCAACAGCAGGAGGTAAAAGGTGAGCTTGCAAAAAACCGACAGTGACCCTTACGGTAGTACGAGCAATAGCGCAGGCTTATCAAAGCCTCCCGTTTTCTGTCGTCAAGGTGTTTTGCGTAAAAGTTTGCGGTAAAGCGCCCCTGCCGGTGTCGAGTATGCATAGCATATCCTAGATACCCATGAACAAAGAAGAAATTGTAACGCTTGTGGAAAGCGGTTCTCCCGATGTTGCGACGCTGAAGTCAGCTCTGTCCGATATGAATATCGCGGATATTGCCGAGATTTTCGATGAGCTGAACAAAGAAAAAACCATTCAGGTGTTCAGAATTCTGCCCAAATCAATAGCCAGCGATGTGTTTACCTATATGGAAAGCGATCGCCAGCAGGTTATTGTTGAGGCGCTGACCGATACGGAAATCGGCGAAATAATGAACACGCTGTTTGTTGATGACGCGGTTGATTTTATCGAAGAAATGCCCGCCAACGTGGTCAGGCGGGTGCTGAAAAACGTTCAGGGCGAAAAGCGGAAAACTATCAACCAGATTCTCAAATACCCGGAAGAATCGGCGGGTAGCATTATGACCATCGAGTACGTCGCCCTGCGCGAGGACGCTACGGTGCAGGAGGCGTTCAACACCATCCGCACAACCGGGCTGAACAAAGAGACGATTTATACCTGCTACGTGATACGCAGCAACCGCCTGCTGGTTGGCGTTGTTACGGCGAAAACAATGATGCTCTCCAGCCCGACCGATCTGATTGGCGATATAATGGACAGCAATGTTGTTTTTGCGCGAACGTCTGATGACCAGGAAACTATCGCCGACCAGTTTCAAAAGTACGACTTTCTGGCAATGCCGGTGGTTGACACGGAACAGTTGCTCGTGGGAATTATCACCGTTGACGACATTGTTGACGTTATCGTTGAGGAAAGCACCGAGGACATCGAAAAAATGGGCGCGTTGACGCCGTCTGACGATCCGTATATGAAAACGGGCGTTATACAGTTATCGAGAAACCGCTTCCTGTGGCTTTTGGTGCTGATGCTTTCGGCGACGATCACCGGCAGTATTATCGAAGGGTTTGAGGAAAGCCTTGCGGTAATGCCGATTCTGGTGGCGTTTATTCCGATGCTGATGGACACGGGCGGCAATTCCGGCGCTCAGGCATCGACGCTCATCATTCGCGGGATGGCGCTGGGCGACATACGCCTGCGGGATTTCCTGCGCGTGTTCTGGAAGGAAACCCGCGTCGGGCTGCTATGCGGTGTGGCGCTGTCGGCGGTCAACTTTGGCCGTATTTACGTTATGAACAACGGGAATATCCCGCTGGCTTTAGTTGTTTCGCTGACGCTAATCTGCACGGTTATTGTCGCCAAATCGGTGGGCGGGCTTTTGCCGATGCTTGCCAAGCGAATAGGGATCGACCCGGCGATGATGGCAGCCCCGGTAATAACCAGCATCGCTGACGCTGCATCGCTGTTAATGTACTTCTCAATCGCGCGGGTTATTCTGAGTATATAGCAAGCTTGGTGCTGGTTGGCGGGCGGCAGGGATGCCGCTGTAATAAAGGTAACGGTTGAGTTTGCAAAGCAAACTCAAAGGGAAAAAATCGGCAGGGATGCCGCTGTAATAATGTAACGCTTGAGTTTGCAAAGCAAACTCATAAGGGAAAAAATCGGCACGGATGCCGATTTTTTCCCCCTATATAAGGCTTGAAAGTGCTAGATAATCAAGCTTTGCGCCGTTTTTGTACACGCGCATATTGCCCGCGCTGATTTCGTCGATAAGCGCAATTTTGCCGTCGACGATGCCGAACTCAACCTTGATGTCGATAAGCTCAAGCCCGCGGTTTTTCAGGTCGTCTCTGATAAGCCCGCAGATTTTCACCGTTTGGCTGTGGATTTCATCGTACTGGGCTGGTGTCATCAGCTTCAGCGCGGCGAGCGTCTCGCTGGTTGCCGGGGGATCATCGCGCCCGTCGTCTTTCAAGGTCGCCTCGAAAACTTCCGGCAACACTTCACCTTCCTGGCAGTACAGAGCGTAACGCCTGACAAAGCTGCCTGACGCCTTATACCGCAGCACGAACTCCATGCCCTTGCCGAACGCAGTGGCGGGACGGACAACCATCTCGTTTTTCGACAAATCCGCGCTGACATAGTGCGTGTGGATGTTGTGTTTTTTCAAAAGTTCAAAATAATAAACCGACATTTTCAGCGCGCCTGAACCAACACCCGCCACCGAGCCGATAACAACGTTACCGCCCGGGTCGGATTCCCCCGAAGGATGCCCAGTAACCGTGTCTTTGAAGCGCAACAGGTAATTACCGTCGCCCAGCCTGTAAACGTCTTTTGTTTTTCCTGATTTAATAAATTCCATTGGTGAACCTCGCATGAATAGCAGTATTTCTTGTCTATAGAATACTTATTTTTTGTAATTAAGGCAAGGGGGAACGGAGAGTTTTCAAGCGCTATCTGGTCTAGCGCGCATCCAACAATTTTCTGCAACTTCACCTGAATACTCGGGTCAAACGAGTATGAACAATTATTTTGACAAGACGTTTGAGCTTCGGTACTTCGATATGAACAAGTACGGTGAGGCTTCTCCGACAACAATTTTGACGCTGCTGGAAGAAACAGCCGCGGAACATTCTTACAATATCAACCATTCTTTGTACAGCCTTGAACAGCAAAACATCGGCTGGGTGCTGATTTCGGGAACCATCGATATGACGCGGTATCCCAAGTACAAAGAAACTATCGTCATCAGAACCTGGGTTTCCAAGTACACGCTCGTGAAAGGATACAGGGAAAATATAATTTACGACGCATCGGGTGTTGTCATTGGCAAGGCGAAAGGCGTGTGGGTTTTTTACGACATCGAGAAAAAAAGACCCGTTCCGATTTTTAATGAAATAAAATCGAAGTGGGGGATGGACGCGCACATATCGCAGGAAGTTGACCTCGGTATTATTCAGGTGATAAACGGCGGCGAACACCAGTGTGAATATTTAGTGTATAAATCGGATGTTGACAGCAACAAACATGTAAACAATATCAGATATTTTCACTGGCTCATTGAGTCGTTGCCGGAAGAAGTGCTGCAGGATTATTTCCTGAAGAGAATAACCGCGCAGTTTTTCGCCGAGGCAAAGTACGAGGAAAAAATACGGGTGTTCAGCAAGAGCGAAATGGAGAAAAAGATATTTATGCATACGATGCGGAGTAACATCAACAACAAGCTGCTCGCTGCCGCGCACACGCAGTGGGAGAGAAAGGCGAAAAGCGCGTAGTGGGAAGGAAAGGAACCTTTATACCCTCGTCCGTTAGAGCGAGGTTGCTGACGTAATTTTTCCTTCCAGCATTTTTTGATACAGTACTTCTTCTAAATTTCTTCGCGTATCAATTATGGAAATAATTTTCATAGTATTATTTTCTACCCTATAGTATATTGCCCAAGGATTTACATTTATTTGATGAATGTCAATAATTCCAAAATCCCTCAAAAGGGGCGATATTCTTCTGCCTTCAGCATTGTCGGAAGCGTCGATTACTGTATCCATTATTTTCTTATGGATATTTTTTGCATTTATTTTTCCGGAATTCTTTTTGATATATGAAATTATTTCCAATAATTCATTTCCGGCATCTTCTGACCAGATTATTTTAGTTTTCATTCTTCTGCCAATATCTTATCAATTTTTTTATTTAATTGATCGTGAGTGAATATTTTGCCGCTTTTAATATCATTCTCACCAATTGATAATATTTTGAATAAATTCAGCGTGTCGACAATTTTTTGATAATGTCTGACGTCCATTATGACGGCTTTCGATTCACCGTTTTGAGTTATAACTATTGGGTTATTTTTTTCAGCAACCTGCCGCAATATTTCAGCTGTATGAGTTTTTACATAGGAGATCGACTTTATATCCTCGACAATATTAATCATTGTATGCTCCTACTTTTTATAGTACCGAATTTAGATCGCTTAGTCAATACATATTTCCCTTCATTTCCGTAGAGTATTTTTTATTTGTTGACAACATAGAAAACTCCTGCTACACTGGTAACATCCTGGGGTGCTGCTTCGGCGGCTGAGAGAGGCTGAGACCTTAACCCACAACCTGATCCGGATAATACCGGCGTAGGGAGTGTGTGCGCGGCGCGTTGTGCTGCGGAGAGCTTCTGTTCCAGGAACTTTTGAACGGAGGCTTTTTATGGAAAACAAAAAATCTGTGTCGGCTCTTTACTCGTGGAAATTGAAAGACGTAATTCTTGTGAGCATGATGTCAGTCTCCTTGGGTGTGATGTACCTCTCGGCGGACTATGTTGTCCAATTCGTGCGGCCGCTCTTTGATCTGCTGGGGCTGGGACTTCTGGCAATGGAAGCCGTTTTCGGCATTTGGTTTATCGGCAACACCCTTGCGATGTACATCATGCGAAAGCCCGGCATCGCGCTGGTTACCGGGATTCTGTCGGCGGCGGTGCAGCTTCCGATGGGCAGCCCGTGGGGCGCAATTGTTATCGCGTCGGGTCTGTTGCAGGGCTTGGGCGCGGAGCTTGTCTTTTTTCTGTTCAGGTATAAAAAGTTCAACTGGGGTTCGATGTTTCTGGCGGCTGCGGTCTGCGCGTTTTTCAGCCTGATTCTCGATTGGTATCTGGGGTTTCTTGCGGAGTTTTCACTTGGCTTTCTGGCGGCGCGTTTTCTCGTCAGGGTTGCAAGCGCGATGCTTTTTGCCGGAGTAGTTTCCAAAGTTTTGGCTGACGCTCTTGCGAAGGCGGGCGTTTTGAAAAGCTACCCAATCGGCGCGAAACGGCTCGATGATTCCGATCCTTCTGATACTTCCAATCTAATGGAAAATAGTTAGCAAAAAGGTTTCGGTAAGCGATGCGTCTTGAAGCGAAAAATATAACCTTCAGGTATTTTGAAAATTCCAAAAAAAATATTTTGGAAAACATTGACTTCACCGTGCCTGAAGGTTCGATAACTGTGCTTACCGGAAAAAGCGGCTGCGGGAAAAGTACGCTCGCCTACATACTCGCGGGGCTGTACCCGGAAAACGGCGGCATTCTGGAATCGGGGAGCGTGGCGTACCGCGACAATTCTGGCAGCGTTGACATTCACTCGCTTACCCCCGACAAACGTGTTGCGTATGTGTCGATGATGTTTCAAAACTGCGATATTCAGTTCTGCATGAACAACCTTGAAAACGAGCTTTTATTTTGCCTTGAAAATATTGGCTCGCCGCCGGATGACGCGGCGGGCATTATCGACAGGGCGGCAGATAGGCTTGGCATACGGCATTTGCTACGCCGGAACTTTAACGAAATGTCCGGCGGGGAAAAGCAAAAGTGCGCCCTGTGCTGCATCGTGGCTCTCCGCTCGCGGTGTGTTATTTTAGACGAGGCGTTTGCAAATATCGACACGCAGTCCGCGCGGGAAATACTCGCAGTTATCAAGAATCTCGGCGCGACTGTGCTTGCCATCGATCACAACACCGCGCTGTGGGATGGCGTGTGCGACCGCGTTGTTTCACTTGACGGCGTTATTATGGAGCGGGATAGGGCAAGCAGCGTTGCCGCCGCGGAAAGCCGCGCTCCCAGCCACGCGCCAAACCGCGATTGCAATCAACCGCGGGACATTGTTGTAACCGCGCGGGGCGTAACTGCGGGCGGTATTTCGTACCCCGATATGTTGTTTGAAAAAGGAACGCTGACGGCGCTGCTCGGCCCCAGCGGCTGCGGAAAAACGACGTTCTTCACAACGCTGATCAAGCAGCGGGCGTACAAAGGGGCGATTGATTTTTTTGGCAGGAAACTTTCGGCGCTTGGGAAGCAGTATGTTTTTTCAAAGTGTGGCATTGTGTTTCAAAATCCTTCCAGCCAGTTTTTGGCGCTTACCGTGTACGACGAGATTCTGTACAGCGTCAAGCGCTGGCACAAACGCGAAAGCAAAGCCGAACAGGAAGAGCGGGCGCTGCGGCTGCTCCGCGTTTTTGATCTTGAAGGTTATAAAAAATATTCGCCGTACCTTTTAAGCCAGGGGCAGCAGCGCCGCCTTGCCGTGCTGGCAATGCTTGCCGGGGAGCAGGAGCTGCTGTTACTCGATGAACCGACATACGGGCAGGATTACGAAAACATCCGTGCGATTATGGAGCTGCTTGTGGAAAAAGCGAAGAGCGGGCTAACGGTGATTTTTTCCACGCACAACGAAACTGTCGCGCGCGATTTTTCGCATAAGATTATACGGCTTGGCGGCGGCGGCAACAGGGACAACGGAGGTGCGTCAAATGAGTGATTTTTTATCGAAGGTAAACCCGTGCTTCAAGCTTGCCGCCGCGCTCGTTTGTTCCACCGCGCTTGCCTTCACCCGCTCGCTTGAATTAAACGCTGCCGTTTTTGCCGCCTGTGTGGTTTTGCTCGCGCTGGGAGCGGGAAAGCGGCAGTGGCTTCAGGCGGCAAAGATTTTAATTCCAGTTACGCTCTTTGCCTTCAGCATTTTTATGACCGGCGCACGTTTCGGAAACGACGTAACAGGCGGCTTTTTCCTGGCACGATTTACCCAGGCAAGTTTTACCGAAAATCTCGCAGAAAATCTTGCGAGCATAAAATCAGCCTTCATTTTGCCGAGCCGTCTGTACGCCTTCGCCGCACTTGGGCTTGTATTTTCCCTGACGACAGATCCGTGCGCCCTTGTCAAAAGCCTCCGCAAAGACGCGCGGCTTTCAAGGAAGTTCGCCTACGGAATGCTGTGCGCCATCAATCTTCTGCCGTATATAACCACCGAATACAAAAACGCCCGCCTTGCGTTTGAAGTTCGCGGTGTTCGCCTAACCATTTTTTCGCTCAAGCCCGTTTTCTCGATGATGGTAAACAGTTTCCGCTGGTCGGAAGTCCTCAGCATGGCAATGTTCTCGAAGGGATTTCACGAGCCGTAACGTGCGAGATTGTTTTTTCTTCCCAAGTTATGCTACAATAAATTAGTTTACAATGAGGAGATTATTATGTTAGAAGAGCAAGTCAAGACTGCTTTAAATACCGTGCGTCCCAATCTTCAAGCGGATGGCGGAGATGTGGAATTTGTATCTATGGCGGAAGACGGAACCGTATCGGTTAAACTGACCGGTTCGTGTGCTGGCTGCCCTATGTCCGAGATGACTCTTAAAATGGGAATTGAATCGTATTTGAAAGATGTAATTCCGGAAGTTACTTCGGTAGTCAAGGTTTAATTCTGTCCAAGAAATCTACCCGCCCATTTTCACGAGGTTGCGAACAAGGCGTTTCACCTGAAATGTCCGCTTTCCTGCCAGTGTGTCGGGCGGATATGGAACGGCGCGGCTGGAACGAGTGCGATTTTATCTTTGTCTCAGGTGATGCCTACGCGGATCATCCGACGTTTGCAGTGGCAATGATTTGTCGCGTTCTGGAAGCGGAAGGTTTCCGCGTTGGGATTATTGCTCAGCCCGCGCAAGCCACCACCGCGCCATCTCCCTACGCCGCGCTCGGTCGCCCCCGTTTGGCGTTTCTCATCGGCGCTGGCAATCTCGACTCGATGGTTGCCCACTACACCGCCGCCAAAAAGCCCCGCTCCGAAGATGCCTATTCGCCCGGCGGCGCGGCGGGTTTTCGCCCCGATCGCGCGCTGTTAAAATACGTCGAAGGGGTGAGGCGGGCGTATAAAAACGTTCCCGTCATCATCGGAGGCTTGGAGGCGAGTCTCCGCCGTTTCGCCCACTACGATTATTGGTCGGACACTGTGCGCCGCTCGATACTGCTGGATTCCAAGGCGGATATTTTGGTGTACGGGATGGGCGAGCGGGCAATCACCGAAATCGCGCGCCGCCTTGCCGATGGTCAGGCGGTTGAAAGCATCCGCGATGTGCGGGGAACTTCGGTGATTGTACGGCCGCAGCGGGGTGAAGAGTTCCCGCCGGATGCGGTGAAGCTGCCCGGCTATCAGGCGGTGCACGGGCGCGATGCCGATTCTCTGCGCGCCTACGCCGACCACTTCATGCTCCAGAAACTGAACTCCGATCCCGCAAGCGGTAAAGCGTTGCTGGAGGAAACCGCTGGCGAGCCTCCGCTTCCCAGCCGCTGGGTGCTGCACAATCCGCCGGCGTTCCCGCTCTCGGAGCCAGAACTCGACCGTCTGTACGAACTGCCCTTCACCCGCCGCGCCCACCCGATGTACGATGCCTCAGGTGGAATTCCCGCCCTGAAAGAAGTTGCATTTTCCCTTGCAACAAGCCGCGGCTGTTTCGGCGGCTGTTCGTTTTGCGCCATCGCGCTGCATCAGGGGCGGGCGGTTCAATCCCGAAGTAGCGGAAGTCTTGTCAAGGAAGCGGCGGGGCTTACCCGCATGGACGGGTTCAAGGGCTACATCCACGATGCAGGCGGGCCGACAGCCAATTTTTACCGCCCGGCGTGCGGACGGCAGGAAAAGGGGAGTTTTTGCCCACAGCGCGAATGTCTGTACCCCACGCCGTGCCCGCACCTGAAAACGGATCACGGCGCGTACTTGCAAACGCTGGCGGCTCTGCGAAATGCATCTCCCAAAATCAAGAAGGTTTTCATCCGTTCAGGGTTGCGTTTTGATTTTATCGAAATGGATAAACAGCGGGGCGGCGAATTTTTCAAGACGCTCTGCCGTGATCACGTTTCCGGGCAGTTGAAGGTCGCGCCGGAACACATTTCGCAGCAGGTTCTTGCCGCAATGGGTAAATCCGGCGATTACGAGCATTTTCG
>Ga0131853_10026577_pt1 | contig 10410 bp, 3 predicted proteins | sample TergutLab28metaG_FD_92764 | JGI IMG/M metagenome (GOLD analysis project Ga0131853, IMG submission 92764) | Labiotermes labralis P1 segment gut microbial communities from Petit-Saut dam, French Guiana - Lab288 P1 (version 2) (version 2) | ecosystem: Host-associated > Arthropoda: Insects >... | reverse complement strand
TGTTTCGGGTACATACGCCCATCATCAGGAGCATTAGATGCTGAGTTGCAGCATATGGTTTTCTGCACCGAGTTTTTGGATGGGTGGTGGTCTTGAGAGCCGCTGCGTAGGTCGTGTGTACGGTGCGGATGGTTCTGTCAAGACCACCACCCATCCAAAAACTCTGTGCAGAAAACCATATGCTGCAACTCAACATCTAATGCTCCTGATGATGGGCATATGTACCCGAAACATGTCGAGCTAAGAATACATCAATAAAGTTACCTAGTTGCATCAAGTTGGCATTTCACTTTATTTCATGAGGAAGATGCACGATCAAACAACCCTCAAATTACGAAGTTAGTTTGAACACTAGTGTTAAGCTACATGCGATTTATAACGATATGTTTTCCTCCAAGAACTGCGTTGATCAAAAGCATGGATTTAGTCGATTCTGCTAGTATGCCGTATGAAACACTGTCCCTCATTTCACGTAATAAAGACACACTCATCTAACGATAAGACAGCGCACCAAACATCCAGTTATCTGTGAACAGCCCTCTTCAGCTCCATGTTTGTTCACGGATTTTCTTCGCCATTTTCTGCCGTGAGACAGGGCCCTGGCACCTAGCGACGTACTCAGTAACCTCCCTATACCACGTTTATCCTCCTGAAATTGCGATCATCTCAACCCCATTCCACCACATCATCATCCACCCTCCTCAACCCCCTTCACCCATCTCCAGAGAGCTGTATCAATATTATTTTTCAATCCCACGTCGGTCGCTCGTCGTTTCTCATCTGTTACCCTAAGCCGCCTCCTCTCATCCTCCTATATCGTATACAGACGCCTACCGCTCAGCCTATGTATTTTTTAGTGTAGATATAATCAAAGGTTGTGATCCGTTGTTTGAAAATTGAGTCTTTTTATTACATAGGTATATAGGTAGAGGCAATTTTAGGGGGTAAATATCTCGCGAAATGGGAAATTATTAATTATTCGTTTTGCTATTGTGGGGATTTTGTGAACGCCCTTTTTTATTATTTTTCTGATCCCCTCATAGAGTAAATAGGGAATGAACGATGAGAGAGGATTTTACATCTACGTATAGTGTGTTTCGAAAATCTAAAATTATCAATGGTCTGCGGTGTGCTTCAAATTTTAACACTGAGCGTGAGTCTGTAACGCCTTAAGGAAAGTTGGACCTTTTCGGCGTCATGGCTAGTTTAGTAGTTCTGTCTGTTAGCAAAAATCTTTGTGCTTTCAGGAAAGCCTAACGATTCCTAACGGCTCATTGTTTGCGAACATGTAATGTTTTACATCCGTCTGCACAGTCTTCGATAATACTAGCGCTTACGCCCCCGTATCGGTACTTAGCATCTTTTGGAAATCTAAAATATATATCCATTTCAGTATCCTTGAATAATCGATTTAAATCGAACAACGCGTGCAGCTTAATACTTGAAATCGGATTCAAATATATTTAAAAATTCTTACGCTTAGTTCGAGAAGGGGTGGAGGCGTCCGATTTAAATGTATATATTTTTTACATTCAAAGGACCGTGCATCGTGATGTATTCTTGTAATAAAACAAACGAGACGCACTAATATCTCAAATTTATTTTTGTAATAGGACTCTACATGTTTCGGACAGTTTTTCTGTCCATCATCAGGAGTCTAGCATTGTACACACAGCAATAGGTGTATATGATACAGGTTATGTTGACTTCTTTCTAGCAGGATCAGGTTGGAAGCATCAGGTTCCAACCTGATCCTGCTAGTAAACAGTCAGCATAACCTGTATGACATACACCTATTGCTGTTATACAGTACTAGACTCCTGATGATAGACAGAAAACCTGTCCGAAACATGTAGAGTCTTATTCCAAAAATAAATTTTGGAAATTAGTGCATCTCGTTTGTTTTCTTTCAAGAATTAAATGTATATGTCTGATATAAATTATACGTCGCATGAAGCTTAGGACATACCGAAGATGTCTAATTAAATCTGTACCCAAATTAGTGATAACTATTTAACTCCATTAGGAAGAGTTGTTCTTGAGAAGCTAATATTTCCCCCACTAGTTATCTAATTGCCTGCCTTTTAAACACTCGACATTTGTCCAGTCTAGCTCAGCGTAATTTTATTTTAATATTAATACCTTTACATGTAGCTACATGTTTCGGCCTGCCCTTAGGTCATCCTCAGGCATGTCGTTTATCTAACCAACACTTTTTTATGTTCACAACAACCCACAACCTGTCCCTGACCTGAACTACTCTAAACCAGTCCATTACTTTCCATTCTTGAGTGCCCCATTTCAATTCAACCACCCATCTGTGTCTGTGTCGTCGTAGTGTTCTCCTTCCTTCGGATTACCACACCAAAGGCCTAGACTCAGTTTTCATCTCCAACACACGGGCCAAAGAGCAGTCATACCACATTAGTTCTGGCGTTTTGTAGAATTGGCAGGAAATTATAGACGATTTGAGTGTTTAGGAACTTTATGTCTAAGCTGCAGTGGGAAACAGTAGCGATGCAATCTTTAAATACGAAAATTAACCTGAATTGTGTTTAAATATTGATTTCCTACAGCGCGGTAAACATACACTGTTCGATTATGAAAAACTAGTTAAGTTTGCATACAGGCATCACTGCTGATTGTTCTGATGTCCGTAAAGTTACAAGTACTTGCTGTCGGCAGAATTTGGTACTTCTTAATCTTAAACTTGATGGGAAATAAACACAGCGCCTTAAAGGGTTAACGTGGCATAGCTTCACACTTCTTTTGAAGTTGTAGATGTAAGCTATCACAATTGTACCGGACTGTCTTATGGCTACGTTCTTCATAATAAGTTTTGTATATCGCTCATTTGCTACAACAGTGTCACAACTCAAAATTTTTCAGGCGAAACGTTTCAAGGGTTTGAAGTGCTATACTTTTCTGTGAGTGCAATTACGACACAACTGCTCTCCAGCGGCTAGTTTTACAAAATGTGTTATGATACTGTACCTGTTAAAAGTGCATCTGCAAACGTTACTCTCTATACCAATAGCTCAAAAATGCCAAAATTTGAGTTGTGACAAATGAAAGATATGACGTTACCATTACAGACATTTTCTTCGGTGATGATTATTATTTGTTGCTAAGTTACTACAACAACAACTACTACCACTACTACTACTACTACTGCCAACACCACTGACGTATTTGGAGGCGAATTTCATTAGGATACCTTGAACTGCTGCTGAAAATATTTTTATATGTGTGAAAGATTAAAGAATTTGTTATTTATGTTTCCGAACACTTTGTTAAGGCAAGTTTTAAGTTTCCTCCATGATGCGTTGCCATGCGAAATTGGAAACGTCGCACAGCGTACCCCAGTGGCACTACCATTGGACATTATTTAGACCCAGGAAATCGAGTTACTGTGTTCCTTATCATTCTTCTATCCGGAAGATAAAAGCAGCAAGTTTATATCAGACTATACGATGGCAGTTTCGGAAAACAGTGATTTGCCTTGTCACCTGTCGAGAATTTTAAATCCTATCTGTGACGAATCAAAACAAAACGGACAAATAATAGACTCTGTTTGCTCCTGTTATGTTTCTAATGCTGTAGCTTCTTTAATCTCCTGTGGCATTCTTCACAGAAATCCTGTACGATTTTGGCGTGTCTTGTATCTGACTTTCTTACACAAATTCTAGGTGTGTGTGTGTGTGTGTGTGTGTGTGTGTTTTCATGCATAATTTTAAATATTTCCTTTTCATCAATGGCAAAACTTCCTAATATTCGATTTCCCATCTCAGAATTCGGAATTGTACATTCATCGAACCCAGCTTTATCTTCGTTTCGTGCACATATGAAACTGTTTTTATTTGGTGTGTGTCATTTGGTGTGTGTCATTTGGTGTGTGTCATTTGGTGTGTGTCATTTGGTGTGTGTCATTTGGTGTGTGTCATTCCATACTTCACTCCCGTGTGTAGCCCTAGTTTTAAATCCATGTTGACAGATATAAGGTGGTTAAAAGTGTAAAGCGCATTATTATTATTATTATTATTATTATTCCACAATAAACCAACAAAAGTACTGGTAAAATTATATTTTTTACATAGAATTTGTCATAACTCCCACATATTTCCATCTTTCTTGATCATCCTCATGAAATTACTAAACATCAATTAGGCCTATATGAAAACATAGGATTATTAAGTACATTAAAATTTCTGAATAAATGTTTATAGAAAATACAAAATTCGTTTGTAGTAGTGGAGACCAGTTCTGCACTACTACAAACGAATTATATAACGGGTGATATGAAAGGTGTGCCTGAGGATGGCCTAAGTACAGGCCGAAACATGCAGCGTACATGTAAATGTAATAATTGGATTGAAATAAAACTATGATGCGTTAGACTGAATAAATGTGGGTTGCTTAAAAGGCTAGAAATTTTATGGATATATGGGGAAATATTAGCTTCTCAAGAACAACTTTCCGTAATAGAGTTAATTAGATATCACTAATTTAAAGATAGCGACATCGCTTTAGAATTGCACCTTTGCAGAAAAGCGAGCTGTTATCCGTATTGCGGCGTTAAAACATATGAAATTTATAGGAAAATATTAGTACAATATGGTGAACACTTCTTGGCACAGAAAAAAAAATGTTGTTTGGTTCCACGATGACGCGCGTCCCATTCCACGGTTGCTACTGCAGTAGCAATCAGGCAGCTGAAATTTGAACTTATCCCACATGCTCCCATATATCCAGAACTAGCTCCATCGGGTTATTATCTGTTGGGACCACTAAGAGAAACCTTTCGTGGGCGAAGATATGCCAGTGATTGTGAAGTCTAGGACGCTGTGCATATATGGCTTCGATCACAATCGAAAAGTTTCTTCGCAGATGGGATCAGAAGGCTCGTGAACCGATAGACAACTTACTTTGAAAATAAGGGTCATCATTTTGAGAAATGATACACTTTGCTTTTGTCACAAGTGGTTGTACACGAAGTCAATAATAAATTCTCTCTAGTTTTGTCTATGTCACCTACAAGGAATTTGATAACTCGCTGTTTGCGAGATATAGATTTGATTGATTGTAAATCTGTTCCTGGGATAAGGGGAAAGAATATTGTGTGTTCTGTACAACGTGTGGGTAGCCAAGTTCTGACATGTGTCGCGGTGTTCTTCGGTATAGAAGCCAATTTAAATCGAAAGAGAAAAAGAGCGGAAGTTTCAGAAGTGTTACATCCTTTGGTCATGCCTTAAGTTGTTGTCATTTCTCCGTAGACTGCTGTCTGATTACGTTCTGATCGCTATTCTTCTACAAGTCTCCACGGAGTTTCCGTTTCTTTCTTTTCTGTCGGAAGTTTTCATTGTCAAAATTCTGTGTGTTTTATGTCCGTATAATGAGTAGAATCCTCTCTTTTTTTAAATTTTTGGCAAATTTATTATTATTATTATTTATTGTGTTGTAATCATTGTTATTTTTATCCGTTCTCTGTTGTATATTTGCTTGTTTATTGTGCGCGGAACATAAATAAACATAAATATTTACGAGGAATTTTATTACCATATCTGGGAGGTGATGCCATGCAGTGTTGCAGATATCTACCACCGGTAAGCTGCTGCCTCCATAATATTGTGAATATGGTACCGAAAATTGTTAGACATTGGCAAACCTCTGCCAGAGGAGAGTAATCCTCATAATCAGTGCCAGGAACACATCAGATCTCACAAAATGTTTGAAGATTTGTGCAGCTTTGCACCTGTACGGCCTATGTTTAAACTGTTTATGTACTGTGCAATGAGAGCCTTGACGTGTTTTCGAACATTCGTTGGTTTCTGAAGTTAAAAGTAGATGTTGTCTGAGCAGCTCTGAATGTTTTGCGTTGGTAGAAAAATTCCTAGTTATGGTTCCAGCGGAAGATCTGTTCGCAGTTTAATATTCTGAAGCACCGCGTAGGATAATTTGAAGGCCCCGTTGAGAATCAAACCCCAACTGATGTTCATAACCATCAAACACGTAACGTTTGGCGCACCAGTCAATCTCCCTCCACTTTTCCATCTCCATCATTGTTTTTGTTGGAAGCCGGTACCACGTAGCACTCAATTACCAGTAGCCGTCTTTACTTAACACATCCACTCCATTATTACGTCATAGCAAACCGGTATTATGATTGGTTAGTATCAAAGAGTGAGATGTGTTTTCCCATTAAGAGCCCTGATTGGCCCAAACTCACTACCATCAACATCCATTCAAGCCATTGTTACCACAAAACCTCACTCCACCCCAATCTCTTGGTCTATTCATCTATGTCCTTAAACTGCAGTAAGAGGAAGGGGTAGTTAAAAGGGGTGGATCTTAATCAAAAGGCTTTGTTGTTAAGGGTTCTTTTTTGTGTGCTAAGGGGATTAATACGGCAAGCGAGGGTTGGGATTAGGGACTGAAAGCATGAAGAGAAAGAAGGGGGTATAGAAGGGGGTAGGGGAATTTATATAGCATCCTCAAAGTTTTGTATGCCACTGAGCCGGGCCAATCACAGACTAAAAGGGTAAATAGACGCTGTCTGGCAATTCCCATCATCATCATCATCAAATGAGCCAGTGTCGTTCAAGAAAAAGTTATAAGGTTCCCTTCTGTAATTTAGTTATGTATGGAATGGAGGGATGGATCTCGCTTCATGAAAACACCGATTGAAGAACGTCGTTAAATTAATCCAAGAACCAGCGACAATTTGATAGGCGTTTGGTACTTGACGTTTTAAAGCCTATCGGTTTCCTTACATACCGCCAGGCTTAACATTCAAAAATTCTACATGGTGCTCGCCTTGCGTTGAGTGTTTTATACGGAACTCAGAACAGACAGCGGCCTTTGCTGTATACGTCATTAAGTGACTGGTTGTTATAACCATGGTGGAAAGTGTTTACAGCGCGGTACGGACTGATTCCTTATTTAAAGCTGATTACATTTCGTCTGTAAAAGGTTAATGTACAGTAATATTTGTTTCTAACGTTTCTTATTACTCTGTATATACTCTAAATTAGTATCAGTCAGGCAGTGCTGTGAAATGAAATGTAATTCACTGCCTCACTACTGTGAAATCATTAGGCACGAAATCTGTGTTTCCGGACTCCTGACTAATTCCATAGAGCAGAGTCATTTTTCAGGAGTTTATAATATCTTTTCAAGTGCAGAATTCGTAAGCCTTATGGAACCCGAATGTTCATAACACACTTCACAAGAGTCCGGCTGTGGACCTTATTCTACGCCAGGATATTCATATCGGCATCTTTACACCCATTTCGCCTAAGGTACAATATATTAACTCTCAACTGGATTTTTACCGTCAGATGTTTGGAACAAAGCGCTGTATACATTTTATACAAACCATCTTACTCTTCTGCTGCATACTATCTTGTTGTCTACTTCTAATTTAAGTTATATAATCGGCCTACGGTTTTTGATATGCATTGTAGTTCACAGAATAATTTGGAGAAACCCCCTCTTTTGAGTGGCTAATAAATTACGGAAGTAACATACTGAGGAAACTCTTTGGAGGTATACTAGTGTGTAAGTAACATAACAGGAAAATGATAAGAAGAAATAATGCATTTAAATTTCTATACATCAGAAGTCTTTGAATCACTGTTGCTAACGGAACAAAATGCAGTAATACTAATCCCAATTACCTAACCTCATTAGGCTATATCACTGTTGTAAATGTCACAGTTAGAGAGATATTATACACATCAGAAAAGTTTTACAGAAAAACACATAGCGGTAAATCTGACGTTTATTGGACCCCGCATCATTTTGATAACTGAAGAATAAGAAACCAACCAGATGCCACTTATTATTTTATTGTACTTCTTACAGGCTCAACATGTTTCGGGTATTACTATCCCCATCACCCGGAGCTCGCGACTGTGATGTTGATTACCACATTGGTCCTTTCGTTCTTGGTTTGCTGTAGGTTGGAGGTGTTAGGTGCGGTTAGGCTGGAGTAGTGTCCGGGCTGTAGGCTGCAGCTTGCAGCCCGGACACTACTCCAGCCTAACCGCATCTAACCTCCAACCTACAGCAAACCAAGAACGAAAGGACCAATGTGGTAATCAACATCACAGTCGCGAGCTCCGGGTGATGGGCATAGTAATACCCGAAACATGTTGAGCCTGTAAGAAGTACAATAAAATAATAAGTGGCATCTAGTTGGTTTCTTCTTCTTCAGATATAGCGGTAACTGTCACTCAGCTTTTATTCGGGAGAAAACAATCCGAATTTTGGCTAGGCCCGAAGACTTCGCTGTCACAGTTGGAGGAATCTAGTTCTTCTTCTCCTCTTCAGCTCCCCAGTACAGTTGCTTAAACTGAAGATCCGTACATCACATTCCTCGTCGATTTTCCTACAATTTTTCTCTGTATCATACACTGTCTCAGCTACTGGCAGCATCGTTAAATAAGCCATAGATAAACAAATAAATAATTTTAAGTTCACCCAAAAAATAAAGAGGCTTGTGCAGTCTTCATGTTTGCTCCGTACATCAATGATAATTAAACACTTTATTATCCAACTAATGCACAATATATAATATGTAGATACAATTAAAATTATAAAATATTTAAGAGTGCTCCAACATGTTTCGGGTCACATAGGATCCACCATCAGTGAGCTTTGTACAGTGCTTGGCTAGAAATTGCAAGAATGATTCTATCATGTCCGTTGACATGGACAAGGTCGGTGTTATGGCAGCATATTCTGACCCTCTTGCAATTTCTAGCCAAGCACTGTACAAAGCTCCCTGATGGTGGATCCTCTGTGATCCGAAACATGTTGGAGCACTTTTAAATATTTTATAATTTTAATTGTATCTACATATTATATATTGTGCATTAGTTGGATCGTAGAGTGTTAAAGGCTTGTACAGTGTTTTACGTGTTACTTATATCTCAGGGCCTAATAAATAGTTATCAGTTTTCCACGGTGTTTAAGGTATAGAACGAAGCCTTGTAGTGTACGACACCATGTAGATGGTTATTTACAGTCTCCCTCTTCAGGATATACATGAAGAATGGAGGTAGCTTGTTGCTCGAAAAATGCTGGTAACAAGAAACCAGATTACACGGTCTCCGAAAGCAGAATACCGCAATCTACAGCTGTATTGTTATATTACAGGAAAGGAAAAGGCGTGTAATAAGTGTTAAACTACTGGCTGCATCGTAATAAGGGCTCTGTGTGTCTGAAATGACTGTAATTTTTTCTCACTTCCTTGGGAATTATAAAGGAAAAGAGTCCAGTGCAAAAATTACACGCATCGATATTAGCTATATTTGCACGAACGAGTGAAAACAGGCGAGTTACTGCTCTTCACAAGTGCAGGCTACGGTGCGTTCATCGCGGCCGTCACTTATGACGTAACGAGTGGCTGATCATTGATTGTAAGCTCATTTAAAAAACGTCATAACCATAGCTTTGAGATTCAGCAGTAAGGAGCACCAATTTCCATCGTATTTTCATTCATTTGTTATTTATTTTCCTCTTCTTATTCCTTTCTCACTTCATTTGTCTTTCTCGGTTTTTACGCCCCAGTCCTTTTCCTCTATTTTCCACCGTATTCGTTAGGATTTCGCATGAAACGTAGCAGTCACGTGACAAGGCGCCCAGCAGAGTAGCTCCCCCAGTATAACCTACACAATTTCTTACGAAGACAAACTGCACCGTTCTCAGTTTGCTAGAAGCTTTGTCCAACTTGGTGAGTACAACGAGTTACAATTGTAGGAACGTGGCATGGAATAGAAAATTATCTTGCATGAGTGTCTTCACATGACAGCCTCGTTTAGAAAGAAATATTACATACTTAGCAAATTTTATATTCGTTTATGCTGATAGCTAACACAGATATAAGAAATTTGTTTCTCTGAAATTAATTCCTTAATTAAAGAACCGTGTGATGGGGTGATATGGAATATACAGTGCGCGTGCGCGTGCTAATGCCGTAACATAACAGCAGTTTCCGACTGTTTGCACTGTTAATGTAATTAACTGCATTTCTGGCTTGCAGTCAGATGATAATATGACGTGCTTTTATCGGTATCTTAAAAGTATTGTTATTGCGGGATCACAGGACACTATGACGTCACATATTACGGGAGAGCAGGACACTATGACGTGACATATTACGGGAGAGCAAGACACTATGACGTGACATATTACGGGAGAGAAAGACACTATGACGTGACATATTACGGGAGAGAAAGACACTATGACGTGACATATTACGGGAGAGCAGGACACTATGACGTCACATATTACGGGAGAGAAAGACACTATGACGTGACATATTAGGGAGAGCAGGACACTATGACGTGACATATTACGGGAGAGTAGGACACTATGACGTGACATATTACGGGAGAGCAAGACACT
>Ga0131853_10026576_pt1 | contig 10411 bp, 7 predicted proteins | sample TergutLab28metaG_FD_92764 | JGI IMG/M metagenome (GOLD analysis project Ga0131853, IMG submission 92764) | Labiotermes labralis P1 segment gut microbial communities from Petit-Saut dam, French Guiana - Lab288 P1 (version 2) (version 2) | ecosystem: Host-associated > Arthropoda: Insects >... | reverse complement strand
ATTATTATTATTATTATTATTATTATTATTATATGGTATTTCTGTTTCCGTATGATTGGGTGGTATTATGTGAGATGTAACAACATTTCTCTAAGTGTAGATGTTACCTGTTGATATCGACTGAGTTTTGAAAATTACCACATGGGAGGATTTTGAATGAGGCGATCGGACTCAAAATGAACGTATTTTTCCGATATATGTTGAATAGATGTGAGGCTGCCAGACACAAGGATGCATGAACGCAAGCTCAAGCACCGCCGTTTTCTTGTTTCTTTGTATTCGCAATTGAAATGAAGCTAAAGGCTTTAATTTGCTCAGTTTAGGCGTGTTACGTGAAGAGGTCACTGGTCAAGAAATGTTTGCCATACAAACGAATGTGTCCCAATTGCATCGCATTACCTAAATTTATTTAGCACTCCTATCCCATCTGTTGCTAAGAGAATACACACACCTGACGGAGTGATTATGGCCGAAGATGGTTCCACCAACGATGTAACCATTTTGACCTCCCTCGTGGTTTACACTTTAACCAGCGATGTTCTGGGAAATGTAACCTACTTGATTCCACATATAAAACACCCACTTCCGTCGAAATTGTGATCCAAAGACAAATATAACGGGTGAGTGATGTGTATTCAGTTTATTTCCGGCTTTCAGTTTACTTTCTGTTCGAAGGAAATACATCAGGCGTATGGAAATATGTCGAAGCGTGTGTTTGTGTGCGGTCTGCATGTCCTAGTAACCATATGTATGCTTTATATGAAGCACTTCCCTTGCGCACTTCGAAACATTTTATTTCTAAGACTGCATAGTACGAACTTCTTAGCTGGAAACGATACCAGCGACACTTAATTGCATGGTGGTTCAACATTTTTATTCTTACGTTCCTCGCCAGGTGCTGAGTCTTCCGCTCTGACCACCTGGTGAGTTGAAATTTTCAGAGCATTGTTGACATAGTGCCTTTGGCTTTTCCTCTTCTAGCTTCAGTAAGTGTGTTTCCAGGTAGGTCGTTGCCTGTTGATGCACGTGGGATAGTCGAATGTCGTTACTTACACCTTATTTCTTTGACAGTAACATTACAAGAAAGTTACGAGGAAGTTATCGTTGTGTCTTTCCTTGTGATTACCAAGGAATCTGCCTGTAAGCCGGACCTAGATTCAAGTGTACCAGGGTTCAGATTGTGGTATCGTAGAATGTGGCACGGACGTTTTTGAGGAACCTGCTACGTCGAACCTAGAACGAACTATTTTTTCGCAGTCCACGAGACCTATAATTATAAATATTCGTTGCCTGAGAAGCTCAGATCTCGTACAGAAATTATCTCGCCGGAAAGAATTCTCAAGGTGTGTCTACACGCGGGCATGCAGTACTACCTCAAGCGTATCTTCCTGAGAAATGAAAAAGGATGTTTAAAATGCCTTCATAACTTCTTGGAAGTCGTAATACTCCTACATATTCAGTGTTATGTAATTTTATTTAATTTCATAACTTTATTGTTACACACACAATGTTCGACAGATTGTTCTTGTTGACATAGGATGTTTGTATATGAACAACTAACCTTGCTGTTTGTCGCTACCATGTCAGCGTATAAGTAGTCATAAATAGAAGCTGAAGATGACAGGAATGAAAAGCAGTGCCAGGTGTTCCGGAGTCCATATTGTTACATCAACTTTTAGCAAAATGTTTGGAGCATACCTCTGGATATCAGTTCGTCTTTCAAGTTCGGAATCATAGTACGCGTATACATGGAGCTGTCTTTCCAGAACTTTTCAAGTTAGGTTTTTCTGCAGGCAAAAGTAGGCTACTCTTGTTTATAACACTGGAGTTTACCTTCGGGCTGTTGTGCTGTGTAAATAGCAAAATGGTATAAGACACAAATCAACAGCAACACCACCGTCAGAACCGCAGATATCGCAAAAAAAATTTACGTGTAAACAAGTTTTTTGCTTAATATAGATATGCGTCGCTTGACGATGGGGGTACGTTCTGAGAAATTCGTCGTTAGGCGATTTCGTCGTTGTGTGAACATGTACTTTCACAAAGCTAGATAATACAGTGTAACCTACTACACACCTAGGCTATATGGTATAGCCTATTTCTCCTAGGCTACAAACCTGTACAGCTTGTTATTGTACTGAATACGTTAGGCAATTGTAACACAACAGTAAGTATTATAATATTATAATACGAGGGCGGGCTGATAAGTTTTGCCTCCACTTAAATAGACAATGAACGGGAAAAGATATTTTAATTAAATAGAAAAGAAATATGCCTGCATCACTTATTTTCAAAGCTGCATAATTATTTTTCTACAAAATCACCACTAACTTCAATACACTTCCGTCAACGCTGCACTAATTTTTGAAATCTGTCCTTTAAAATAATTGGTGTTTTGTTTTTGAAAACATTTCCTCACTGCAGACTTCACCTTACCCAGCGTCTTACTGTACTCACATCAACACACTTGTCACCATAAACGGCTTGCATTCGTCTGTGAATTTCAATCGGTTGAAATTTTTCAGCGGTTAAGAATTCAATAACAGCAAGCTGTTTGATCCGAACGTCTGAAAACTCTTCCATTTCGATGTGCACTGGGTGAGGACTGTAAGCATCTGTGTGTTCAAGCTGAAGTATGGTGGAAGAGAGATACCATGCGACTACACAGAACCGGCTTTATCCAGATGTGTCTGATGTAAACAAAAATATTACAATGGAGGCAAAACTTATCAGCCCACCTACGTGACATGGGACCACCGTCGTATTTGCGGTCCGTCGTTGAACGAAACGCCGTTTTGCGGCGCATGCCTGTAATCCTGTTCTGAAGTGTAACAATTATGTCGACAACTGCGGTGCTTTGCTGCAGTGTTTTCAAAGGGTAATGTGACAGTAGCAGGACTTGCGGGCTGCGTGGCATGGCGGAACTCTTTACTGCAGGATTCGCGCTGTTTTGATTGTTTAGTGACGATCATACGTCACATTAGCGGAATGCATCAGCGTGTCACTAAATTGATATTATTATACGGTATATCCAATTAGCTTTGCTCAAATCATTTAATTGGGAATCGGTCATTGGAACTGACAGTAACTTAACTCTGCCGATATTGGGTTCGATTCTGCCGTCATAATATACGAGTTGATTGAGTATAATAAACCAGGGTGAAGGTAGCTCTCGGACAAACGGAGCGCAGTCCAGAGGAAATGTTGTAGTCTAGACTGCTGAATCTGTTGTCCCCTTGAAACGTAAAGACAAGCAGAATAAACTGATGATGATTATGATGATGATGATGATGATGATGATAGTGGTGTCGGTTATATGGTGATGAGAAGCGTGGCGCGTAGTGAGAGACATTGCATTATTTTGGGGGTGGGGGTGAAGTGGGAGAGCATTTGCCGCTGTGCAGTTTATCAGGCCATGTCCACCTGTCCTGGCCAAATTTGACCGGTGGAAGTTGAAACTTGAAGAGACGGAACGGCTGGATGCAATGAGAGGCATATATTTACTGTTATTATTGTTATTATGGGGGGCAGGGAAAGCAGAAACGTTTACTGCTTGATGGTTCCCATGAAGTGGCCGCTTGTCCTTCTGACAAGGCCGTCTGGAAATAATGTAAATTGTTGGGAATTGAAGAAGGTAGCGTGATATGTTGTGTGTTATTAGGATGTATGTTGGGGAGTTTGATCGCATGGGGGAGGGGGGGGGGGCTGGCTGCATTTTGGTTAAAGTTTTGAAGTTAATTTTTTGAAATTAGAAGCGGGCAGTGCAGCTTGGATTTTGCGTACCAATTTCCTTTTGGATCAAGGAATACCACGGAAGACCTGATCGAGTAAATAGTTCGAACGAGAATGTCATGTGCATTATATTTGAATGCTTAGTTCCTACCGCAAAGTGAACACGCGTTTCCAAGAGACAGAGAGAGAGCGACGTGTTTAGATGCATTGTAGCTGTTTATTGGGACCAATACAGAATAAAAAATACATTCTGCGTGCACATTGCAGTCTTTATAATGTTAAATCGGGTGTAGACATAACCAACATGCTTTAAAAAATTAGTTTGTGCCTTTTGAGGTTTTAGAAGAGTTGCTGGTGAATACTACAATATTCTGGGCTATGACACCATGTTGTTTGAGGATTTGTAACCGATATTTTGGAGGAGCTTGCTGCCTCCGCTTTCAGGGTAATCGAAGAAGGAAGAAGGATTCTTCTTCGATTACCCTGAAGACGGAGGCAGCAAATTCCTCCTAAATCTCTGTAATTTTTTAATAAGGACTGCTAACAGCAAGTCAGTATGAATCCGGAAGGCCCTGCGACCGGCCATCTTGACACTGGTCATGTTCTATTATTGCTTTCTTCAAAGAACGAGGGCCAGCCGAAAGCGGATAGGGACCCCTGTGAAAAAAATTTTTCGTCCGCTTTCCCCCAAAACAAGAGCAGACCGGCTAAAAATCAATACATATGCACTCGTCCGGGCCACGGGCCCTGGACCCCCTTCCGGACTGCCGGGCTCCGGTAATTTGTACCGGCTCCCCCTCTCCCACCCTAAAATTCTGATTTGGTACAACTTGCAGCCCTTCATATTTAAATTTATAATAATTGAACCCCCTAGTTGCGGTGGTCACCAAATTGTCTTTCAAAATTACACATTTCGCCTTTACTTATGTCAGAATGCCGCAAGTGTTCTCTCTGCCCACTTACCGCTGTTAATGCAAACTTTGTGTCTTACACCTTTTCACAAAACTTAATGACCAAACCTGAATTAAAGAGTCTTTTTCGCGAACACCCAGACAAGTGAGCATTGCTCAGACCCTGGATGACTCCATTGTCCGAAAGTGAGGTTCTCCAGTATCCTGGAGTTAATAAAGCTAACTGAAAATTTACCCGTTGCTGAATTAATCAAGGACCACGCCAGGAGTAACGAATACGGCATATGAAGGGGAGTGGAAATATAGCTCCACACGTTTCCATCCTTCACTTTTAAATGGAATAGTGCGGTTAGCTTGCACACTCCGACTGCTTTACCCCCAATGGCCATGGACTGGAAGCGAGTTGAGTCTATCAAAGTGGCGAAGACCGAAATCGCCCTAGCCCTCTCCTGATCCAGTAGGGGTTCTCCGGTCATCCAGCCCATCGCCTACTCACTGTGCAGACTACACTACCCGTCCCATTAAAGGGCTATTAATCTTTCACCAAAGCGTTCTGATTTTGTATATATTGTAATTAGTACCGTCAGTACACAACGTTTATAAAAACCAGATGCTTAATTACACCTGGGTTGTACCTGGCGACATGTTTCGGCCGTTAAACAGCCATCCTCAGGCCAACTTAGAACAGTGTTGTTAAGGTACATTCAAAATTGTTATCTAATGGGATCCCATTGTTTACATTAGAACTTGATACATTGTGGAATTCTTATTTATGAATGAAACATTAAAACAGTTTGATAAAATGATAAATATTCCAAATATTCTGATATCTGATTTTGGTTTATTTTTCATTGCTGTAATTTGAGTCCTTCTCTTGCCGAAACAGTACCTTTATTCCGGTTGGGTACAACGTGATTTGTAGCATGAATGGGTACTTTCTGCCATGAATAAATGTCCCTGCATGTTCGAAACCGGAGTTTTGTTTAATTTTAGTATAATCTCGAACAACATTTGGTACCGAGCTTCACTTATCCCGCTCTTCATGCATTTTCTTGATTAATTTGTGAACAGGATTTATGTTTGCGTGGTGACGTGTGAACACCAGGAACAGATGCAATGATATCGGTTTGACATTAACTCTCACACCTCCGCGGTGCTGGAATACGAGTATATCAACAGTTACAACAACTAACAAGATAACGCAGATGAACTCTTTAAAGCCTATTGGTAATTTATAGACTATGTACAACTTGATTTGACTTTTAAAAAGATTTGCATTTTGCAATTTTTTGTTGCTCCTTACGAGTCTTAGAATATATGACGATCATTTCCCGACACTGAGCTAACCGGTTGGTCTCTCTAATGGAAACGAAGCGTGTTTCCTGTCACATTACGGAATTTTTGTAAGTATTTATGGCAATTTCATGCTCCAAGGAGTTAAAACGTGCAGTTCTGACAGGTGGAACATAGCGTGCATGTTGGTTATCAAGTATTTGACTGTCGTTTTCAGAATTCTTCTTTTGTCGCAAAATGCGCCAATGGTTATGACAATTGGTTTCCATTTTAAGAGAATAACCTTATTTTATCAGAAAATGTCGATTATCTTTTCAATTCGCCCTTGCCGAATTTTGTCAGATTTCAAGACATTTAATAATACAATAAAATTGATTTCTTTTTCGGGAAATAAATTTGACAGTGTTTGAAAAAAAGGTCTGAGGAAACATTGAGTTATAAGGCAGATGACGATGGTTGATTTTACGTAACGAGAAGCTGTTTTTAAGTGTATTTGAAACAAGTAGGATGTGGTGGGAAAATACGTAGCAGGCAGTGACCCTGTAAAATATGGCATGTAACAAGGCGAAGCTGACGATGTTTTGGGTTGTTGTCTCGTTCTCCTGATTTCACAGTCATGAACTGCTATCAGTGCATTGTTCATAAGTCTGGTGTGAATCACTGTCGGCAGACTTTCAGAGAGTCACAATGAACCGCTGGGTTATTGTATGATGCTAAGTGGTCCTGTCTCGATTTGGGAGCTTAACGTTTACTTTGCGACCGAAGCGCATCATTTACATCCTTTTTCTGTTAGGTTAGGATAGGGTAAGTTACGTTAGGGTGTGTTTTGTTGGGTTGGGTTAGTTTACAGACGACCATGTGCGTATCCTTTTAGAGATCTGTCAATAATAGACGTATATACGAAGGGCCGGTCCCGGTGGTCGTGCGGTCTAGGGCGTAGGTCTGCAGCCACTTGATGGCTGGGATCGCGGGTTCGAATCCCGCTGAGGGCATGGAGTTCGTAGGTTGTGATTGTTGTGTGTTGTTTACGTACGGTTCTCAGTGGCGGGTGTGTTTATCTTATTGTGTGTGATCTCAATACGTCAAAAGAGGCGGGCCTGGACACTGTGTGGTCTATAGCGCCGCAGCGAGAATAGAAAAAGGGTGACGGCTGTACCGCCATAACAACCCGAACTTAGTCGGTAGGTAGCCCTAGGAAAAGATCAATCAACTGAACTCAATAAATATTAAATGTATTATGCCCTTTTGCGTTACGTTTAAGGTCACGTGAGTCAAGTTCGTTTAGGTTAGGTTAGGTTAGGTTAGTTTGAAACGTGCATACAGAGGAAATCTTTAATAACAGTCTTTATGTGAAGCGTCCCCATTGGTTTATCGGTCACAAACATATATTACTATTTTCAGTCTAACACAACACGGTGCTTTATAGTCGTATTTTGCTTGGCGACTAGTTTCGGCCCTGAATTTTGACCATCATCAGCCCATTACACAAGAACACGAAAATATACAGTCTATCTACCATAAGGTTGGAGATTTCCCCCTTTTACATTACAAATACGTTATTAAACAAATTGTGTCCAGTTACATGTACAATGTATTTTTAATGTACAAGTGGGAGATGTCCAGCCTTCTGGTGCACAGAGTTAGTGTGCGTTGTCATGTTCTTAACGATGGCACCCATTCAGGGCCGAAACTGGTTGCGAAGTAAATTGCGATTATACCGTAACGTGTTGTGTATGGTTGGAAATATTAATGTATATTTCGCTAGCAGACAGTCAACATAACTAGTATGATAAATGCCAATTGCTGTGAATACAGTATTAAGACTCCTGATGATGGACAGTAAGTCTGTCCGAAACATGTAGAGTTCTTTACCAAATTAAAGTAGAGAAATAGTGCACCTTGTTGGCTTTTAGTGTACGAAAATATCACGATGCACGGTCCTCTGAATGTCAAATTGGTTTTTGACTAATGTTTTATCTTCAGTCCGTGAATGTACATGCTAGGATAACCTATTAACGGCCTAAATGCTTTGATTACTGTACGTGCCAAACACGTTACATTCTCGCTGTTCATTTTACCCACTTTTGTATTCGTTGATTTAGTGTGTTCTCAGTAAAAATGACTTATATTACCATTAGCGTCACTGGTTATGAGCAGTTGGTTTCGTAATTGAGATGTCTTTTGTTTTTTGATTAGTCAGAAAATGGGGTTTTAAGGAGGATTTAGATTGGAGACACTCCAAGCGGCCTTGAAATAACAGTGAATACAACAAACAGTGTGTGTTACATCCTGCTCGCTAGGACGTGTTGTCCCACGAAACGCTTTGCTGAATTCTGTGTTGTGTCTTAGTATTTGTTTACTCTTACTTGTGAGGAATCATATCATGGTCCGAAGGTTTCAAGTGTCGCTGTGCGTTACAAATACAGTATGGAAGTTTCAATTCTTCTTTAATATTTCGTTTTGTAAATAAGTAAACAAGTAAATCCTAGGAGAAGAATCTTGCTTGAGAAGTTTTAGTTCCTTATTTATTCCATTTAAAGTGAAGTGTGAAGAAATTATTTTTATGTCGTTAAGAAACTGAAGCTGTTCCTACAGAGAACGCACAATGAATGTACTGATATGTAATAAGAACCAACAAAATGCTCACTTTTTCCATTAATGATTTGATTAATTTATACTCATTAATGAAAAGAATGTGCGTTTTGTTGGTTCACCGTACATATGTATATCACGATACACGGTTCTGAAAATGTAACGAATGGACTGATGTCCGACATGTCATTGCAGTTCTCTGCCGTTTGTCTTGTATAAGTGCCCGATGATTAATTAATGCGAAACTTGTATGCTGTATCGTCTTGTTGAGAATATAAGTTGTGTGCGACTGAAAGTTTATTATTTTTTCTCGATTAAAAGTTAAACAATGCGTTTTCTTTTTTTCAGGTAAGAGGCTATGTGTTCACTGTCATCTTCATTGGAGGCGCCTTCATAGCCAGTAAGCTGAACATGTGTTCTTTCTTGTATGCAAATCTGATGACATCATAAAACCGGTAGAAAAATGGGTAAATGAAGATTAAAAACCAAATAAATGCCACTTATTATTTTATTGTACTTCTTATAGGCTCAACGTGTTTCGGGCATTACTATGCCCATCATCAGGAGCTCGCGACTATGATGTTGATTACCACATTGGTCGTTTCGTTCTTGGTTTGCTGTATGTTGGAGGTTAGGTGCAGTTAGGCTGGAGTAGTGTCCGGGTTGCAGGCTTTTAACCGCACCTAACCTCCAACCTACAGCAAACCAAGAACGAAGCGACCAATGTGGTAATCAACATCATAGTCGCGAGCTCCTGATGATGGGCATAGTAATGCACGAAACATGTTGAGCCTATAAGAAGTACAATAAAATAATAAGTGGCATCTAGTTGGTTTTCATTCTTCAGTTTTCACAATGATGCACGGTTCAACAAACATCAAATTGGATAAATACTGAATCCCTTCAGAGCCTATCTCAGACTCGGCACGACATTCGCATAGATCACGTTGCAGGTTTTTTTTTCATTCGGTTGAGTCTAGAGTAACGAAGGTCACAGTGCTGTCCACCTGGCAGGGTGTGTCTCTGTCGATATCGGCACCTGCATCTCGCAGGCCGAACTTTGTTGTCGGTTGCTGAGGATTCCTGTTTCATATTGGGGCGGGGGGGGGGGTCTGGGCTCAATTCTCGGCCCTGTGGCCGGCTGTTATGACTGAGAATTTTAGTGGTGCGAGCGGAGTGACAAGAGTACCTGATGCCCAAGTTTACATAGGACGGCACGTGTTTGCAGAGATGGGGAATGGGTGGGGCGCTAGAAACCATTTTAAAATGGAAAACTTAACAACGGACTTGGAATTAGCAAATTATTGTACTTGTTGTGGCAGTAGTAATATTTGTGGTGGTAATTGTCGTAACCTTTGTTTCACTCTCGAATTATCCCAGAGAATCTTCTTATCGCCGCCAGTCAACATGTACGTTCATCTAGCAGTATCAGTAAAAACAGAAACTCAGTAAGCATTAGTTAAATAACCTGTCTTATCTTCTTTGTTTCATTGCTTTTGCTATTTTTTGTATGCATGTGTGTGTGTGTTTATGTATGTATGTATGTGTGTGTATGTACGTACGTACGTATGTATGTATGTATATGTGTATGTGTGCACGTATATATATATATATGTATTATGTAATTATGTGTGTATGTATGTGTGTACGTACGGAAGTATGTATGTGTGTGTGTATATATATGTATGTATGTGTGTTTGTATGTATGTATGTATGTATGTATGTATGTGTGTATGTATATATGTGTGTATGTATGTATGTGTGTGTGTGTGTGTGTATGCATGTATGTATGTATGTGTGTGTGTGTACGTACGTATGTATGTGTGTGTATGTATGTATGTGTGTACGTACGTATGTATGTGTGTATGTATGTATGTGTTTTT
>Ga0131853_10026575_pt1 | contig 10411 bp, 10 predicted proteins | sample TergutLab28metaG_FD_92764 | JGI IMG/M metagenome (GOLD analysis project Ga0131853, IMG submission 92764) | Labiotermes labralis P1 segment gut microbial communities from Petit-Saut dam, French Guiana - Lab288 P1 (version 2) (version 2) | ecosystem: Host-associated > Arthropoda: Insects >... | reverse complement strand
GGTACCCATTTTACAGGAGGCTGGGTGGGCCCCAGGGCCGGTCTGGACGGGCGGAAAATCTCGTCCCCACCGGGATTCGATCCCGGACCTTCCAGCCCGTAGTCAGTCGCTATACCGACTGAGCTGCCGGGCCCACGCTTTTACAGAGTACTCACAATATACCATGTATTCTTATAATAAAACCAACGAGATACATTAATTTCTCACATTTATTTTTGGAATAGAACTCTACATGTTTCGGAGAGTTTCTGTGTCCATCGCCAGGATGTTCCATCCTGATCCCGCTAGCAAGCAGTCAGCATAACCGTATGACAGATACCTTTACCGTGTGTACAGTGCTTGACTCCTGGCGATGGACACAGAAACTGTCCGAAACATGAAGAGTTCTATTCCAAAAATAAATTTGAGAAATTAGTGCATCTCGTTGGTTTTATTATAAGAATATGTCACGATGCACGGTCATCTGAATGTCAAAAAAATAAAAAATACTCGCAGTACAGATACGTGCATTTCTATTATTTTTAATTATAACCAATAAACGCACAATTGTGCTTTTATTGGTTATAATAAAAAATATCCACAGTGAAAATTTGGAAAACACGCTTTAATAATTCGCATGTAGGAAAGGTCGAACATATTTGAAAGCTGTGTAGTAACCGCCCAACTGATGTATTCCTTGTCCACACACGGCGCAAGTTACGAGGAAGCCTTTACAGTATTTATGGGCCAAGACCGAAAAATTGAAGATTCTTTTACCTTGAGTCCAAGACTAATGACCAAAATGAAAACACCTTGAAAAGTGAGGACGTATTACAGGATAGGCAGAAGGGTGACCAGAAATCAGGCCGAAAAAAAGAAAGTCGATGTGGGCAGGGAAAGTCAAATGGTCTGGCTGACTACAAATCTTGTGCATGACACCTGCGTTACCAGCTAATGTGCTTCTAATCTCAGAACTCTGCTTTTCCCATTAATAATGAATACCGTTATTTGAATTAGTACTGTAATAACCACTTACATATATAGGCCTGCGTTAATTTTGTCCAGTAGGCCAATTAAATTGGCAGTATTATAGTCTTATAATTGAATTGGTTAGAAAGTACGCCGTTAAACTTCATGCCTTGTTGCCTGAATGCAGGAAAGGTTTCAAAATAAAGCCTGCTAATAAATCGTTAGATGTGTGACGATTAGAATATTTGGAAAGGGCAAAGAAATTCACAATTACGTTAATGAAGAAGATAACAGATGAAGAAATTGCGTAATTATAGCTGATATTCAGTTCAGTAACTTTTGTCTTCATCTCTACTATAACAAAACCTAGTATTAACGTGAAATTCATCAAGTTTCAACGCAGGTGCCTACTTACTTTGCTGGCTCAAATCTTGCTGTTCGTCCCATGAATGAAATCGGCTTTGAGATAAATCACTTCCAGTACTTACCTGCAAGAAAACAGAAAAGTGGTTAACACAAGAAACGACATTAACCTTTAATGCCCCCTGGCAAATATACTTACCACTACTGACATATTATGAAATTCTACATTTTGCCAGAGGATATCTATGTGTGTTAGTATCATTCACGTAACAGAACACCAATTATTTCCCTACACAATATCAACTGGTTTGCCTTAACAACGCACGCGGGCTGTTTTCTGTTCGTAACTTCTGTCTCTAGAGAGAAAAAATTACTAATTACTTTCGAAAAAATGGAGGTGGAATTTTTTATTGATGGTAAACTTATATTTCTTGCATATATTTCAATGATATGTAAGTCCCGACACTACTATGTGGTGTAGAATATTACCATATGCTTTAGTAATTAAACGTTATATTACTAAAAATAAGAATTCGGTGGTCTCATGAAAGCAGTTTTGCTCTACTGTCAGTTTACGACCTGCTCTTATGCCACCAACGAGATGTAATTCAGAAGAATGTCGGTCTTCGAAGGGTTAAGTCAGTTTGTTAATGGCGATAGCAACACGCGATTGTGCGAAATTTGGACTGAGCTAACGTAACAGCAATGAACACTGGACGAAGCAACGAACTCCACCATTATCCCTTAACGTGTATTTAAAGTTTTATGCTAAGAAAGTTACTTTAGGCCTAATTTAAAATTTTAAACATACATAAAGAGGAAGCGCAAAACTAGGGAACCTGACAACTCGCTACCAAAAACTGCGAACATACACATTACTATCTTTGTAAATAACCAATCTGACGCACAATTCTTTTCCTTATATTTGTTTATTCCAATTCTCTACATGTTTCGAGCAACTAAGTGCTCATCATCAGAAGAGTCAATTTTATCAATACGACCTCTGGTATATGTCACTGTATGTAGGTGACCGTGTGGTATGCAGGTTTAGATCCATCTAAATTTGCATACCACACGGTCACCTACATACAGTGACATATACCAGAGGTCGTATTGATACAACTGACTCTCATGATGATGAGCACTTGGTTGCTCGACAACGTAGAGAATTGGAATAAAAAAATATAAGAATAAGAATTGTGCGTCAGGTTGGTTGTTTACAAAGATTGTGATAAGTTGCACGGTCAACAAAATATAAAATACACATTACTATCTAACTCTACCGAGCAGAAGCTGATAGTTCATGAAAAATTTAAGAAACTTCACGACTTTTATAGTAACCAAAGGTTTCTAAGTGTGTTCAAAAGAGCCCCCTGTTGGTTCCTATCTGGTGCCACCCATTCCATGCTTCAACTTCATCGATTTCCTTCAGCTCATAAGTACAGATCATGAAAGCCGCCTCTTTTGTAAGGTCTTCCTACATTTAAATCTGCTGCATGGGCACCATATGTCCCCTCCACCTCGTCTTCCTTCATTTGATGATCGAAAAACAAGTTTTGTAAGGAATACAGAACAAGAAACTCTATATGCAATTTTCTCCGCCTTTCTGCTACTTCCTTATTCGTAGGACCAAATATCTTCCTGAGTATTATGCTCTTGAAGACTCCCAGACATCCTTCTTTCAATCTGGACAGTTAAGTAGCAGACGCATAAAAAATTAAAAATTATATTTCTGTACATTTTATTCCTACACAACACAGATCCTAAGAGCACGAGAATAGAGGACATGAGAAGAGACAGAGAAGAACGGAGGCGTCTTTTGAGGGAGACCAGGGCCCAGAAGGGGCTGCAGCGCCACGGATGGAATGGAATATTGTAATCCTTAAGATCTGAGAGAGCAGACGGCAAGACGAAAGACACTGAACTGAATGGCAAAAGCATTACTGGGTACTGAACTGAATAACTGCTGAGTTGCCTTCCATAAGGATGGAAATTGTGAGGCGAAAGTAGGGGTCATAACTTCTTGTTAAACTGACGGGGTCACTATACTATAAGAAAACTGTGTAGCCAAACAGTAGGTCATGCAGGCAAACGTGTTATTTCCGCGGAGTAAAAGCCATCTGACAATTTACAAGGCATTTTCATGTAAAGTCCAGTTCCTCAAAAGCATAGTGATCATTATATAATTTTTGAGTTAATGTCAGTAAATATGAGACTTAGCTGTTTATCCAAATAGTGTTCTGGAAAACGACCTCACTTCAAGTTTTAAAACTAACAATCGTTAAACCACTTTCCAAAGTTACGTAGTCTAGTTGCTACTACGATAGTTACACGGGATATCTGGGAAAGAATGTTTCGAAAGTGAAAGAAAAGTGTCAATTTGGATAATTCATGGCATACAAGTTTCAAGGGAAAGTGGACAAAACTAACAACATGAGTTACTGTTACATATGTCATGTACTGTACCAGCTAACTATCAAACCCAGCAGAATCCTACTTCAGAGGGTGAGAGCCGCTCAGCTGATAAAGAAATTCCTCATCATTTATATGACCCAAAGATTCTTTGTCAAGTTCACAAGAATCCGCCACTTTATTCTATCATGAACCAGATACAATCACACTATACTTACTTTGAATGTGGCCTTCTATCATTGACTTCGTCTTCCCAGTTGTCATGTTCTTTCACAGCCATTACTCCGAGGCGTGCTACATGTCCTGCCCATGTCATTCACCTTGAATATTTGTTTGCTTGCTTCCCCCACACGCATTCCGATAGACCAGACTTTCACTTTGATAGAATAACCTAAACGGTCTGCACAGTCGACATGTCATCACTATTAGCTAAAAATTTAAGACGCCACTGTGCTCTGCGTCGGCAGAAAACTTTTAAGCTCATGTGCCGCGACAGCTTTGAGAACTGACGTCACCACTGATAACATTATAGAGAAATTATTTTATGAGTAATTTCAAGTTACCGGCAGGCTCATTTTTTGTATAAGTAAATTTAGGGATCCTGTAATGGATAAAATAGCATTTTCCAGCTTCAGAACATAAAGTGTTCAAAATGTTGGAAATACGGAAGGCAGTAAAATTACGGCTTCCGCTGCGTAAACCAGCAATCTAGTCGTAATACCGAAGGTGAAGGTAAGGCGTCTGTAAGACTTGCAGAACCGGAAATCATCGTTCATTGGTTAGTAATCCTCTTGGTAGTCGGAAGGTCTCTCCTTCAAATCCCTACTGAGGTCTTTCGTGGTTTTACTCAGTCCACCAAAACAATGCTGGGATAAATTTGTCTCTACACCCGCCACAAAGGAATACAGGTGGAGTGAAGGTAGAGATCCACTCATTAACCTCCGCACTAGATGGAGGTCAGTGGTCAACTTCACGACCTGGTCGCTTTATCCCTAGGAAAGATCCCCCAGTATCCATTGAGTAGGAGGCTGGTTGGGTTCCGGAGTCGGTCTGGACCTTTTGAGACAAGAACAATTCTTGCCCTTCCGGGATTAGAAACCAACATCATCCATCTTAGTTATAGTATACGGACCGCTTCCTTCCAGTTCCTTTCCAATCATTCTGCCATTGGATACTATATACTGTGAGCCTGTTGAATGAACTAAGCAGGTACAGAGATCTTCAAGTTTGCACCGTGCACCAATGACAATTAAACACTTTATTACCCAACTAATACACAATATGTAATTTGTAGACACAATTAAAATTATAAAATATTTAAAAGTGTTCCAACATGTTTCGGATCACAAACGATCCATCATCAGGGAGCCTTGTACAGTGCTTGGCTAAAAATTACAAGAACGGTTCTATTGTGTCCGTTGACATGGACAAGGTCGGTGTTATGGCAGCATAGAATATGCTTTTAAATATTTCATAATTTTAATTGTATCTATAAATTGCATATTGTGCAATTGCTGGATAATAAAATGTCTAATAGGTATAGAGACTTTATATAATATTATATAATATAATATTATATTATATATTACGTTTATAAGCACATCGTGATGCTTCCATTTAAAAAGAGACTTCATCCGAATCGGACAGGCTTATTTCTTATTGCTTTGTAAGGACTAAAATAACTGCCTACGATGCACCTACTTCAGCATCAGATGACTTTCCTGTCGCACACTGCTGCCATACGAATAAACAATTCCATAAAACACCGCAGCGGAATATAACAACTAAATTATCCAACTTACTGTTATTTATTGACAAATAGGGCTATTGATCGCAGTACGGAGCTCCACAAATTTATAACTTGGCCTACACAACGTAAATTCCAATAGTTATCCACTCACTTCTTATGTTTATTGGACCGTGCATCATCTTGATAGTTGAATAAACAGAGACCAACTTGATGTCGCTTGCTTTTTTATTTCATTATTTAATGTTGAACATGTTTCGGATGTTAATACATCCATCCTCAGGAGCTTGCGACTTATTTGTTGAGTTATTTCATGGGTTGTATTGCTCTGGTTCGGCGCGTGTTGGTGTTAGGTTGTGGTTTGGCTGGGGTGGTGTGGTTGTATTGCTCCGGTTCGGTGCGTGTTGGTGTTATGTTGTGGTTTGGCTGGGGTGGTGTGGTTGTATTGCTCCGGTTCGGTGCGTGTTGGTGTTATGTTGTGGTTTGGCTGGGGTGGTGTGGTATCACCACCCCAGCCAAACCACAACGTAACACCAACACGCACAGAACCAGAGCAATACAACCCACGAAATAACTCAACAAATAAGTCGCAAGCTCCTGAGGATGGATGTATTAACATCCGAAACATGCTGCGCATTAAATAATGTAATAAAAAAGCAAGCGACATCAAGTTGGTCTCTATTTATTCAACTCTCACTTCTATTCATTTTTTAGAAATGCCTGAATAATGTTTCGTTCAAAATTTGTAGCTATGATTATGAACTGTATCCAATAGAAATTTCGAATTCTTCAGATCCGAGTTCATAAGTTTTCGCTATCATTGGGAAGCTAAGTACAACATTTGCTCAAACGCAATATTACTACTTTTCAATGTACCAAACGGCGATCTTGAAGGAAAAAAAAATTCTGGTGTCTACCGAGTATCCTACTGAAGGAGTGCAGTCGGTTCTTCCTCCAGAGGTAAACTCATCGGAGGTGTGAGACTGTCTACTGTCACTTATTCGTTGCTGATGTAAGGAATACATGGAGCTATACTGACCCAAACATACGCATTATGATCAAATTCAAGATTTTTCATTACCTAGCAGAAGCGCCACTGCCTCCTCTAAATTTGGCACGTTTGAATTAAAATGATGTAGAACCTACGGGTATGGAGATAAGTAATGACAGTATCTGCTGATCACTTGTAATAGGTGATAGCCTCGAGCACGCGGACTTTCAGCAGACTTTGCTTGCGATTAAACTCTGGCGAAAATGCAATGCAATTTTGAAACCCAAGTGGCAAGGTGGTCAAGTAGAAAAAATCTAGATAAAACATCTAAAAAGAACTGCTGAAGCTGTAAACTATGCAATGTATGTACCACGCATAACGAAAAGAAGAAAAACTTCAGTATTTCAGTCGGTAAGTCTGGAAGCACAAGAATCGTTTGGAGAGTCTGGAGTAGCAGGGAGAAACATAACAAAGTTTTTCGTAATGAAATATAAGGTGAGGTGAGAATTGTATTCATAAGATTCAAGATGCGTTCGTACAATAAAACAAACTAGATGCACTAATTTCTCAAATTTATTTTTGAAATAAAACTCTACATGTTTCGGACAGTTCCTCTGTCCATCATCAGGAGTTTTTCACTGTACACACAGCAATGGTTTATGGCAGCAAACCTGTATGACATACACCATTGCTGTGTGTACAGTGAAAAATTCATGATGACGGACAGAGGAACTGTCCAAAACATGTAGAATTTTATTCCAAAAATAAATTCGAGAAATTAGTGCACTAGTTGGTTCTATTGTAGGAATTTATCACTATTTAAGTCACCTGGACGTCAAATTCAAGATGCGGTCCAGTGATGGTGTGTTCGGACACTTAAATGCATCACTGGGTTCAGCGACATGCGGAATATTACATTCAAGCAAGTCTCTGCTCGGTGGAGTTGGCTGAATGCGGAAACTTGCGCACCTAACTTTCGCACGACATTATTCTAAATATTTCTACCGTTCATAATGCAATCTTAACGATTTGAAAAAAACCAAAGAACGGCTCTTGCCTACAGCTCCAATTAAAAAAAAAAAAACAAAAGAACCAGCGTCATGGTCACACTTTCACCTAGGCGCTCTTGTTTGTTCCGCTGTTATGAGTGAGGAAGCTAGCACCTTGCATGGGGTTGTTGACCTCCCCATACGAAAACATGGCTTAGGAGCAAATTACAATTGGTTCCTTGTGTCTTTAGACCAGGTGATGCCTATATATTCTAATTTCGAATCTATTAATATCGTATTAATGGTCTACTCAACGAGACGCCAGATAAATGAAATAGTATACAAGGTAAGTTTAACTCATCGTGGCTATGGAATTTCTAACAATTTGAGCACATACTAGATTTCATTTTATACACTGTGTATATTGAATCTTTGAATTACTCTACAGCCTGGTGGATAAAACGCCGAGAAATGTAGCTGATATTTGCAATAGACATACTAGTTGTGCTCGACTGTTAATGCCTTTTATGTGCATGCACAACTGGACAAACAAAATAAGGATACAAAATTAGAGATTCTCCATCTTCCACACGCATCCACGCCGGCTATGTAGCCCATTTAACCTCCTGTAAATCGGTACTCGGGCTGTTTGCCGGGGTAATACGGCCGGGACATTGCGTCGACCACCCATCCCCATTTAAAGCAAACATTAAGAATGAGAACATTTATATCTCTACCCCCTGTGTGCCAGTTGGCATGTTACTGTGAGACTTATCTTTTATCTTCACCCATGAAAAATACATTTTCAGCTACGGCATCTTACTTAAGCCCTATCGAAACAATAGTGACTTCGCAGCATTGAAAGACGACCAAGCGTCGCTACATAAAGTTGTGTTCTTCACGAACGAGTGGTTGCCCACAGTGGCAATACGGTCGGTCAGTTTAGATATTTTCTTTCTCAGTTGAATGATTCATACAATTTCCAGTGGGAGGACAAGTGTGCAGGGGAGATTGGGAATACGTGGAATTATCATTGCTACCATGACCAGTAAAGAAATTTTCTTAACCAAGAAAGATATTTAAAATGTGCCTTCAAAGAATGTGTCCAGCTGTACATCTGCTCCCCATATGCCTTCATGCGTGCGAGGGACACATAATTTTTATTCGACTATGAATGGCTATTTACGGATACAAAGCTCAGGTATTTTCAAACAATATACACACTCGTCTTGTATGGTCATACCTTACACATCCTTCTACCAATGATCGAGGTAGTATGCCTAAGAGTGTGTTTGTGTGTGTGTGTATATATATATATATATATGTGTGTGTGTGTGTGTGTGTGTATGTACGTATGTACAAGCGCGCATTCGGTATGCATGCTTTCTTGAAAGTAAAGCGATATTTTAAACATTTTATTTATTTATTTATTTATTTAGAACTGCAAATTTACACTCTACTCCCAGTGCAGCAATAAGCAAATGTGAGGTAAGAGACAACGGGAGGGAGTAGTCATCCATCGACGAGACTCCGACGGGGTTTTAAACATTGAATCTTTTCTCATGTTTTGCCGACCGTATATCCTGGTACGACTCTGGGTAAATGACCAGCTTGATGCACAATTACGTTATATAATACATTTATTGTTATAATCCTCTACATGTTTCGAGCAACACTGTGCTCATCATCTGGAGGTGAAATTGTATTAATACTATACCAGATGCCGTATTAATACAATTTGACCTCCTGGTGATGAGCACAGTGTTGCTCGAAACATGTAGAGGATTATAACAATAAATGTATTATATAACGTAACTGTGCATCAAGTTGGTCATTTACCCAGAGTCATCGAATATTTGTTACCATCGTCTAAGCCCTTCTGACGTTGCCAAGGAAGCACAAGGGCGAACTGTTCAGCACCAACAGTCACACAGCTGACGGCTGGCAGGACGCAATACAGCAAGAGGTGTTGTCAGGCTCTGCACACAATTTGCACGCTCTACTACGAAATTTTGTCAGACTTAACGAAACGCATGAGAGGCATGAAATAAAACTTATTGTGAAACAAATTTTGTGCATAAAGTTGGGTAAATACTGAGACAAATTAATGAAAGGCGTTCCCCGATTGCAATAAATGTTTTTTTTTCAATTACAATAATGAATAGGGATTACTTTGTAAGACTCGAAGCCTTTACGGCGCACGAATTCACCATAACTTTCTCGGGCTATCGGCTGCAGTAAAACTGTGTCTAAACTAGTGCTTTGGAGCACTTTTTAATCTCCACTTTCGCGTCCTAAAGCCCAAAAATATTTCAGTGGATTACTTTGTTTCGGTACCCCGAAAAGGGCCCCTTAAAATACCACTTCTACCAAAACTTTGCCCTTGATCTACCAACTCAGTGACAACACTCTCTACTCTGACTCTATTAGAGAAGCACGGAATGAACCTGACGTAAGGAAAGGCAAGTACAGCGCACTGAGATGTACTCAAGAGTGGCTGATCGATGAACGGACGGACGGACCGACCGACCGAACGACCGACAGCTCATTCAATATTCGTAGCCTCTATGTAAAAGAACCCGGACTGTGACAAAGGTAGAACATCACAACATCACAGGAAGCAACGTCTAGGCCCACTTTGATTGTGACATTTCTCATAGACTTGTTTCTTTTTACTTCTGCAACAAGTAACAACGATCAAAATGTCGGCCCATTCCGAATGATTTCTTCGTAGTTTATTTAATGATGCTATCCATGACTCATGTATAGGGTGTATAGGGTCTTGGTGAGGAAACCGGAGGGAAAAAGACCACTGGGGAGACCTAGGCGTAGATGGGTATATTAGGATGGATCTCCAGGAGGTGAGATGTGGGTATATGGACTGGATTGGGCTGGCCCAGGATAGGGACAGGTGGCGGACGCTTGTGAGTGCGGTAATGAACCTTCGGGTTCCGTGAAATG
>Ga0131853_10026574_pt1 | contig 10411 bp, 1 predicted proteins | sample TergutLab28metaG_FD_92764 | JGI IMG/M metagenome (GOLD analysis project Ga0131853, IMG submission 92764) | Labiotermes labralis P1 segment gut microbial communities from Petit-Saut dam, French Guiana - Lab288 P1 (version 2) (version 2) | ecosystem: Host-associated > Arthropoda: Insects >... | reverse complement strand
TATGCCACATTTCTTGAGTCACCGAATTTGAATGGCGTATATTGGTTGTGTGTACTTAACAATAAGTGTGGGCTATGCTTGGGGGAGGTTAGGGCTGTCTGAAGAATCCAGCATATACTGCTACAACGCTTTACAAATGGGATCATGGGGACATGGCCGATATTGTGTAGTGATAACTCCAGACAACTTTGCGGTAACATAAGGCAGACGTTTGCCCTCACACAATGGCGGAACTCGTTTGAAGAATTATGCTTCAAGGGATGTTTCTACCCAGGTGGTAGGATCTGACTTTTTTTGTCGCTACACACTATACATCTGTGACTGTGGCTTAGATTCTCACAGTGCAGTGAAGATTTCTCTGCTAAATTTCCAGTTGTTATCTTGAGGGTCCCTAGATAGCATCCTACCCAGATGGCAGCTACGCTGGTTTTGCTGCTATACATACAGACGGACTGACAGACAGACAGACAGACAGACACACACACACACACACATACACACACACACACATACACACACACACACATACACACACACACACACAGGTAGTATTTACATAAATATATACTATCCTTATTTATTTTGCTTTCAAATTCGGCTGTGCAAGGACGATAACTATTCATTTTGCAGTAAAACCTGAGATTCACCTTCTGAATGACCTGGGTTCGGTTTCTAAGACTAGTGTTTCACGATTTGTCGAGCTTATATTAAGTCTATCATCGTCATTATTATAATCATCACCATCACAATCCATTACCATTTACCATAATTAAAGAACTAATTACAGATTGGCCATTCGCAAGCTTGAGGCCAGTTAATCTTGAGAACAGCACACCGTCAATTCTACATACTAGCGGACATTTCGCTTTTTAACTGTTGAATTATGTCAGGACAGACATAGTGACATTGGACCTCCTTTCTTGTATGTCAGCCGTGGACTGTACAGATTATAGGAAAATGAACACAGTTTGTGGAGACTAACAATGATACATCAGTGAATTCACTTAGAGAAAACCGACTAAAATCCAGCAATTTTCAAATTATTAAGGCGGTTAATATTTATCACTATTTAGATTGTGTTCTTCGCCGTTGTGTGTAATCAATGGGGCGTGCTGATCAGAGTGTATGGCGTCTTAATGTGTGGGTTATGTGGACAGGATACAAGGACTGTCCGCGAGAGTGGAGAGGAAGTAGAACCGGTCTTGGCCAATAAGAACGCCGCACGGGAAATGTCAGAATAGCAATTGTTTTTACCCCTTCATTTTTCACCCTAAACGTATCACCTTCAGATACAGCTTAATTTTAGCCTTGAGTCTTGTCTGTATTTCCTTCTACCAAAGTATTTTAATATATTCAAGACAGCAACTGAATAAATGGGCTATTTTTCAGTTGACATATCAATCCATTTTAGTAAAGGTGCACATAATTTTTTGTGCTTCATTAATTGAGTTGCCACTTGGTTACAAACTAGCCTACATGCATTAAATTCCTTGTGCCTTGTTGAAGATATTCTTTTCTTCTTATGTGGAACGTGTACAGTTATATTAGTACCTTAATTCTGTAAGCTTCAGTATGTTTATTGCCAGAAACTAGCTTAGGTAGGATTGAGTGTTTTGACTTAGACATTGAAAGGCAATGAAATCTCAAAAATAAATTTTACCAGGAGGAATTAAACAATATTTTGCATGTTATATTCGTGGTTCCGTGCATCGTTAATTCTAGGTTAAAAAAAATCCAACGATATGCAGCAGTACGCAGATATTTATTTACTGCTAAATTACTCTACATGTTTCGGGCATCCATTGCGCCAATCATCAGGAGTACATAAAATTGTATTTGCAGCCTCTGGTACAGATCATACTAACTGGGAAGCAAGCTTCTTCAAACGTGACCAAATAAGGTTTGAGGAAGCTTGCCCCCCAGATAGTACGATCTGTACCAGAGGCTGCATCTACAGTTTTATGTACTCCTGATGATGGGCGCGAGGGACGCCCGAAGCATGCAGAGTAATTTAGCCGTAAATAAATATTTGCATACTGTTGCATCTCGTTGGACTTCTTCAACCTAAAATGTTTTGGAGTTATACATATTAAATGAAGAGAGGAAAAGTTTCGTTTCAAAACTTCTCATTATTGTACCTGAACACGTTGAAAATGTCTTTCTTGAATATGAAAGGAAATTTGTAATCCCGAGTTTAATTTAAATCGACCTTTCCTTGCAACTTTAGCTTGGGTCCATTTAGCAATTTTCTTATCCTCTTAGTTTTCTGAAGTAATTGGTGTCGAGAGTATTATTTTGATGAGAATAAATATTACTGCCAACGTCTCTAATGCCATTTTGAACTATTTCCATTTTCACTGCGTGTGAGATAAGATACACAACGTTTCAGAAACACGGCGTGTCCGTCTTCAGAAGCAGCTTCACTTGACGGTGACAACAATGTGCTGTTGCAAAGATTTCTAGTTACATGCAGTGATGAAGGCAATAGTTCAAAATCATGTCATTGATTTTCTGTATATTACTGGGGTGCTGATAAGTCCTTAGCCCGACCAGGGAGGAAAGAAGCACGGAAGCATGTCAGGGACGTGCGCGATTTCACTAACATCGAGACGCGAAATGTCATCCAGTTTTTTTTTCCTGCAAGGTAGGCGCCGAAGGAAATTCATGCCATTCTGACAGAAACATTAGGTTGTTTCCTTCCTGGTCGGGCTAAGGACTTATCAGCATTCCTGTACACCGTTGTCATAGAATTATGTGATACAGATGAATGTTACTGATAAGTTATAATTTTTAAGACTGTAGATTTCTTTCAAAATTTTCCCTACTTTAAAATCTGAGTGAACACTAAGGGGTTCAATCATCTTTATAGAGCTGGTGTGGGCCTGGTGTAAACGAACATAAAGGTTTGCCACCCTACTAAAGAAATGTGCTAAATTACGGTGGTTTATTTAATCACTGCTCGGTACTAACAGCTGCACTGCTTTAATGCATCAACGCATAATTTGAGGCACGAGCGAACTGCATTTGTTTTTCAAATTTTTTTTCTCTTTCATGAGTAGAAGGAATATTCTGATGTGGATATAAAACTTGTAGCTAAAATTGATTATAAAATAGATTGTAAATTTGATTATAAAACACAAAATGTGTAAGGTATGAAATGTGTAAGGTATGAAATACTTACTCATATGATTCGATCATATTTTTCTTTAAATTTCACTTATGCACATGCTTAATGAAATTCGTTTTAATTTCGGCCATGAGCTTTGTTTCTCTTGCCTTGTCCCTGTTTTAAATATTTCTTTCTTTCTTTCTTAGCCTGATCGTTCATACAAACTTATAGTAGATGTAGAATGTTACTGTTGAACCTGATCGCACACAGACAAACCACGCTTGGTAAGACTCCTCTGTATGAGTGATCAGCCCGTCGCACAGACCTTACCTGACAATACACAATATTCAAGGGTGACAGACATCTATGCCTCCGGTGGGATTCTAACCCGCAATCCCAGCAAGCGAGCGGCCGCAAATTTACGCCTTAGACAGTGCGGCCACCAGAATCTTTTTGTTTTAAGCCTGTAGTAAGGTTTTGGAAAATCGAGCATGTTATAAGAACCATTTGCCCAAATCCCACTTTCTCGATCAACTTATAAAAACATTTGTTATACCCGCAACAGTTAATTGTGACGGAAAATATAAAGCACCAGGTGTATATGTATATGTATATGTATATGTTAACGTATATGTATAAGCAACATAAATATTAATTTACTTTATGCAAATATTCTAAAATGTTTCCCACCAAATATCAACATCCCTCAACGGGAATGATTTCGTTTACTGTCTTCTAATTAATTAGTGAGGTTATGCTTATGGCTTTTTGTGGAAAAACAACGATGTTTTCATCTAATCTCATTTCAGAGAGATCTTATTAATTAAAATAGACATAAAATCTTATTTCGATTTAGTAGTATCATTTGAGCCGTATATAAATTGTCAGAGAACGGAGTGGCTGTCTGTAGAATTAAAATATCATATATGATTCCTGTCTTAATATTTTAATTTCCCTTTAGGTTTCAAAGGGTATACAATGCAAGGTAAGGGGCCGCATTCTGGCATATTCCAACATTCGTCTTTGTGTGTCATTTTAATGACACTGACAGCGAGTAACAGCAAGTTTTAATACACCTATTTTCAATCATGAAGAAGCCGCTACCAGATACTGCTATCATTAATTTAATGACAGGCATTTGTAAGTGAAATTGCAGCATTTAGGCATAGGTCAGCCAACACACAAAATATTTCTGAAGGTAAACAGATATCCAGAGCCTTGAAAGACAAAGATTAATGCATAAGGAGGTACTGTTGCCCATAAATTAAGCTAAATATCTGCAATTTCATCTCTAGAAACGTCCTGCCAGAAGTGTTTCTTATGTGCTCTGAAGGGAAAATAAATCAGACTGCTATTTTGACAAACAGCGACAGTCATTTGATTTCGCGGCCACCAGCACTGCCAGCCACCGGGATGAGTGACCTCCACAGACAGTAGCCTCCTGCATCTTACGGATTATTGAGTCCCTGTTCGAACATGGACGTCCGTTCTTTTGGGATGTGAGGCCGCATCACAGTTTCTGTAAAGTGTTACTCTTACTTCAATCTTTATATGTGTGGGGAAATTTAGCAATTATTTCGTGTCAGAGCATTGTTCTTAGCTGTCTCTGGGGGGACATTTAAAAGCTTGAGTAAAAAAAGATTCATATAAAGGACCATAATTTCTTAACCGTGTTTATTCTCCTCTCGTGGGTTTTGGTGGCGATGTAGCTGAGGCGTCCCTTATTCTGCGACATGAGGCCGCGCCACTCGGTTGTCGGTCTCCAGCGTTTCCAGATATGTTCAAATTCTTCTTGGACATTTCTTCCCTCGAAGATGTAACCACTGTTTCTTACGGAAACGTGAGGAACGGATTACCCACTGATGGCGCATCACATCCCAAAAGAACGGAAACCTGGATTATTACTTTATCAAATATATAACTTCATGTTTTCCTACTAAACTGGGAATTCATTTGTCTTATTCCTACGCGCGCTACGCGTTCCTTTCATTTTAACTTCACATTTTGACACTCGCATAATAGGTGAAGAGTACAAACTATTAATTTTGATTTTTCTAGAGATTCCTTTAAATTCCTCCCTCTTGTTTCCACACAGACTAAGAATATATATTTCCCTTAGCAATCTATTCTCTTGAAAACTCAGTCTTTGTTTCTACCTGATACTAGAGAATGTTATGACCGAGATCCCCAGGGTCAGGGTCTATTGCCATTTGTGATGGACAACATTTACGTGAATTGCTCGACCGTTCTGAGCGTGGTAGGAGCAGTTTGATTCGAAATGTTTGTACCAAATATATGGAATCATATTCCAGGAGACAGCAATCTTCTGTGTTCCTCAGTCTCAGAGAACCGAGTTTCACACCCATAAAAATAACTAAATTTTCTGCACTTACTGAAGCCTTCTTTCTGTTTCGATATCAGTTGGTGTAGAATTCTTCAAATATCGGATTATATACCTAATATATTTGTTAAACTCAGTCTTGTGTAACACAGCGTATTGCTAGCGTTACATCGTGGACAAAGGGTTTTGGTTCTGTTCTTGTCACAAGGCGAGACACGACGGCGTGATTTAAGGTGGCTTCTAGTACTGGGAAACCTAAGTGGTCGGTCTGGATGGCATGACTTGCAGTCTTACAGTTCACAATATTTTTCCACAAAGTCAGTCAGCAGTAATTCATGTCTTGACACAGTGTATCTCTGCTGTAAATGGAGTCTATACATTGTGACTGCGTTCTGTAATGGCGACAGGCTGTAGATCACGGGGGCCTTGCTCCATATATAATGTATTGGTGTCTGTATACACATAACACACGCCAAGCCGGATACAAAAACCATTCTGCCTTCTGCAAAACCCCCCAAGGAAGCTCAATGCCATTAATTCTATTAACGTAAAACGTAATACATAAAACAGCTTCTCCCCCTAAGTAACCTTACTTCTGCCCGCCCTGTCTACATTTAGCATCGCCAAACTTCCCAGGGGTGTCATTATTTAACGTAATAGTGAAACGTGAATACATTTAATGTTCCGAGATTTATTTACCTCTTGAGGAAATCTCTGACAAAAACTGCGACAAGAATAGACTAATTTTGACGTTTTGTTGACCGTGCATCTCAGTATATTTATCTCAGTATTTAACCAACTTGATGCACAAAATTTGTTCACAATAAGTTTTGTGCATCAAGTTGGTTAAATACTGAGATAAAAGAATAGACTATTTTATAACTAACAATATCTAATAAACCCTGAAAGTTAAACAAAATTAACTAAGCCAAATGCTGCTAAATTTAAAGTTACAAGTGATGAATGTTAAAAAAATAAGGGAGTAATAAGCATTTTTACCTAATGTTGCCTTCTAATGATCAGTGGGTCCATTTTACCCTCTCTTCATTTCTATTTAGGTATATGAACAAATTGTAATCCACTTTCAGGCACTCCGCATGCTATTCTCTGAAGGGACCCAAAAGTGATGAATTACCTTTATCAGTTGAAGTTCTTCCTGACCATTCCGTTTATCAGCTAACCCTACGAATTTAATCATAGAATATACCAAACTGGGTAAAAATGGCAGTGTAGGCGCAGGAAGGAATTAAGTATCAGTCCGATGTAACTTCGCGGAAGACGATGGTTAAATCGATGTCAATACAACACCATAAATGATATTATATTCATTTATTCATAACATTCGCTACGACATATTTCGACCGGTAATTACGACCATGAAGTAGTGAATATGATTAATAAGTAAATATAATATCATTTATTGTGTTGTATTGATGGAAAAAACAATAAACGAACATTGACTGAACAGGTACCACGGGCTGATGTTACCTAAATTTTAATCGTCTCCTTTTTCAATCCTTGCGTTTACAGGCTAAGAGAATATAGAAATAGGGTTGGGTTAAGTCTATGAACTAAATGGGCACAAAAGTACAAGAATGAGAGAAGAAGAAGAAAAATAAGAAGAAAAGACCGAGGAGGAGGAGGAGGCATTAATCGTAATAATGTCAGGTATCATTTTTGAAAATATTTTGACTTAGCAGAGAAGATATAAAAGGATCATGCAGAAAATTGCGCCTAATATGAAGGTTCACAATTTGTGCGCATCACGTGATATTACTGTGGTTCTGATATCGCGGGATTGACTGCAAATGTAGCATATATGAGGAGGTGATAAGTGCATAAAAATTTGGTCAAAATCCCTGAACAAAAAAAAAGTAGTTTGGTGGCCCTGAGGGTTGGTGCGAGGATAATATTGAAATGCCTCTTATTTAAATTCGTTTTGTGTGCAGACAGAATTCAACTGAATCACTGCGACTACCGGTGGCATTTTTTTTTTTGTGAAAGACAGTAACAAATATTCGGGTTGTTTAGCAGCTACAATTATCTCGTGAAGAAGTTTGCTCTTTGGATTATTACAGAAGGAACTGGTGCTTCATGAGCCAAATGAAGACCAGTTTGGACAAGCCTCATTCCAATGGGTCTATCCATCTCCTCCTCTCCTTGTAGTTTTGCTGTCGACTTCCCATTCACTTACAGATGCCGCCACACATAACAAATGACAACCTAGCTACAACTTCCATTATACTCCTGCTCTACCTTTTTACTTCACTTGTGGAAACCGCAACCAGAATTAGGGATTACCTTGGTTTTGTCTTCCTCCCTCTGCCCTGTACTGCCCAACATTTTTCTTTGCTTTGTTTTGACATATTTTTTCTTAACGTCTGAGTGCTTGTTTTGAGGAAACTTCTGTAAACGTAAATACTTTATTAAAGGTTAAAATGTTTAAAATCAGGCAACAGAAAGTTACCTGATTACTGACAAATCGAGCGAAGTAGCTAAACCGATAAATTTATCACCTGTATTTCCGATTCTTTCCAAATCATAATTCACTCTTGTGCCATTTTCACTGTGCAGAATATAAGTGAACAGTTTGTACCAAGTTTCATTGGTTGTGTGGGTGGTCACGGGAGGCAATTTCAGGAGGGGGGTGTGTGGTCGGAGATGTCTCCTTCATACGCAAAGCGGCGTCGGTATTTCTTCCTTTCGGTTCACCTCAAGAGTCCCATTGAAGAGACACGTGAGTTACCAGAAGAGGCTTTGGTAGCAACAATTCTAACAATGTGTGTAGCTATTCAGAACAAGCCATGCATCTTTGAGAGGCTGTGCCGGAACATGTTGCTTTGTTGCAGTACCTAAAATGAATCTGGTGACCGCCACTTCGTATGGCTCTTTTGAATTAAAGGAAAATAATTCCGCTAGAATAACACACACACACACACACACACACACACACACACACAGTAAAATCAATTAACATCTATGACAACTAAACAGAGTTAAAAAAACACTAATCTTCGAAGTCAACGCTCTTGGGTTTCTAGCTTGCCCAGACGCTGTATCGATGCCCATATTTCCCGTTCCAGTTGCTGCCCCTTGACTACTCTGCAATTTAAGCACGTTTGTAGAAACTACTCACGTACAGTCTGCAGTCTCAGTCAGTGACAGCATTACGTTAGCTTTAAACAAACAATTAACAGTTATTGATGTAAATTTGTCATTGGTTATTTGCGGAAGGCTTGGCTCTTTGCCTTGATTGTTTCTTCATATGAAACATATTTAGCAAAACTAAATATTTATGTTACAACTTCTCCATCTTCGTGTTGTGGAACCCAAAATTAGAAATTACGTCTTTAATTCGTCTCCTCCTAGACAGTAAATCTCAAAGTTACTCGTACAGCATGTGCGCCAGGTAGCAGTCAATGGAGAAATGATTTCATCATCATGAAGCTGTCGAGTTGTACTGTACTGTACTGTACTGTACTGTACTGTACCTAAGTTCCTGTCGGTACTGCGGCCTAGACCTTTTCGTATAAGTACACTTGCCAGGTAGCAGCACTGCGTAGTCCATTCAGCCGTCTGTCAAGAACACTTCAGGCTCCTGGCGTGATGTTCAGTAAAACCGCCATTTTGGTCCATTTTTAAGCTCCATACGGCATAAAATTGGATCAGCAGAAGAGGCCTATATGCAAGCCATAGCTAGGAGCTGAAATTCTCAAATATTCCTTTAGAAACTTCAGCGAGCTTCAGACCGGTCTTTGGTCAGTTTTTAGCGGTTTATACTGCGTCTAAAGGGCACATTAGATTAGCAGTCCATGTTTTACATGTGATTGAGATTTATACAGAAATGAAAAATAATATTGTCCCTTTATGAGCAGTGACAGCTTGTGGTTTTTCCTACGTTTCTGAGGAAGAAGCCACATCCATTTTTAGGGCTCAAGTCTTCCGATACTGGATATGTGTACGTTCCATACGAAGGACGAACGGGAAACCATTCTTGTGCTTCAGAGACTGCTCATTTGGAATAATGGAGTGTCTAAGAAGGCTACGCAGTTATGAACAGACAAGTGAAGTGTGCAGTTTGCATCGCGCATTAAATATTGCTGTGGGGCTTATGTTATCAGCTGTAATCTAATGGACTAATTTGAAGGCAAGGATCAAGAGTGTCGTTCGGAGCGTGTTTAGCTGCCTTCTGTACGGACATCAGAGAGATGGAGAGAGTGAAAGTACGTAAAACTTTGTAGCCGCTTTTCGTACTGAGGTCTTAAATTAAATGTTAATTTAAGTTCGTTACCTGTGGGTTAGCCAGCCTGGTAAATATCATACTAGATTAATCACTTAATTAAAAACCACAATAGCTATCCCTTTTAGGGGAGTGGAGCTGTAGTTCCAGTCTTTCTTAATTTAGTCTCCAGATGGCGCTGATTAATTAGTTGTATTTCCTCAGCATTCTACCCGCAGGGAGAGTTGCGGTATCAACATGCGGCTGCCCGGACACCGGGTTTGTAAGGGATATAGTGACGAGAAGAAGAATCAGCAGCTTGCCGGGAATCGAAAGCTGATTCTCTGGTCGTCCAGCCAACAGTTTAGTCGTTGTACAGACTTAGTTTTCTGGCTGTCTCTAGATCAGGTTGTAATTGCTAATTGTGAAGTTGAGATATCGAAATTTGTAGTAATTACATTGTGTTCAGAATAAGAATAGATCCATTGAAGAAACTGGCTCTAGTCAACCCGCGATCGCAGTGTTCTGATATGGTTGAGGGCTTCATAACTTTGAATTCTTAAACAAATATCCAAAACGATTATATTTTGCTGAAGTGCATACACATCTGAGAGAGTGATACAAAAGATGGTGTTAGTGCATTACGTGGCCCAGGGTTGCGCACACACTGCATGATTTCTGTCAACGAACTGTAATATGACAGTAGTCACACACACACACACACACACACACACACACACAC